>FLNY01004325.1_pt1 | contig 14096 bp, 5 predicted proteins | sample 1140381 | NCBI WGS metagenome assembly FLNY01 (sample SAMEA3878172, study PRJEB12797) | bioreactor metagenome | biome: Moose rumen | place: Sweden | collected 2011-10
TGTCCGTCTTGGCTCCTTTATCGAGCGCCGCCGCCAAGTCTTTGGCCTCCTGCGGGCTGTATGGGTTGGCAAGAGTGCCGTTGCCCGGGAGAGTGCTGGGCCCGCTGGCATCGTAGAAGGCATAGCACATGCCGTCATCGCAACGGTAGCCTATAACGGTGATGACGTCGCCGTCTTGCTTGGCAGGCGTAATCGTGGAGAAGTCGTACCTGTTGCGGCCACCATACATCCGGACGATGGCGGTAATGCCGTCCACGTAAACGGTGCCGGTATTGTCGGTAAGTGTGCAGGCTCCGCTGTAGGAATCGAGATTGCTGATGATGCCGGTGATCCTGTAAGGCTGGTAAGCGGAATTGGCGGCAGCGTTGAATTCGGCGATGGTCACGGTGAGGGGATCCTGCAAAACGTCTCCCTGCGAGGGACGGGCGGTCTCCCCGTTGAGGGAGTAGAGATAGCTCGCCTTGGAAACGGTTTCCGGAGTGGTGCCGTTGTAGTTGGTGACCTGTCCGCAGATTATGACCGCGTCGCCGACGGCGATCTGGTTGTCGTCCGGAACCCACCAGCTGTCCTCGAGATACTTGCCGTTGTAGATTTCGAACTCGTTCTTGTTGGTGCCGTCGTCGGAGATGAAATAGGTGGCTGTGCCTTCATAGCGGTCGAACTCCCTCTGTACGCGGGAAACGATGCCCTTGATGAAGACATTGCCGTCGGATCTCTCGTTCGATTCGAAGTTGGAGACAAAGGTGAGGACGCCTGCCACGTTGTACGGAGAAGAAACGGTGCCGGAGCCTTCCACGGGGCCGTAATCTACGGCGCCGCCTTCGGACCATCCTTCGCCCTCGCCGCCGGAAATTTCAGCATCTCCCGTGGCTACCCTGATCTTGGTGGCCCTTACCTGCTTGCCTGCAGAAAGGATGACGGTGTTGGAATTTCCGGTCCATACACCAGTCTTGTCCTTGAACTTGTAGCTGCCGGTGGAAGCCGTGACGTTGCCCGGGCCGTAGTTGGCCTGTCCGTTTGCGGTTGCGTTGAGGACGATCTTGTTGATGGGCTTGTCGGACTTGAAGGTGACGGTGCTGCCCGCATAGATGCGGTATTCGGAATCGTTGATCAGGCCGTCGGAGAGGGTCATGGTGACTCCGTCGATGACGACTGTGTGAGTGCCGCGGTCCGAGTTGCCGTCGGAAGCGTCGGAGGGCTTGAAAGTCGATACTCCTTCGGGATCCTCGATGTTTCCGGAAGAATTCTTGCTCACGAAATACGCATAGGCCACCTGGATGGTGCCGTTGTAGGAGCTGCGGTAGCCGATGAGGGTGATTTCGTCGCCCTCGGCCAGGCCGAGGCTGCCGAAGGACTTGTCGTTGGAAGCCCTGTAGCCGAGCTCGGTGGCGGTGAGACCATAAACGTAAACTGTGGCGGTTTCGTCGGTAAGGTCGAAGTCGCCGTAGGTCACGTTGATGCTGCCGCCGATGGTGCCGGTGAGCTGGTATTTCTGGGTATGGGACTCTTCCGCCTCGAGGAACTGGGCGATGGTGACGGTTTTCACTTCGCCCGTTTCACCGCCTGGTTCGCCGCCCTCGGCGGGAACGAAGCTCTCGATTACGGCGTCGATGATTTCATCGGTGGTGACGCCGGACTTGTTGGTGTAGGCCTGGTACTTGCCGGTAAGGGTGACGGTGCCGCCGTTGCTCACCTTGTCGCTCCATTCGTCCTTGTTGGACACGCTGTACACGTATATGGTGCCGGTGGCGTCGGTGAGGTTGAAGCTGCAGTACTTGCTGTTGAAGCTGGAAACCTCGCCGGAGAGCCTGTAGGTCGCGGTCTCGTCCTTGGCGGCGATGACCTCCGATACGGTGGCGTCGATGACGGTGACGGGAACGTCGGGCTCGCCGGGTTCTTCGGGACCGCTGGCCTCGCTTACGCTGAGACTCTTCACCTCAAGGGTGCCGGTGCCTTCGGAAGTGCCGTCGGAAGTATAGCGGATGGCTATCTGCACGGTCTTTCCCGCATACGCCGCGAGGCTTGCGCTGTTCTTGTGGAAGTTGTACTTGTCTTCCGTGAACACCGCGTCGGTGAGCATGTTCCAGCCCTCCGCCGCACTTGCGTTGCGGGACATGAGGCCCACCCTGTAGGAAGCGGCGCCGGCGGAGGAGGCCTCCCTGACGAGGACGCTCACCAGGCTGCCCACCTTGCCGTAGAAATAGTTGGCGGCAGCCTCATAGGTGACGTATCCGCCGTTGGCGGGAACCTTGATTTCGGGAGATATGAGGAGCGCGTCGGTGACATAGCGGCTGCCGGAATAGTAACCGGAAGCGATGGCTCCGTACTCGGGATGGCTGGCGTTCCAGTACCATACGCTCTCCATCTCGGCGGGTTTCTCGGCGTTGTTGATGGCCCAGTCGCCCTGGCCCTGGGTGAAGTCCACGGAGTAGGCTTCCTCTCCGGAGGCCATCTCCTGGGTGAGGGAAATGACGACGTCATCCACGCCGGCGGCGGAAACGGTGAATTTTGCGGTGCGCGCCGCGCCGGTATTGGCGGTGACGGCCACGGCAATCTTGCCGCTTCCGGTCCCTTCCCTGGTGTAGTCGGTTACCCAGGCATAGTCCCCGTCCGCAGCGACCTTCCAGCCGTCCGCGAGGTTGGCTGCGCTTACGCTGAATTCGGCGGAAGTGGCGTCGGCCGCTATGGTGACGTCGGGCTCGGATACCGAGAGCGAGGGAGTGCTGCCGGATACGATGGTGTAGATATAGTTGTTCTGCTTGAACTCATATACGTCGGGTTTGCCTTCCTTCTTGTATATGGTTATCTGGCCTATCACGGTGACTTCGTCGCCCACGTGGATCTGGTCCTCGGCGGTGAATTTCTGGCCTTCCAGCCAGAGACCGCGGAAGACTTCGAAGTCGGCGGAAGCGCCGTCGTCGGAGAGCCAGTACTGGGCGTTGCCGTAGCTGAGGCTTACCTCGTCGATCTGGGAGATGATGCCGTGCACGAACACTTTGTCATCGACAGGAGCGGTGCCGTCATTGAGGGCCTCGATGGCCTGAGCCACGGTGTAGTATGCAACTGCGCCGTTGAGGCTTGCCAGATAGTTGCCCTGCTTGAACTCGCGGACAGGATCCTTTCCCTCCTTCTCGTAGAGGGTGAGGACGCCGCAGAGGATGACCTCGTCGCCGACCTTGAGCTGGTCCTGGGAAGTGAACTTCTCGCCGTTGAACCAGTAGCTGCGGTAGGCTTCCAGCTGGGCGTCGGTGGTGCCGTCGTCGGAAATCCAGTACTGGGCGTTGCCGTAGCTGAGGCTGATGTCGTCGATCTGGGAAATGATGCCCTTTACATATACGGGGCTGGAGGTGTAGGTCTTGCCGTCGCAGATTTCGATGGCCTCGGCCACTGTGTAAGGATTGGTGATGGCGGCACCCTTGGCGCCCGGATTGGCGGCCTGGGTTACGGTTACGACTTCCTCGGTGGTGCCGTTCTCGTTGGTGGAGAAGAACCTCACGTAGCAAACGCGTGCGTCGCCTTCATTCCCGGCTGCGGTGAAGGTGTAAACATCGCCGCCCTCGGTGGAAACGGTGATCCACGCGGGGGAATCCTCGGTGGTGCAGGCCTCGTCGGAATACGGGCCGGCGTACTCGAGGGTGCCGCCGCTGGCGGTGGCGGTAACGGTGGCGGAGGAGCCTTCCTCAGCGTCTATGGTGACGCTCTTGGGATCGACGGTCACTACGGGAGGAACCGCGCCGGCCACATTGGAAAGCTTGACGTTCTTGACTTCCCAGGTGGGGGAAGCCTTGACGTTGCTCCTGTAGTGGAACGCGAACTTGATCTTCTTGCCGAGATATGCGGAGAGGTCCACGTCGCCGGAACGGACGAAGTCCCAGCCGGAGCCTGCGGGCCAGGTGGGAACGGTGACCGTCTCCCAGCTGCCGCCGTTGTCGGTGGTGACATCCACGGAGAGATAGTCCTCGACGGGATTGCCGTCCATGTAGTTGACGGCATCCTCGAAGGTGAGCATCGCCACGGTCTCGCCGGTGAGGTCGATTTCCGGGGAAATCAGGAGGGCTTCGGCGTCGGTGTTGGCGTTGTTGATGTAGGCGGTGGCCTTCATGCCGTACTTGGCGTCATAGCTCCACGGGCTGCCCACGATGTTCTTGATGTCGAAGTCGCCCTGGCCGTGGCCGATGAAGGGCTCCTCGAAGATGACGCCGGGCTTCTTGGCCTTCTCGCCGTCGCGGATGACGACTATGATCTGGCTTTTGCCGCCGAAATTGATGGTGGCTTCACCCTGGCTGAGAGTGTCGGCAAGGGCGGTGAAGGTAAGGGTGTAGTTGCCCGCGCTGCCGCTGGAGGGAGTGAGGCTGAGCCACTCGGGGACGGTGCTGGTCCAGGACTGGTCGATGGTCATTGCCGTGGAGGCCGAATACGACCCTTTGGCAATCGTGATGTAGCTGGATTCCAGCTCGATCCCGTTCAGGGAGTTGATGAGGGTCTCTTCGGGCATGCAGGAGGTGAGAAGCGCCGCCGCACCCGCCAGGACAGTCAATATTATATTCTTGAGTTTCATATTCTTGCGGACCTGTTAGTTGAACATGTACTTGACGCCGACCTGCATGTACCAGAGGCTGCCGTAACTCTTGCTGAGCTCCCAGGTGGTGGCGTTGTCCGGCAGCATGGACTTGAATACCGGGACGCCGTCGGGATCGATGCTGGACATCGAGAGGGGCCTGATGTTGGAGTAGCTGCCGGTGATGCTGCGCAGACCGACGTTGTAATAGCCCCAGCTGGTGTTGAGCATGTTCGCGACGTTCTTGATGTCCACGCTGAGCTGGAGGGTGTTCTTCACGCTGCCTATCCTTACCACGAAGTCGTGGGCGTAGCGGAAGTCAATCTGATGGTGCAGGGGTGAAGGCACGCTGTAGGCCTCCGCATACTGGCCCTTGTGGCTGGAGAGGTACTTGTCCTGTGCCGCGAACGCCTTGTAGGCGTCCATGTCGGCCTGGGTGTTGAAGCGGAAGGGAGCGTTGCTGCCCTTGAGGCCCATTTCCGAGTCTTTGGGGATGTACATGAGGTCGAGTTCGGCGATGCCGTCACCGTTCATGTCACCGTTGTAGGTGTAGGAATAGTTGCCGCCGCTCATGGCTTCGTACAGGATGCTGAAGTGGTCCACCCCGACGGGCTCCTTGAGGGTGTAGTTGACCGACGCGAAGATACGGTGGGGAACCACGTACTGGGAATTGTGGAGAGCCATGAAGTTGGGGCCGTCCACGGTGGGTATTCCCTCGTATGCGCTGGAAGCGTTGCTGCCGGGCATGCCGGTGAGCTCCTTGGAAACGGTGTAGGTGTAACCTGCGGTGACGTTGAGGTTCTTCACGGGCTCGCCGGTGAGCACAGCGCTGGCGATGTAGCCGTAACCCTTGTTGGTGTTGCTCAGCACGAGGGCGTTGCCGGGATCGTCGCTGAGGGTGCCGTCGTCATTCAAAGGATAGTTGATGTATGCGTTGGACGGGAAGATGTGGCGCTTGTCGGCTCCGCTGTAGGTTGCCCAGCCGGAGTTGTCCCTCATGTTCCAGTCGGTGATGTAAACGCCGTTGATGGTCTTGTTGAAGGTGAACTCACCCGTGAAGGTGAGGGGGAATCCCACGGGAAGGACGTAGTCCACGCCGATGGAGCTCTTCCACACCTCGGGCATCTTGAAGCTGTTGGACACCGCGTCGAAGTTGCCGGAATACACACCGTCGGCGGGAGTGATGGTGGTGGGGAACTTCTTGGAATTGATGCTGTTGAGCTTGGCGATAAGGTCGTTCACGTCGGCATAGAAAGGAATCTGGGCGAGTTCGGCAGCGCCGTTGCCGTAGCCGGCCTTGGCATTCTGCACCATGAGGGTGTTGGTGGGCATGTTGGTGAAGAACACGAGGGGCAGGCGGCCGGTGAAGAGACCGGTGCCGCCGCGTACCTTGAGGGTGCGGTCGCCGAGGACGTCCCAGGTGAAGCCTATGCGCGGGGATATCTGCAGGTTGGGCTTGGGCCAATAGCCGGTGTCGAGGTGCTGGCCGTTAGCCCAGGTGAGATTGTAGATGGCCTGGTTGGTGATGAGGTCGGAGTTGTCGAATATCATCTCGTCGAGACGGATGCCGTAAACTATCTTCAGGTTGTCCACCGGCTCCCACTCGTCCTGCGCGTAAAGGCCTACCTTGTGGTACTGCACGCGCGCTGCGGGATTCTGCTCGCCGTCGTAGCCGTAGGTTACGGAAACCACGTCGGGCGCTGCCTGGTTCTTGAAGTCCTCGATGCTCTTGTAGCGGTAGTAGCCGGTGCCGCCGCGCATGTAGGAGTTGTCCGCCATCTGGTACTCGTAGCTTACGCCGCCGGTAAGCTTGTGGCTGCCGGCATAGTACACGAGCTCGTCCTTGGCGTTGACGGTGTTGTTGTGCACGCCGTTGTTCCAGGTGAAGAGCTCATAACCGAAGGACATGTAGGCGTCGCCGTCCTTCATGATGTCCACATGGGGGAACTTGGCGGAATTGGAGCCGCGCGCGTCGTCGAGCTTGGAGAAGGTGACGAGCAGCTGGTTGTGAAGGTTGTCGGAAAGGCGGCTGTTGAGGTCCAGCGAGAAGCTGTTCACCAGCTGCTCGGAGGAGTACATGTTGTTGGAGAAGGCCATGGAGTATTCGCTCATGCGGTTGTGAGCCATACGGGGACCGTTGTCCATGGAGTTGCCGTTCGGGTTCACCCACTTCTGGTTGAGGGTGTAGTTGTACCGGAATGCGAGATGGTGCTTCTGGCTGATGTTCCAGTCTATGCGGGCGAGCAGCTTCTTGTTGGTCTGGTCGCCGGGATAGTCGGTATAAGAACCGGCGTCATAGTTGTATTTTGACTTGAGGTATTGCGCCATGTCCTCCATGTCGGCCACGGTGGTGCGGGAGATGTAGTTGTTGGCGTCCGAGACACCGTTCTCGGAGGGCCTCCAGCGGTTCACGACGCCCGGGTTGTTGTACATTTCGGCGTTGATGAAGAAGAACAGCTTGTTCTTGATGATGGGGCCGCCGAGGGTGAGGCCGTAGGTCATGTACTTGTTGGAGAGGGGGGTGGAGAGGGATTCTCCGTCCACCTTGTTGCCGTGGAGGTGCTCGTCCTCATAGAGGCCGTAAACCGAACCCTTGAAGGTGTTGGTGCCGGACTTGGTGATGGCGTTGATGCCGCCGCCCACGAAGTTGGTCTGCCTTACGTCGAACGGGGAAACCACCACCTGCACTTCCTCGATGGCGTCGATGGAGATGGGGTTGCCGCCGCCGGGAAGGTTGTCGGACAGGCCGAAGTTGTTGTTGAAGTTGGCTCCGTCAACAGTGAAATTGGTGGTACGGCCGTCCGCGCCGCCGATGCTCATTCCGTTGCCGCCGTAGGGGGACAGCCTGGCGATGTCGGAGATGCTCCTGCTGATCGTGGGCAGTTCCGCTATCTGCTGGTTGCTGATGTTGGTGCTGGCTCCGGTCTTCTCCACCGAGGTGAACTTGGAGGTGGGGGTTGCAATCACGATGGATTCTCCCAGGCTGAGGTTCTCCTCGTTCAGCGCAGCGTTGAGGACATAAGTGTCGCCAAGCTGGAGCGTGATGCCGGTGTAGGTGGAAGGCTGATAGCCGAGACTGGACATCTCGACGTTGTAGGGACCGCCGGTACGCATGCCGTTGATGGTATAACGGCCGTCATTGTTGGTGACGACGCCGTACTGGGTGCCGGAGGGCTCGTGGAGGGCGATTACCGCCACACCGGGAACGGGCTCGCCTTTCTGGTCAACCACGCGGCCGGAAAGGGAGGAAGTCGTGATCTGCGCAAAGGCAGGTACGACCAAAAGCATCGCTGAGAGGCTCAGCAACAAACCTTTGAGGACTTTTTTCATATCTGTTCGATTTGAATATGTTTTTTCGCAACTGCAAAGGTAATCCAATTAATGGGATTTTGAAAACGAAAAACGGTAAATTTTCAGAAAATAATCATCCCTCTTGACAAGCATCGATTTTTGCCGTATCTTTGCCCACTTTTAACCCGCGGGGAAAGATTTGACAGGCTTGCAACCCCGCTCAAAAAAATGCTAAAATGAACTATCTCTTTACGTCCGAAAGCGTTTCGGAAGGGCATCCCGACAAGGTTGCCGACCAGATTTCAGATTCAATTCTCGACGAATTCCTCCGGCAGGACCCGGAGGCCAAGGTGGCATGTGAAACCTTCTGCACCGCAGGCCTCGTCATCGTGGGCGGGGAAGTCCGTTCGGAAGACGCCTACGTTGACATCCAGCAGGCTGTCCGCGACACCATCTCCCGCATAGGTTATACCCGCGCCGAATACGGCTTCGACGCCTCCAGCTGCGGAGTGATTTCCACCATACACGAGCAGAGCGCCGACATAAACCGCGGCGTCGTGCGCCAGCTGCCCATGGAGCAGGGCGCGGGCGACCAGGGCATGATGTTCGGCTACGCCTGCAAGGACACCCCCGAATACATGCCGCTGGCCCTCTGCCTCTCGCACTCCCTGCTCCGCATCCTCGCGGACATACGCCGCTCCGGGGAAATGGCCTACCTGCGTCCCGACGCCAAGGCGCAGTTCACCATAGAGTATTCCTCCGAAACGCATGCGCCCGTGCGCGTGCACACCATCGTCCTGAGTACGCAGCACGACGAATTCGGCTCCGACGGGGAAATGCACGCGCGCATCGAGGAAGACGTGCGCGGCATCGTCCTCCCCCGACTGGTCGCCTCCCTCTCCCCCGAGCTCAGGCAGCTTTTTGGCGGGGACATCGTGCTGCATGTCAACCCTACCGGCAAATTCGTCATCGGAGGGCCCGCAGGCGACACCGGCCTTACCGGGCGCAAGATTATAGTAGATACTTACGGAGGACGCGGGGCGCACGGAGGCGGTGCGTTCAGCGGCAAGGACCCCTCGAAGGTGGACCGCAGCGCCGCGTACGCCGCCCGCTGGATCGCCAAAAACCTCGTGGCCGCCGGCGTGGCGGACGAATGTCTCGTGCAGATTGCCTACGCCATAGGGATTGCCCGCCCCGTAAGCATCTTCGTGGACACCTACGGCACTTCGCACCTTCCGCAGAAAGGGCCCCGCGCGGCAGGAGGGGTGCGCGGCCTGGGAGAAGACGACGCCATCATCGCGGAGAGGATAGGGAAGCTTTTCGACCTGCGTCCCGCCGCCATCATCGAACGGTTCGGCCTCAAGAATCCCATCTACTCCCCCACCGCGGCCTACGGCCATTTCGGGCGGAAGCCCTACACCCGGGAGATGGAACTGGTGCGCGACGGCGGCAAGGTCGTCCGCCCCGTCCGCTTCTTCGCCTGGGAAGAGCTCGACGCCGTCCCCCTGCTCCGGGAGGCCTTCGGCCTGTAGCCTACACTACCGACAAGGCCACTTCCATCATGTTGGTGAAGGTGGTCTGGCGCTGCTCCGAGGTGGTCACTTCGCCGGTGAGCAGATGGTCGGATATGGTGAGTATGCCGAGTGCGCGGTTGCCGCTGCGGGCGGCGTTCATGTAGAGGGCGGCGACTTCCATTTCGACGGCCAGCACGCCCATGTTCATCCAGGCCTTGGAGTTGGCGTTCTCGCGGTAGAATATATCGGAAGACACCACGTTCCCCACCATGTATTTGACTCCCATCCGTTCGCAGGAATCGGCCGCTTTCCGCAGCAGGCCGAAGTCTCCGATGGGGGCGAACATGCCGTCGAGGTTGTACTGGTCCGCGTAGTTGGAGTCGGTGCAGGCGCCTTCGGCCAGCACGAGGTCGCCGATGTGGAGGTCGCGGCTGTAGGCTCCGGCGCTTCCCACGCGGATGATGGTCTTCACGCCGTAGAAGTTGTAGAGCTCATAGGTGTAAAGGCCTATGGAGGGCATTCCCATGCCGTGTCCCATCATGCTGATGCGTTTCCCCCTGTAGGTTCCGGTGAAGCCCAGCATGCCGCGCACTTCGTTGAAACACACGGGGTTGTCGAGATACTTTTCGGCCATGAACTTGGCGCGCAGGGGGTCCCCCGCCATAATCACCGTTTTTGCTATTTCCCCGTATTTCGCTCCTATGTGGGGCGTGGGTGTATTAGTTTTGCTCATTGTGGTAAATGTTTGATTCCCACAAATATAACAATTTCGGGCGAGATCCTGTCCGAATCGCGCCCGAAATGGATTGAAATCAAATTTCCCGCTACTTTCCGCCAAACACGATGTTCAGGCCGAAGCAGGCGCTCTGGGTAAGGTTGTTCACGGCAATGCCCTTGCTGTTGGTCTTGAGCGAAGCCGTGTCCATGCCGAAGAACAGCCCCACCGATTTCTTGGGGATGAACTCGGCATAGAAACCGTACGACAGGGCGGGGCCCACGAAGGTGCAGTTGAGTCCGAGGTTGAACCAGCGCACCGGCGAAAGGTTGTATGAGGCCATGACGTTGCTCCTGCCGCGCGTGTTCCAATACAGCAGGCCGAGGCTCATTTTCTCGCCGAGGAAGGGAGCCTCGACGCCGGCGAGGACGGTCGGCGTGACCTTGTAGCTGAAATTGCCGCCGCTTTGGGACTTGAAATTGGCGAGGTTCTCGAAGTCGCTGATCACGTTGTCGAGATTGGTGCTGAAGTCGTAGTCGGAGTCGATGCCATTGAGTCCGGCGAACGAAGCCGAGCCGGAAGCCGTGAGCGTGGTGACGTTCTTGTTGAAGTTCAACGCCCCGAGGTCGCAGACCGAAGCCGAGAGGTTGACGCCGTTGACGAAGCCGTCGAGCTTGATGCGGTATTCCACGCCGAGGTCCACCGCCACGCCCATGCCGTTGATGCCGGCATTGCCCATGCCGAAGCCGTCTTTTTCGTCATATTTAAGGGCCGCGAGGTAGCCCGTCCCGGAAGTCGAGACAGAAAGCTGGTCGGTGCCGGTCTTGATGTTGATGCGGTCGAGGGTCATGTCGGCGCCGATCACTCCGGCGAGCAGCTTCACGCGGCCGCCGACGTGCAGGCCTTCGGCAACGTCGCCGAGGTCATGGCTGTAGCCCACCGAGAGCTGGCCGTAGCTGCCGACGTTCAGGCCGAGGCCCGTGATGTCCGCGCTCCCGCCCACCTTGGCGAAACGCAGCAGTTCGGTGGGAAGCGTGAGTCCGGCGTCCTCCACAATCGAGAGCCCGACGGAGAGGAAACCGTTTTTCCCGATGCCGAAGCCCGCCGAGAGGACGTCGATGTCAAGGCGCTCGGTGAGAAAAGGGTCGTCCACGGGAAGCGCCGAGAGGAAGTCCTGGCTGCTTACCGCTTCGTTGAGGAAGGTATATGCCTTGTTGCCGGAAGGATAGATGAAGTTCTTGAGGCCCACGTTGCTGGCGTCGTCGAGGCTGATGCCGCCGACAAGCGGAATCGCGACATAATTGTTCTGCGGGGCGAAAGCCGGATTCATCTTGCCCCGGACGACCGAGGTCTCGAAGAAATAGCTGCCGCGGAGCGGCTGTCCGTACGCGAGGGCCGTGGTAGCGAGCAGCACGAGCGCTGCAATCAAATATTGTTTTTTCATAGCTCTGCTGTCTTAGAATGTGATGGTGAATCCTTCGGGAAGCTCTGCGCTGAGGTCGGCCTGGACGTAGTCGGTCGATTTGAAGGCGCCGCCCGAGGGGGTCGTGAGCTTGAGGGTGAGAATCGCATTCGCGAGGTTCTCGATGGAGCTTCCGGCGGTGTTGCGCAGCGTCAGGTCGATGTCGCTCTTGCCGGAGGCGGCGATGACCTGTCCCACGGTTGCAGTCAGCGCCTTGTAGGAGCCGTCAGTCAGCACGACCCCGAGGTCTATCTGCACGGGGAGGGTGTTCGTGGCTTCACCCAACAGGCGGAGAGGATTGTCCTTGAGTATCTTGGAGAGCGAAGAAGGCATCGAGAGGGTGTCGCGGAGCTCCATCTTCATGCCGGGGCCGAATGTGAAGGGGATGTTGACCTTCGGGGTGACTTCGATGCTGTAGTCGGCTCCCGTGCGGAGGTATCCCGCCTTGGTGGCGTCGCTGGCGGCTTCGACTTCGAATTCGATCTTGTCGGGCAAGTCCTTGAGCAGCGAGGCGATGTCGGCCTTCACGTCGCCGTCCTTGGCGATGCGTATGGTCTTCGAAGCGGTCTGGCCCGGATCAGCCACAGGCAGCACGATGGCCACGTCCTTGACTTCGGCTATCTTGGCGCCTGCCTTGCTGGCGACGAGGTTGAGCGCAGCCTTGGCGGGGATGCTCATGTTGGTCGCAATCGTAAGCAGTATCTCGGGATCGGAGAAGTCGAGCACCACGTCGCCGCCTCCCAGCTTGTCGGAGAGGTTGCCCATGTCGAACGAGGAACTGATGCCGTCGGCCTTGTAGTCGAACTTGCCGGTTATGGCGTCCACCTTCATGCCGGAGATTTCAACCTTCACTTCCAGGTTGTTGGCCTGGGGCGCAGATTTCAACTTCTCAATCGATGTGAATGGGTTCTCAACCTTGTAGGAACCCGACACGCTCACGTCGGCATCGAGCTTGAGGCTGTGCGTCGCCGCGTCGAATTTGGCGGGATCGATGATGACTCCGGCGAGCGGCATGGTGACTTCCGCCGACCATCCGTTGTTCTGGTCGAGCACGATGCCGCTGATGCTGACGACGCCGCCGGACGAACCTTCGATTTCGAAAACCTTGCTGAGGTCAACCTTCACTTCGGGGGTTATCGCGCCTTTGGTCAGTATGCATTCGGGAACCGAAACCAGGACCTTGAGGCTCGCTCCCTTGCGGAGAGTGAAGCCGTCGAGGGCGACTATCTCGGACGGAATGTTGGGCACGGTGACGTCGAGGGTCTGGGCAGTTGCCGTGAGCTCTCCGGCGGGAGAAATCTTGTCGGAGAGGTCGATGTCTCCTTCAAACGAAGCGTCTCCGAAGTCGATATCGGGCTTGTCGAACAGCCAGACATTGAATTGCACGGGGTCCTGCGAGCCGCCTCCAAGTTCGATTACGGGATCGATGTCCTTCAGACCGGAGAGGTCCACGCCAATGGTTTTGATGTCGTAGTTGATGGAGTACGTACCATCGGCATTCTTGGTCAGGAGGTCGCCCAGATTGTTTTCGATCAGGCTTCCCACCGTCAGTTGCCTGGTGCTGCCGAGCGGCATGGCGATTCCCTCGCCAGCCACCGTGACCGTCTTGTCGAGGCGGTCGAAGTCGTACGTCTTGTCAACGCACGAAGCCGCCGCCAGAACGGCCAGTGCAAGGCCTGCAGCCTTGAGAATGTGTTTGATTGAAATCATATCGGTTTGGAATTAATTCTAAACTGTCCGCGAATTTAATCATTTTTATTGATTTGGCCATGTGCTGTGAAAAGATTTTCCCTGGAGAGCATTTCGGCCTCTTTGGCCTTGGGCAATAAGCGGAAGGATCTCTTCCTCCGCAGTTTCCCCAACCAAGGTTGCACAAATGAACAAAAATACTTACATATTGCACGAATAGAAGTTTCCGCAACTTGACGCAGTCCGGCTTGCACGGCTCTACAAATGTTTACAAAATTTCGCTATACTATCGACATGCGTCTCGGAAAAGCTAAATTAATTTGCTTTTCTCTCAACTTGCACGTAAATTTGTGACCGTACTCCATAATTTTATGGAAAAATCCGGAGTATGATTATGAAATTTTGAGATGTTATGTATAAGCGACTATTTGATGTTGAGAGCAAGTTAGACGAAGCAATGTTCCTGTTCGGGGCACGTCAGACGGGGAAATCCACCCTTTTGAAAGAACGCTTCAAGGGAAAGATTTACTACGATTTATTGGACCCCGATGTGAGAAAAACGTTTAAACGGAATCCTAACTCCCTGAAGGAGGCACTTTGGAACAAACCGGTAGGTACACTGGTCATCATAGATGAGATTCAGAAAGTACCGGAACTGCTGGATATCGTCCACACTCTGATGGTCGAAAAAGGATTGTGGTTCATCCTCAGCGGTTCAAGCGCCCGAAAACTCAAAAAATCCGGTGCGAACACCCTCGGAGGGCGGGCAATTCCCGAAACGCTATACCCCCTTGTTTGGCCGGAGGTCACGGACTTTCAGCTGGACCGTGCAGTCCAGAACGGCATGATTCCCCGCCACTATATGGT
>FLNY01002481.1_pt1 | contig 14086 bp, 7 predicted proteins | sample 1140381 | NCBI WGS metagenome assembly FLNY01 (sample SAMEA3878172, study PRJEB12797) | bioreactor metagenome | biome: Moose rumen | place: Sweden | collected 2011-10
CCCGGAATGACAGCTGCGCCCGGAATGGCACGGATCAACTGTCATGACAGGCATCGAAGCTATTTCCGATGCCGTACGTCTGTCGGAACCTATCCGGTTGTCGTAGCCCATGACAACGAGCGAGGCGCCAAACCGGTCCTTGAGCAGCTGCAGATACTCCCCCGCCGTGAGGGCGGCGAATGCCCGGGTGAAAGGCAGCACTTCCACCCGGTCCGCCCCGGCCTCCAGGAGCAGTGAACGCTTCTCTTCCAGCGAAGACAGCAGGCGGAAGTCCCGGGCGTCCTGCTGCAGGACCGTCCTGGGGTGCGGCCAGAAAGTGACCACGACGGCCTCTTCCCTTGTCTCCCGGGCCCGGGAGACAACGGCCTCCAACACGTGACGGTGCCCCAGGTGGACACCGTCAAAAAAGCCTGTGGTCACTATGGACATAGATTCTTCACTTCGTTCAGAATGACAGGAGGTCCGACTTACAGCCACTTGACGCACTCGAAACTCTGGCGGTGCGGCAGGAGCGGGTGCTTGGCGAACAAGCGGGCTCCCACCTGATAGGCACCGGTCTTTTCCGGCAGGACGTTCACCTCGTACTTGGCGACACCGTCCTGGAAGGAGACCACCTGGAACTCCTGCACCTCCATGATGTGCAGCTTGCCGTGGACGTCCGTCTGGGCGAAGACCACCTCCAGGCCCACGTCCTCCGGGGTGAGGGACCCCATCTGGAGCTCCATGGACGCATGGAACGGCGTGGCCAGGGTAATGTCGTAGGACGCCTCCGGCTCCGTGCGGGACAGCAGGCGCACATTCTCCCATTCCCGGCGCACACGGTTCTTCCAGGCGGCCAGCTCCCGGGCCTTGGCGTAGTCGTCGGCCTTCATGTCGGCCTCTTCCCGGGCCTGGGGAATGTAGTACTGGTTCATGTAGTCCGTGAGCATCCGGTTGGTGGTGAACTCGCAGGCCACCTTGGCGATGGTGTTCTTGATGTAGCCTATCCATTCGCTGCTGCGGCCCGTGGTGCGGTCTACATTGTAGTAGGCCGGTGCAATGTCGTTCTCCAGGATTTGGTAGATGGTGGCGGCGTCCAGCTCGTTTTGGAAGTTGTTGTCCTCGTAGGCCTGCTCGATGGGAAGGGCCCAGCCGGCGCCTTCCTTGTAGCCTTCCACCCACCAGCCGTCCAGCACGGAGAAATGCATGGTGCCGTTCATGGCCGCCTTTTCTCCGGACGTGCCGGAAGCCTCCAGGGGACGGGTGGGGTTGTTCATCCACACATCCACGCCCTGGACCATGCGCTTGGCCAGGGTAATGTCGTACCCGGGCACGAACACAATCTTGCCGATGAAGCGCGGATCCTTGGAGATGTCCACAATCTGCTTGATGAGGTCCTGCCCCGCCTTGTCGGCCGGGTGGGCCTTTCCGGCGAAGAGGAACTGCACGGGCTTGGACGGGTTGTTCACAATCTGGTCCAGGCGGTTCAGGTCGCGGAACAGGAGGGTGGCGCGCTTGTAGGTGGCGAACCGGCGGGCAAAGCCGATGGTGAGCACGTCGTCGCGCAGGGTATCCGTGATGGTAATGAGCTCCGAAGGGCTGTAGTGGTTGGAAATGCTCTTGTCTTTCAGACGCTCACGCACAAATTCCATGAGCTTGACTTTCAGCTGTTTCTTGACCTTCCAAACCTCTGTGTCGGACACGCCGTAGATGCCCTCGAAGCAGGACTTGTCGTAATGGTGCGTGCCAAAGGCGGCGCCGAACGCCTTGGCGTGGACCGGTTTCCATTCCGGGGCGCACCAGGTGGGATAATGGACGCCGTTGGTGACATAGCTCACAAAGAGTTCCTCCGGCAGGTAGCCCGGATACATGTGCACGAAGATGTCCTGGGACACCTTGCCGTGCAGCATGGAAACGCCGTTCACGTTCTGGGAAATGTTGGCGGCCAGGTTGCTCATGGAGAACTTCTCGTGCGGGTCCAGCGGATTGTCCTTGCCCAGGGACATGAGGGTTTCCCAGTCCACCTTCATGCGCTCCGGATAATGGCCGATATACTGGCGCAGCATGCCTTCCTCGAAGGCGTCGTGGCCGGCGGGAACCGGCGTATGCGTGGTGAACAGCGAACTGGCGCGCACCACTTCCAGGGCTTCGGTGAAGTCCAGGTTGTCTTTCTCCACGTATTCCCGCAAACGTTCCATGCCGATGAAAGCGGCATGGCCTTCGTTGCAGTGGTACACCTGCGGGTCCAGCCCCAGTTTCCTGAGGGCCCGGATACCGCCCACGCCCAGCAGGAGTTCCTGCTTCAGGCGGTTCTCCCAGCTGCCGCCGTAGAGGTGGTAGGTAACCTCGCGGTCTTCCGGACGGTTGGCTTCATAGTCGGCATCCAGCAGGTACAGGTCCGTACGGCCCACCTCCACCTTCCACACGCGGGCGGTGAGGTTGCGGCCCGGGAAAGCCACGGAAGTGGTGACCCAGTTCCCGTCCCCATCCAGCACCGGAACGGCCGGAATCTTGGTGAAGTCCTGGGCGTCGTACCCGGCCACCTGATATCCCTGGGCGCTGAGCACCTGGTTAAAGTAGCCGTAGCGGTACAGCAGGCCCACGGCCACCAGGTTCACGTTCATGTCGGAGGTTTCCTTGAGGTAGTCGCCGGCCAGGATACCCAGGCCGCCGGAATAGATCTTCAGGGAAGTGTCCAGGCCGTATTCCATGCAGAAATAGGCCACGGAAGGGGATGTCCTGGCGGCCTTGGCGGCCATATAGGCGTCGAATTCATCCAGGACCCGCTTCATTTGGGAGAGGAAATCCTTGTCTTCTGAAAGCTGCTGGAAACGCTTGATGCTCACGGTATCCAGAACAACCAGCGGGTTGTGTCCGCTCTGGTGCCAGACATCCGGGTCGATGGTTTTGAACAAATCTTTGGCGTTCTCGTTCCAGCACCACCAAAGGTTCTTGGACAGTTTCTCCAGCCGGGAAAGTTTTTCGGGGAGATGGCGGGTTACCATAATGCTCCTCCAGCTGGGGTTGGTAACGTCTGCTTTAAAATATTGCATAGTCGTCTTATTGGATTTGTAGGAGTCCAGATGGGCCTGCACTTTGGCAAGGGCCAGTGAATAGGCCTCCTGATAATACACAATCTGGTTTTCCCAAAGGGCGATTCGGGCCACGTCCCGAGCATTGTCGCGGTAAGATCCGCGCGTGTCCAAGTCCAGGAGGGCTATTTCGCGGACGCGGTCCACTACCCCGTCCACTACCTCCTGGTAATTGTTGTCGTCGCGGTCCAGCACCGTAATGCCGGGGTGGTCCCCCTTGTAATGGGACCGCACCCACAGGCCGAAACCGGCCAGGGTGGTGGTGAGGGTGGGCACGCGGAAAGCCAGGGCTTCCAGCGGGGTGTACCCCCACGGTTCGTAATACGACGGGAACAGGGCCAGGTCCAGCCCGCACAGCAAGTCGTAATACGACATGTTGAAGACGCCGTCGTCACCGTTCAGGTACGAAGGGATGAAATACACCTTCACCTTGTCGCCGATGGCGTTGGTGAGCCCAATCTCCCGCAGCCGGCCCGTAATGGCATCGTACTGGGCATTCATCAGGTAATGGGAGGTCTGGCTCTGGTAATGGGGATCCCCTTTCCCGGAGAGCTTGGCCACCAGCTCCTTGTCGGGGCCGTGGTGTCCGGAAGGGATCATGATGAAGGCCTGGACGCTGCGTCCCTGGAACTGGGACTTGTTCAGGCGGTCCAGGGCGTCGATGAACACGTCGATGCCCTTGTTGCGGTATTCGTAGCGTCCGCCGATGCCGATGAAGATGGAATTGGCGGGCACCTCCTCTGCGCTCATGGCCGTGGCCACCGCTGTCAGGCGGGAGCGGGCCTTGTCGTGCAGGGTCTCGTACTCCGCGTCCGATGCCGGGGTGAAGCTGTTCTCGAAACCGTTGGGCGTAACCACGTCCACGGGACGTCCCAGGAACTGGGCGCACTCGCGCGCAGTGATCTCGCTCACCGTGGTGAAGACATCGGCCTGCTGGGCGCTCTTCTTCTCCAGGGAATAAATGGCCGTCACATTGAAGCGGGCGGCCATTTCGTCCCCGTTGTAACTGGCCATTTCCGTGTACAGCGGGAGGTTGTTCCCGGCCAGGCAGCGGCCCATCATGGTGGCGTGGGTGGTAAAAGCCGTGGCAATGGGGACCTGCGCCTTCTTCAAGTGCAGGATACCGGCGCCGGTCTGCCACTCGTGGAACTGGGCCAGCACCTTCTCTCCCCCTTTGAGGTTGTAATTCCAGAAGCTCTCTATCACGCGCCCGACCATGACGCCGAACACGGCCGATTCCTTGTAATCCCAGTTGCCGGAAATGGAATCTACGCCGAAATCCGTCCACAGGCCGGCCAGAATGTCATCGGCCTGGGGGAGGAAATGCTTGTAGTCCACCAGGATGGCCAGAGGCTTCCCGGGGATGTTCCAGTATCCCACCCGGAAAACCAGTCCCTCGGACAGGGCCTGGGCCCTCCAGGAACGGTACAGCATGGGGTCTTCCAGGAAATCCGGATTGTCGGCCCGGTGCATCCACACGTCCGGCCCCACGAAAATATGACGTCGTCCCATCTGGGACTGCAGGTGGAGGGCTTTGGTGGCAATGACCGTATAGATGCCTCCTACCTTATTGCACACTTCCCAGCTGACTTCGAACAGATAGTCCGGATTCAGCCGCTCTTTCTTCTTTGCCATCGGGTTACTTCTTCTTCACTGCTTTCTTCCGCACGGGTTTTTCCTGCAGCTCTTCCTCCGCGGTCTCCTTCACGTCCAGGGCCGCCCGCTTTTCGTCCAGGCGGATCTGGAAGTCCGAAATGACGTTCATATAGTTGATGAAAGCCTCGTAGGGCGTATCGTACGGGTTGAAGTACTTGTGCACTTCCCCGTCACTGAAGAACTTGGTGCACATGTAGTAGAAATGGTCGCTCTCCTGCAGGTGGCCGAAGTCCTCGTACAGTTCCGGGTCGTTCACTATGGCCAGTTTCTCCGTCATGGCATAGACCTTCTTGAAGGCCTCGCTCTGGAGCTCGTTACCCAGCCAGGCGGTGATGTCGCGCTCTTCGTCGGCCCAGGAAATGGGGTCTTCCACGGTCAGGTCCGACACGGGCTTGTGCTTCTTGACTGCCTCGGCGGGCGTCACGAAGGAGAAGGTCTTGTCGGCGAGGACGGCGCCCGGCAGGGCTTTCATGAATTCGAAAATGCCGCTGTCCTGGCTCTGGTGCTCCCCGAAGGTTTCATAGTCCATGAACAGATTCACAATTTCGTCTTCCTTGGCGTTTTCCTTGAGCCAGCCCACATACTGCTGGGCCGTAACCTTGTTGGCGGCGAAGCGGAAAGCTATGTCGTCGGAGAGGTTGTAGTTGCGCAGCAGCAGTTTGAGCTTGGGCTGCGTTTCCCCGCAATAGACATAGTTGGGGCTCTTCCAGCCCATGATGTGGCGGGCGCCTTCCGTGAGCATGGCCTTGTAGCCCAGGTCATAGACCATCTCGCCGATGCCATTGGAATAGATGAGTTCCGTGTTGCGGAAGGTGACGGGCTTCACACCGAACAGTTCCTCTACCTTGGCGGCATGCTTGCCCACCTGGTGGCGGAACTCGCTCTCCGAGGCCAGGGAAGCCAGGGAGTGGTAATAGGTTTCGGCCAGGAATTCCACCTTGCCGGTTTCGGCCAGGGCGCGGAAGCTGTCTATCACCTCCGGGGCGAAGCGCTGGAACTGGTCCAGGGCGCTGCCGGAGATGGAATAGGCAATCTTGAACTTGCCCTTGTACTGCCGGATGAGCTCCAGCATGAGCTGGTTCATGGGCAGATAGCACTTCTGCGCGACGCGGCGCAGAATGGTGCGGTTGGCAAAGTCGTCGTAGTAGTGCGAATCCTTGCCGATATCGAAAAATCTGTACAGACGGAGCCGGGTGGGTTGATGGACCTGGAAATACAGGCAGATGCTCTTCTGGGTTGCCATAATTCAACTTATTTAACTACTGATTCATAAACTTTCTTGAGTTTGGCGGTGGCGCCGTTCCATTTGAGGGCGTTCACTTCGTCGTAGCCCATCTTGGCCGAGAAGCCGGCCAGGGCAGGATAGCTGAGGAGGGCGTAGATGTCGTCGGCCATGGCGTCCACATCCCAGAAGTCCACCTTGAAGGCATACCGGAGCACCTCCGCGGCGCCGGACTGTTTGGAAATGATGGACGGCACACCCGTACGCATGGCCTCCAGCGGGGAAATGCCGAAGGGTTCCGAGATGGACGGCATGATGTACACGTCCGAGAGGGCGAACATCTTCTGGACGTCGGCCCCCCGCAGGAACCCGGTGAAATGGAAACGGTCGCTGATTCCCAGGCGCGCGGCATGACGGATGGCGCGGTTCATCATGTCACCGCTGCCGGCCATCACAAAACGCACGTTCTTGGTGCGCTTGAGCACCTTGGCGGCGGCTTCGATGAAGTATTCCGGACCTTTCTGGTACGTGATGCGGCCCAGGAACGTGACCACCGGCTCCCGGACGCCGCGCTCCACCACCAGGTTCTCCCGGCCGCTGAAGTCCACGGCGTTGTGCACGGTGACTACCTTGGCGGGGTCTATCCCGTAGCGGTTGATGACGGTGTTGCGGGTAAGGTCGCTCACGGTAACCACCCGGTCGGCCACCTGCATGCCCTTCTGTTCGATGGCGAACACGCGGGTGTCTATGTTGTCCACGCTGCCGCGGTCGAAGGAGGTGGCATGGACGTGGATGACCAGGGGCTTTCCCGTAAGTTCCTTGGCGGCGATGCCGGCATAGTAGGTGAGCCAGTCGTGCGCATGGATCACGTCGAACTCTTCCTTGCGCTGCAGGGCGATGGTCCCGCCCACCATGGCATAGCGGGCCACCTCTTCCATGAGGTTGGCGCCGTACTTGCCGGAGAACTTGAACTTTTGCCCGAAACTGACGGAGAAGTCCTTGACCTGGCGGCGCTTTTCTTCCTCTACCAGGCGGCCGAACTCTTCCGGATTGGCGTAGGGCACCATGTTGGAGCCGATGTGGATGAACTTGACCTTGTCCAGGAAGTCGTCCACGGTTTCCGTAAACGTATCTACCGCCACGTCCGAGGCGTTGATGATGGTGGTGGCGCTCTGGTCTTCGTCGCCGGAGGCCGACGGCATCACGAACAGGGTCTCCACGCCGTTGTAGGCCAGGCCCTTGACGATACCTTCACAAGCAGTACCCAGACCGCCTGCAATATGGGGAGGGAACTCCCAACCGAACATAAGTACTCTCATGGCTTAATCCTCCCTGTATTTTGCGATGAGCCAGTTGATATTAAGCAGGGCGGCCGTGGTCATGGCCGACGAGATGGCCCCGTGCGGCTCGTGGGGCGGGTCTCCGTCGTAGAGTTCCGAGAAGGCGCCCACGCCGTGCTTGGAAAGGTCTTCGTAGAAGCCCTCCGTGAGCCATTCGGCCCGCTTGATGAAATTCTTGCCCATCATGTTGAAACTGGCATAGCTGAACTGGGCCAGCAGGAACGGGAAGGCGCAGCCGTTGTGGTAGGCCAGGTCCCGCTCGCTCTGCGAGCCTTCATATACGCCCTTGTAGCGGATGTCCCGCGGGCTCAGGGAACGGATGCCCCGCCGGGTGACCAGTTCCGCATTCACCACGCGCATCACCTGGCCGATTACCTCGTCCGACACGCAGCGGTAGTCCGTGGAAACGGCCCACAGCTGGTTGGGACGCAGTTCCAGGTGCTGGCCCGCGCCATCTACATAGTCGGCCAGGAAACCCACTTCGGCATTCCAGAAGGTGGGCTGGAAGTGCTGCTCCACCAAGTCCTTTATGGGAGCCCACTTCTTGTAGAAGCTGCTGTTCTTGCGCTCGTTGGCCAGGGCGAAGGCGATGGCGTTGTACCACAGGGCGTTGGTCTCTACCTGGTAGCCGGGACGTTCCGTCACGGCGCGGCCGCCGATGTAGGCGTTCATCCAGGAAAGGGCCACCCCGTCCATCTGGGCCCAGAGAAGGCCGTTGGGCTGCATGGCCACCTCCCGGCGGACACCGGGCAGGTAGCTTTCCAGGATGGCCTTGAGCACGGGACCGTATTTGGCCCACACGTACTTGGCCGATGCGCCGTAGGCGATGTACTGCTGCAGGGTGACGGTCAGGAACAGCGGGGCTTCCACCTGCGTGGTGCGCTGGGTGAGGCGTCCCTGCTCTGCGGCGATGAGGTTGTCCAGGATTTCCTCGAATTCCCTGGGGCTGTCCTTCCCGTAAAGGGTGAGGCCGGCGAGGGCCTGCAGGGTTTCCCGCAGGAGTCCGGTGTACAGCCAGCTGTAGCCGGCCACCACGCGCTTGACGCCGCCGTCCTCCCGGATGAGGGAATCGGCCTGGCGCACCAGCTGGTCGTGGAAGGAGGTGATGGGCCCTATCTTGTCCAGCACGGCGTTGAAGCGGCGCTTGAGCCCGGCGGTGTTCACCGCTTCCCCGGCCGTGGCGCAGAAGACGATGCTGTCTCCGCTGCCCAGTTCCACCTCGAAGCTGCCGGGCACCCAGAGGTCTTCACGGCAGTCGAAGCCGCGGCGCATCTCGTCGGAATAGGTGACGCCCTTGTACCAGACGGGATTGTACTTGAAGGACGAGGCGGCGCTGAGCTGCAGGTTCAGCGTGGGGAAGCCCTCGTACAGGCAGAAAGCGGCGCCGTTCTGGACGGGCGCAAAGTCTGTCCGGGCCGACGGATTCTCGCTGGTGAGACTGTGGACGCTGCGGAAAGCCAGGAAAGGCTTGAGTTCCAGCCTGACTTTGGCGGGGGCCTTCAGCAGTTCATAGTGCACAAAGACCTGGGTGGCGTCCGGGGCCAGGGCAATGCGCTTGCGGAAGACCATCTCCCCAATTTTGTAGGTGACGGCGGGAACGGGGTCTGCGTCGAAGTCCACAATGTACTTGTGGCCGCGCGGCTCGTAGATGTCCCCGTAGCAGTGGATGCCCAGGTTGAAGCGCTTTCCGCGGAGCGTAAGGCTTTCGTCCAGCGAACTGAGCAGCAGGTAGCGGTAACCGCCGAACCTCTCTACCGGGACGGCCAGGAGGCCGTGGTAGCGGCGGGTATTGCAGGTGACGATGGACGTGTTGCAATACGAGCCCGTCTTGTTGGCCAGGATAATCTCCCGCTTGAGGGAGTATTCCAGGTTTACCAACTCCGACTTGTTGAATTTCAAAAAAGCCATAAATATGTGTTTATACTTGCTTCAAAACCATGGCGCAACGGGCCGGCAGATACACCTTGAGGGTGTGGTCGTAGGCCTGGTTGCCGTTGGGGCATCGCTCGGGTATGGCCACGTGACGCGCCCCTTCCTGCAGCCGCGAGAAGCCGTCGAAACGGGGTTCGTCGCTGTCGAGCACATTCACATACTCGCCCGCAGGCGCCGAGAACCCGTAGTCCGCGAACGATCCTGAGGCCGAGAAATTCAGCGCAAAGATACAATTATTTCGTCTGAAAATCAAGATTTTCTTCTGTTCATCGGCCACAAGCAGCTCCGGACGGTGGAAAAGGACCTGCTCCTGGCGCAGCAGATGGACCATTTCCGCGTCGAAGCGCTGCAGGTCGGCATAGCGCAGGAGTCCGTTGTCGGAGAGGGACCACTGCCGGCGGGCATATTTGTAGGACCAGCCGTTCCCTTCCCGCGGGAAGTCTATCCACTCCGGATGGCCGAATTCGTTGCCCATGAAGTTCAGGTAGCCGTCGCCTGCGGTGGCGGCCGTCACCAGGCGGATGAGCTTGTGCAGGGCCACGCCGCGGTCTACCAGGGGGTTCTCCGATTCCTTGTTCATGGCAAAGTACATTTCCTTGTCCATGAGGCGGAAAATAATGGTTTTGTCGCCCACCAGGGCCTGGTCGTGGCACTCGGCATAGGAGACGGTCTTTTCGTCGGAGCGCTTGTTGGTGAGCTCCCACCAGATTTCCCCCATGGACCACTGCTCGTCGGAGCGTTCCTTGATCCACTTGATCCAGTGGTCGGCCACGCCCATGGACATGCGGAAGTCGAAGCCCACCCCGAAGGCCTCGAAGGGGGCGGCGAGGCCCGCCATGCCGGAGACGTCCTCCGCGATGGTGAAGCCGTTGGGGTTCATTTCCTTCACCAGGCGGGTGGCCAGGGACAGGTAGATGACGGCGTTCTCGTCCACGCCGCCGTCGAAGTACAGGCTGTAGTTGCCGAAGTCCTTGCCCAGGCCGTGGTCCCAGTACAGCATGGAGGTTACCCCGTCGAAGCGGAAACCGTCTATGTGGTACTCTTCCATCCAGTATTTCACGTTGGACAGCAGGTAGTACTTGGTCTCGTCCTTGCCGTAGTCGAAGCAGCGGGAGCCCCAGGCGGGATGCTGGCCCTGCGGGCCGCTGTAGAAGTACAGGTGGTCCGTACCGTCGAATTCCGACAGGCCTTCCAGGGTGTTGTTCACGCTGTGGGAATGGACAATGTCCATGATGACGGCGATGCCCTTGCCGTGGGCGTCGTCCACCAGGGCCTTGAATTCCTCCGGGGTGCCGAAACGGGAGCTGAGGGCGAAGAAATTGCTTACCTGGTAGCCGAAGGAGCCGTAGTACGGGTGCTCCTGCAGGGCCATGATCTGGAGGGTGTCGTAGCCCAGCTTCTTCACGCGCGGGAGGACGTCCCGGCGGAACTCCTCGAAAGAGCCCACCTTCTCCTTTTCCGTCCCCATGCCGATGTGGCACTCGTAGATGAACGGATGGGGGCGCCTTCCGGCATGGCCGTGCCTCCAGACATAGGGTTGGGCAGGGTCCCAGACCTGGGCGCTGAACACCTTGGTCACCGGGTCCTGCACCACGCGGGTGGCATAGGAGGGGATGCGCTCTCCCCCGCCGCCGGGCCATTCGATATAGAGCTTGTACAGTTCCCCGTGGCGGAGGAACATTTCCGGCAGCCGGAGTTCCCAGTCGCCGTGTCCCAGGGGCTGCAGGGCATAGCCGTCCGTGCGTTTCCAGTTGTTGGAATCCCCGATGAGGTAAATTTTGGAGGCGTTGGGGGCGAACTCCCGGAACACCCAGCTGCCGTCGGCGCAGCGGTGCAGGCCGTAGTAGACATGGTTGTTCACGGCGTCCTTCAGAAGGCCGTCGCCGGCTATGTGCCTGAGCGTACGCCAGATGTTCTCGTGCCGGAAGTCAATGGCCCCCTTGTACGGCATCAGCCAGGGGTCTGTCTCATAAATCTTTTTCATATCGATTGTCCGTTTTGTCATCCGTTTTGTCATCCGTTTTGTCATCCGTTTTGTCATCCGTTTTGTCATTCTGAACGAAGTGAAGAATCTCTATTCCCTGTCCAGCGAATCTATCTTGTCCTTCACGGTACGCAAATACTCCCGGCACTGTTTCAGGAGCTCCTTGCTCCTTCCCACCAGGGCATCTATGTCTTCCAGCCGGGTTTCCGGGTTCTCTACCTTGGCGGCTATCTCCTCCAGCTCATTCATCGCTTTCGCGTAGTCAAATTTCTCAGTCATAAATATAATGTTTATATTATTAAGCTTCGTTACAGGTCTGTTGTTTTGAAAACCGTCGCTTCGCGACCCTCCCCAAAGGGGACCCCTCCTCTTATGCGGCCGAGGGTGGCCACAGGTTTTCAAAACAACAGACCTTCCACTTCGCAATCTTCACCAACAGTTCCCTCCTCTTATGCGGCCGAGGGTGGCCACAGGTTTTCAAAACAACAGACCTTCCACTATGCTATATTAACTTTGTTATTGTCAAGTTGTTCTGTATATACTTCATCCACTTTAGCCAGAAGGGAGCCGTCGCTGAAGCGTACACCTATCCGGTCTCCCACTTGGACTTTTTCCACGGTCTTGAGCACTTTGTTGTCTTTTCCAGTTACCAAGACATAGCCCAGCGAGAGGATATTTCTGGGGTCTGAGCCCTTCACAAGGGCCTCCTTGAGGGCCACTGCCGATATCTCCTGGCTCACACGGGAGAGGGCTGCGAACTGGATGCGGTGGGCCAGCTGGTCTTTCCGCTGCAGCACTTCCGAGTACTTCCGGATCAGGCCCCTGGAGATGCGTCCTGCCCTTCCCTGCAACTGCTTTTCCTGGGTTCCCAGCATGCGGATGAGGCCCAGGCAGATGCGGGAGCGGACTTGTTCCGCTTGCTGCGCCATGGCACTGAAACGGCGCTGGATGGCTTGCCGAAGGCGGTTGTCGGCCGTTTTCAGGGAAAGTTCCGCCTGGTTCAGGAGGCGGACTACGCCTGCGCCGATGCGCTGCCCAATCCGGTCCAGGGACTCGTCCTGGGCACGGAAGGCGTCCAGGAACAGGTCGGCCAAGGCGGTGGGGGTTTTCACGGACTGGTTGGCCACCATGTCGGCAATATGCACATCCTTGTCGTGGCCGATGGCAGTGACAACCGGTACGGGGCATTCGGCAATAGCTACGGCGAGCCCGTAATTGTCGAAGCACAGGAGGTCTGTTTCGCTGCCGCCGCCCCGGAGGATGAGGATGGCGTCGTAGCCCTTTTTTCCCGCTTCGGCAATGGCGGCAGCTATATCCGCAGGGGCCTGTTCTCCCTGCATGAGGGCTTCGTAAAGGTCCAGCCGGAAGGCATATCCTTCCGGATTGCCCAGAAGATGGTTCCGGAAATCCTGATAACCGGCAGCGGTCTTTGAGGTGATGACGGCCAGACGGAAAGGGATTTCAGGGATTATCAGTTCCTTCTGCATTTCCATGTGGCCGTCCTTGGTAAGCCGCTCAATGGCTCTTTTCCGCTCCAGGGCCTGTTCCCCCAGGGTGAAGGCTGCATCGATGTCTTCTATGTACAGGGAAACGCCGTAGAGTTCGCTGAAACTCACCTGCACTTTCACCAGGACGGTGATGCCGGGGCGGAGTTTCTCTCCGGTAGCCTCCTCGAAGTAGCGGACCAGCTGGGGATAGTGCCATTTCCAGATGATGGCGCGGGATTCCGCGATGGTCTTTCCTCCCCTGCTCTGAGTAAGGCTCAAGTAGCAGTGACCATTGGCCCTGGGGCTCCAGGAGGCTATCTCCGCCTTAACCCAATACCGCCCCGGGAAGGCATCGGCCATGCTTTCCTTGATCCGGGCCTGCAACTGTGCGAGGTCTATATAATCCCGCTCTGCCATAATTTCACAAATATAGAAAAAATCCCATTCTCTTGCAACTTTGCGACCCCTGCAACAGCCTCATTTTATTTTGACGAAAGCCAGGGTTTGCCGCCGGCTGGATTCTGGACAATCTGCTGGCCGAAGGCAAGATGGTGCCGATGATTGTGGTGATGCCCAGCTGGACAAGGACGGCCTGCAATACGAGTATATGGAAAATGCCCAGGCCGGCCACAGCTGGACCACCTGGCGTGCCAATCTGGCTGTCCTTGCCCTCTCCCTCTTCCGCTAATGGTGGAGGTTAAGTGCCTGGTTAGCAACCATTTAAGTAGTATTCCCGTGCATGGTTTCATGCACGGGGATACTATTTAATAAGCTGTTATTCAGCTGGTTAGCCTCCACCGCTAACGGAAGAGCTTCTGGGCGAAGGTGTTCAAGTAAAGACGCCAGTTGGCCCAGGTATGGCCGCCGTCGGACACGAAGTAAACATGGTCGAAGTTCTGCTCGTTGAGCTTGGCGTGCATTTCCTCGGCACCCTGGAACAGGAAGTCGGCGCTGCCGCAGGCCAGGAAGTAGAGCTTCACGCCGGCCTTCTTGAGGGTGGCCAGCTGCTCGGGGGTGGCGCTGCCGGCTGCGGAGAGCGGGCAAATGTAGTCGAAGAGTTCCGGATACAGGATGGAGGCCGATATGGTGTGGCCGCCGCCCATGGACAGACCGGCGATGGCGCGGGACGCCGGCTTGGGAATGGCGCGGAAGTTCTTCTCGATGAAGGGAACAATCTCCGTGCAGAGGCTGTTCACATAGGCATTGCGGAATTCCTCGGAACGCCAGTCCACCTGCTTCTCGGGGATGTTGAGGGTGCGGGCGGCCTGCTGTCCGGGGTTGCCGTTGGGCATGACCACGATCATCGGCTCGGCAAGGCCCTTCTCGATGAGGTTGTCCAGGATCTGTGCGGCACGGCCCATGGAAATCCAGGCTTCCTCGTCACCACCGGCTCC
>FLNY01003085.1_pt1 | contig 14057 bp, 10 predicted proteins | sample 1140381 | NCBI WGS metagenome assembly FLNY01 (sample SAMEA3878172, study PRJEB12797) | bioreactor metagenome | biome: Moose rumen | place: Sweden | collected 2011-10
GGGGACGCAGATAGGAAATACGGTCACGTCAGACGCTGTGTGGCATGTCTGTCCGCCAGGAGCGCTGACGTCATCCGGAAGTATCTATCCCGCTGAACTGCCTACTTTTGAAAAGCGGCGGTCAACTGACGGCTGACACACGATGAAGCGTGTCCCGACAGAAAGAGACGAGGCTGGCGGCACGGCAAACATGCTCGTTCCCGATACGGTGACCGACATCAGAGACCACGGAACGAGAGTACAGGATATGTCACCGCCATCGTGCACTCATGATGATAATATCACATAATAATATGGTTTTAATGCGTAATTTACCTTCATCTGGTCAAAAAACTCGAATAAGTCATGCGACATCCAAAACATTTCTGTAACTTTGTCCTTGATTAACGTAGCAGATTTGTGTGTTCGACATTATTCACTTCAGCGTTATAGACCTACAACACATTTCGTTAATCATCGATTTTACAGATAATTATAACTCATCGAACTCATGTTTTTTAAATAATGAATGAAATGAACTTTTTAGATAGGAACGAATTCAACTTCCAGCCAAGCCAGAAGGTTGTGGATGCGATAAAGTCTTTCAATCCGTTAGACCTGTGCTTTTACACCCGCATATATGATGAAGGAAAGAAGAGTGTGGTGTCCGTGCGTCTCAGTGAGATCTACGGAGTACCAGAGGAGCAGGTGCTGCTTGGTTACGGAGGTGAGGACATATTGAAGAACACCGTACATTATTATCTCACAAAAGGTAATAACAAGACCATACTCATCCCGCAGTTCTCATGGTGGTACTACAACTCTATCGCAGCCGAGGTAAACGGCACCACGGAGATGTATCCTCTCTATGAGATGGAAGACACGTTCGCATACAACGTGGACGAGGTGATTGAGTACACCAACCGCATCTGTCCTCGTGTCCTCCTGCTTGCCTCTCCTAACAACCCTACAGGTAACTGCCTGTCACCTGAGGAGATAGGACGCATCATGGAGAACATACCATCAGAGACCATGGTGCTCATCGATGAGGCATACGCCAGCTTCATCACGAGCGACACCGACTACATAGCACCGCTGGTGAACAAATATTCCAACCTGATCATCTCACGCACACTGTCTAAGTTCTATGGACTGCCTGGACTGCGCATGGGATTCGGATTCATGGGAGCCGGACATCAGGATTTCCTGAAATACGCTAACAAATACCTTGGCTACAACCGTTTCAGCGAAGCTGTGTCTCTCGCCGCACTGGAGAGTGACGCCCACTATCGTGAGGTTGCCGACCAGATGGAGTGGGACCGTCAGCTGTTCAAGAAGGAGCTTGGCTCCCTCGAGGGATTCAAGGTCTACAAGAGCGTGGCTAACTTCATACTCATCAAGTACCCGATAGAAATCAAGGCGAAGCTGCAGCAGGCTCTGGCGGAGCAGAACTACAAAATAAAGTTCATGGGTGATCCGGGACTCGAGTCATGCGTGAGAATCACACTCGGACGCCCAGAGCAGATACAGATAGTGTGTGACACCATCAAACGCGTCGCCACACAAGGATAGATTATATGAAAGCAGTAATATTGGCAGCAGGCATGGCTTCACGTCTGCGCCCACTGACAGACCACACACCGAAGTGTCTGTTGAAGGTGGGACAACGCAGTCTCTTACAACGTAGCATGGATGCACTCATCATGAGCGGCATCCATGAGTTCGTATTTGTGACAGGCTATCTTCACACCATGATTGAGGACTTCGTGCGTTCGACGTATCCGGAGGAGAGATGTACATTCATACACAACGACGTGTATGAGTCAACCAACAACATATTCTCTCTCTGGCTCGCTCAACCTGAGGCCGAGGGAGAGGACATCCTGCTTCTGGACAGCGACCTGCTGTACGACCCTCAGATCATCGAGCGTGTACTCGCACAGGACTGCGACACCGTGCTCACACTCATACGTCACGACCTTGGCGATGAGGAGATGAAAGTGGTGGTCGACGAACATGGTTCGATAACGGAGATAAGCAAGACTTGTGACCCGTCCGCCGCAGCCGGGGAGAGCCTGGGAATAGAGCGTATGGGTAAGGAATATACCAAGGCTCTGTACAAAGAACTTGAGAACATGATGGAGAGAGAGCATCTCGAGAACGTGTTCTACGAGCGCGCCTTCGAGCGTCTGCTCGCGCAGGGACACACCTTCCGTGTGCTTGACGTCACCGACCTCTTCTCATGCGAGCTCGACACCATCGAGGACTTCGAGACAGCGAAACAGAGGATACCTGCGGATTTACTTTGACTTAGTATACTCATAACGACAGAGTGAAAGATGGCTAATTACGACATACGCCCTTTGCAATTACGAGTGTTGGATATAGCGAAGGCGATAGATAAGGTTTGTAAACAGCACGACCTGAGGTATTATCTCTGGGCTGGCACCATGCTGGGCGCGGTGCGACACGGTGGCTTCATACCATGGGACGACGACCTCGACATCGCCATGCCGCGCAAGGATTACGACCTGCTGATGAGTAACTGCAGGGAATGGCTACCCGAGTGCTTCGAGGTGGTCAGCTACGAGACGGACCCTACAAGCTACCCGCTGCCGTTCGCCAAGGTGCAGGACGCGCGCACCACACTCATAGAACGAATGCACCTGCGCTACGTGGGAGGCATATATCTTGACGTCTTCCCGCTCGACGGACAGCCGGACAGCAAAATAATGCAACGTTTACACTTCATACGTTACCAGTGGCTGAAGAAGGCACTGTACTTCGTGCACCGCGACCCTTACCGACACGGACACGGACCATCATCGTGGCTGCCGCTGCTCTGCCGCAAGGTCTATTCCATGCAGGAGCTACAGAAGAAGATACGTGACATGCAAAAGGCGTATGACTATGACACGTGCGACAATGTCGTCGACCATGACGACGGACTGAAGGGCGTAATGGATAAGTCGCTCATCGGCAAGCCTACACCGGTGGAGTTTGAGGGAGTGACTCTCATGGGCGTGGAATGTCCGCATGAGTACCTGACACGTAAGTACGGCGAGTATATGGTCATCCCGGACGGCGACCACCAGCGACAGCATAACTTTCAGCTTCTCGACCTGGAGCACGGCTACAAGTATTATAACGCAACTTCAACGGACAAGTGATGACAGCAGGCTTTTCTATACTTATCCCCACATGGAACAACCTTCCGTACCTGAGACTCTGTGTCGAGAGCATACGACGCTACTCGTCTTTCGAGCATCAGATTATCGTGCATGTCAACGACGGGTCGGACGGCACGCTCGAATGGGTGAAGGAACAGGGGCTTGACTATACTCACACAAAGGAGAATGTAGGTGTGTGCCTCGCGATGAACATGATGCGCAGTAAGGTACAGTGCGACTACATCTATTTCATCAACGACGATATGTTTGTGCTACCCGACTGGGACGTAGTGCTGATGAATGAGGTGAACGCCCTGCCTGACAATATGTTCTACCTGTCAAGCACGATGATACAGCCGCACGACGCCAACGACGTGGGACTGTGCATCAACTATGGTGACTCAATAGAGACGTTCCAGCGTGAACGACTGCTTAACGAATACATGAATGTGCCTTATCCTGACTGGTTAGGCTCCACACGTCCGCCTAACCTCGTACACCGCGACATCTGGGATCTGGTGGGCGGATACAGCATTGAGCTAAGCCCGGGAATGTACAGCGACCCGGATTTCACCGCCAAACTGTTATTGGTGGGCGTACGCTATCTGAAAGGACTGGGAAACAGCCGTGTCTATCATTTCGAAACTAAGACAACAACACGTATACGCAAGAACGACGGCGCCACGCAGTTTCTACTGAAATGGGGCATCTCTAACTCTGCCATGCGTAAGTATATCACACGTCAGGGCGAGGACTGGTCACGTCATGACATGCCTCTCGACTCAGCGCGTCTGAAGTCTAAGCGTCGCTCAGCTAAGCTCAAGGCCTTATGGTACTTGCTGACCAAAGGTTTCGGAATAATCAAGGAAATAGAAAAGATATGAGTATCAGACAGAACATATCAGTAGTTATCAACACTTATAATGCGGAGAAGTATCTTGCTCGCGTACTGGAAACTGCCAAGTCATTCGACGAGATCGTGGTGTGTGACATGGAATCAACAGACTCTACGATGGCAATAGCACAGCGGTACGGATGTAAAATCGTCACCTTCCCTAAGGCTGACCATAAAAGCGCAGAACCGGCGCGTACCTTCGCCATACAGTCGGCCTCGTGCGACTGGGTGCTGGTGGTCGACGCCGACGAGCTTATCACACCTGCCCTGCATGACTATCTCTATGAATTCATAAAGGAACCGGCCGACATACGAGGTCTCTACATACCGCGTAAGAACTACACCATGGGTGTCTTCTTGCCAGCTTCCTATCCGGACTATCAGCTGCGTTTCTTCATCAAGGAAGGTACTGAGTGGCCTCCTTACGTTCATACGTTCCCTACTGTACAGGGTAAGCTGTCGCATATCTCCAAGTCACGCAAGGACTTGGCGCTGGAACATCTCGACGACTCCACACGAGCGACTATAGTACGCCTGAACAACTACACTGACAATGAGGTGGAGAAACGAGCCGGCAAGCGTGTCACCCTGACGAAGATGATATTCTCACCGATGATGCGTTTCGTCAAGCTGTACTTCCTGAAGGGCGGTTTCCGCTACGGTATAGCGGGGTTTGTACAGGCACAACGGTCTGCCATATACAAATTCACCGTCCTGTGTAAACTGTATGAGAAGCAGATTGGACTGTAACAACGCTCTGATATAACATAGCTCTCAATAAGCAACAAAAACAGCAATGCTCTTGTCATTTGATGACAAGAGCATTGTTGTTCATACGTGTCATATAGCTTTGTATGATTGCTTTAAGACGTCTCTCCAGCCTGTGACGTGCGGCCTCGTATCTCTTCTCGCCAATCAGGTTGTGCTGTAGCAGTGAGTCCGTGTCGACGTTGTACAAGGCTGTGGAACGCTCACCGTCGAACTGAAGGAGCATACCGCCCTGCGTGATCTGATACGTGTCATTACCGAATCCTATGTGATAGGCGTCATCGTCGTCCGAATGCAGAAGGTCTGTACCAAAGGCCACGTACGGCCGCTTACATCCGGTATAGCCGAGGACGGTAGGCATGATATCGATATGCTGCGCTATGCGTGCCCTGCGAGCTGAGCGGAATGTCGAGTCGGTCGGATGGAAGAAGATGACTGGCACACGGTATGTTCCATAGTCTGTCTGGTAATACTTCTCGGCACTCTGGTTAGTGTGGTCGCCGGTGATGACGAAGAGCGTATTGTCATACCAAGGCTGACGTTTGGCAGTCTCGAAGAAACGACGCAGTGACATATCGGTGTAACGCACCGTCTTGTAAATAGGCATGTCACCTTCCTCGAACACTTCCTTATATTTCTCCGGTATCTGAAACGGATGATGTGACGTCAGGGTGAATAACGTGGTGATGAACGGCTGTGGCATCTCCGACATCTTCCTGGCATAGAACTGCATGAAAGGCTCGTCCCAGATACCCCAGTGATGGTCCCAGTCATCGTCATTAGCGTACTCCGTACGTCCGTAGTAGTTGTCGTACCCGACGCTCTTGGCAAAGCCGTCAAGTCCGAGTGAGCCGTTGTCCGCTCCATGGAAATAGGCGGTGTGGTAGCCCATATCCCTCAGCTCCGTTGCCACGCCGCGCACCTCATTGAGGGCAGCGTGAGAAGTGAAGAAAGATATCACCATAAGCGGAACGGAGAGATGGACGGACGCTTGTCCGTCAATGCTGCTGTGTCCGTTTGAGAACGTCGACTCGAATGTCAGTCCCTCACGCATCAGGGAGTCAAGGAAAGGCATGTATCCCTTCTCCTCCGGACGTCCGTTGAGGTAAGCGGAGTACTCGCTGCCGAAGCTCTCAAGGATAATGATAGCCACGTTAGGATGGGACGGGTTGACGGGCACTGCGGGATGGACAGGCGAATAGATGGACTCAGCCTCCGCCTCGCCGTAATACTCAAGATGCGGGAACGCACTCTTTCCCATTGTGCGTATGATGGAATACGGTGTGTTGAGGACGAGGGCTGAGTGGATAGGATGCGGCGCATACTCCTTAGCGTCCTTGTTGTTGATGGGACGCTGCTCTGGGTCAAATCCTCCACGTATGCCGCCGATGGTCATCACAGCAACGAAGAGAGTCATGACGACAGACTGTATGAGCTGACGTGTGGTGACTGAATCTTCTGTGCAGAAACGAGGCTGACGGTACAGTCTCCACATCGCCACCAGCATGACGAGGAACAGCAATATGAAATACCAGTGGCTGAGGAACTCTATGCCTAAGATGTCTGTCACGTTGTCGTTCCTGAACTCCGTGAACACCGACGCTGTGCACCGGCGTCCTATGAACTGGAAATAGACGGAGTCCATCAGGTTAGCTATCCAGCAGAGTGCCGCCACGATGACGAACAGCACCTTGGTAGTCATCCTGTACCATGCCTTACGCAGAAACGGAAGAGGAAGTGTCACCATGAGCAGGTATAACGAGCACAGGTAACACACGGTGGCCCAGTCGAAGATAGCTCCACCTTTATATATAGTTAGCATGTCAGACACACTGAGGTCGGAGAACTTGTTCCAGTTCTCACACATAAATGCCACGCGGCAGATGCCGAGGAATAGCATTTGAAGTGTCAGATTGCCCGCAACAGGCAAGAGCCATTCACGTACGGGTATGATACTCGAGATTTTATTTGTAGTCATAGTTAAGTTGTGATGTTTGTCTTCATCTTTCCCGGTCCTCATGCGATGGATGTGTCTCTCCGGTCTTCCTGCGGTAACCACTCCCGTGACAAGGGTGTGACTGATTAACAATCGTCATCCGATGGTCATGGCAATTATACGTTATTTTCCTGCCGGGACATTACTTGTGTCGTGAGTTTCACAGACATGACTCCTGTAACCGCTGCGCTCACACGCTGTATATCGCTCGTTGTAACAGGGTTCATCTTATGGGGCAGGACACGTGGAGACACAGAGTGTTTGGAATGTACAGAGATTGCGGAAGGGACATAAGGAGAGAGGATAAAAGAAGTCAAACTGCTTTGCATATTCCTTTTCCTCTCACGCTTTGAACATATAGACTGTTACGGACAGGTGTTCCGTTTTCATTGTTACTTTTTCTTCATCTTCTCTAAAAAGTCCTTTAGTTTGCCCACAGCGATGGCGCGTTGGCTGATCTGATTCTTGACGTCAACGCCAAGCTCCTGGTACGTCATGTCGTATCCGTCAGGGATAAACACTGAGTCAAAGAAGAACTGCGGCTCCGCTGACGGATGCTCCGCAATCGTTCCGTCGAGCACACCGTCGAAGGTGTATGTCTCGTACATCGTCGGGTCGTCGAAGTCACCCGTGACGAGTGCCACGACAGTATGTAAGCTGGCGTGTCTGTCTTTTCCGTCAAGGTCAGACAAGAGCTTCTCGATGTTCGCTCTCACATTATTCTCAGTCTTTCCATCATTGACAGCAGCCTTGGAATGGAGAATGCGTAACATCTCCTCAGACAGCTCCTCGCTATAGTTCTCGAGTTTAGGACGCTTGGCTGCCGCTGCCGACAACTCGTCGTCATCCACTGAGGCGTAATTAGCCGAGTAAATGCCTGGCAGTCCGTTGAGGGCGACACACTCAAGCGCTGTGTCGTCGGCGATACAGTCGAATCCATAATAGCGCTTCACGAAACGCGCCTTGAGCAAGGCGTTGCCCTTTATGCTTCCCGCGCTGCGTGGGATTTCGATATTACAGCCGACATCTGCCAACGTGCGTATGTCATACTTGTCACCTAATATCGCTCTCACCTCCTGCAGCTTATGCGTGCTGTTAGTGGCGAAGACAAGCACCTTCTTACCTTTCTGCGTCTTCTCCACCGTGACGTTCATCTTGTCAAATCCCTCACCCCAGACGCCGTTAGCGTTACTCATTGACACAAAGGCATAAGGGTCGATGGACTTAATCAGTCTCAGCACGTTGACCTGCTGGCGTGAGCGTATGATACTGAGCAACACCTTACGCTCAGTATGTGTGTACCATCCCTCACCATCCAGGACCGTCACACCGTAGCCGCACTGAATGATGGCGTTGGCGATCTTATCTGGGTTACGTGAGAATATCAGGAACTGCACTGACTGATGTCGTCTGTTGAGACAGTAGTCCAACGTGAAGCTGCAGATAAACAACAACACGAAACCATAGATGACTCTGAACCAGTCGTGGAAAACAAAATAACAAGAGGAGATAATGACCACGTCACACGCCATGATCACAGTACCCAGCGACATCTGTCTGTATTTGTTCACCACAGCGGCGATGATATCCGTACCTCCCGTCGAGCCGTTGTTCTCGAAACAGAAATATAAGCCTATGCCGTCGGTGATGCCGCCGAGTACACACGCCATAAACACCTCGTCGCCGATCAGTTTCGGGAACATCATGCCGCCGTCAGGTGCAGGCTGCTCAAACAGACGCTGAAAGAAAGCCAGAGTGAAAGTCATGCACAAGACACCATAAATCGTCTTAGCGCAGAACTTAAAACCCAATATCTTTATAGCGGCGATGAGCAACAGTATGTTTATGACTATATAAGTGTTCTGGACCTCAAGTCCCGACACATAATATATTATACTCGCTATACCAACCACGCCTCCGGTGGTCAATCCGTAAGGAAGCATGAAGATTGTCACTCCCACGGAATATATGCAGACACCCAGAGTGATGAAGAAATAATCTCTCAGTTCCAGAAGCATGGAATTCAGATTGTTTTTATCAGACAGGAATGTTCTTGCTTTATCAAAAAAAGAATAACCTTTCGACTCGGTCATATACTCAAAAACAAAAAAGCCGTCCAGCCGCTTTACCGCAGCTGGACGGCAAGGGGAAAAACTATTTCTTAAGTACGATATTAATCATCTTGCCTGGCACCACGATCACCTTAGCCACTGTGAATCCTTCCATCCACTTTGCGGAAGCAGGGTTGTCGAGCGCCGCCTTCTCGATATCGGCGTTACTTGTTCCGACAGGGAACTCCATAGGGAATCTCGCCTTACCGTTGAAAGCCACCATCATCTTCATGTTATCCTCCTTGAGATAGTCCTCGTTATGCTTAGGCCATGCCGCGTTGAAGACAGTGTCCGTGTGTCCGAGGAGATGGTACAGCTCCTCAGCGATATGAGGGCAGAAAGGAGCGATGAGGACAGCCAGAGCCTCCTTGACCTCACGTGAGGTGCTCTTAATCTTAATAAGCTCATTGAGACATACCATGAATGCCGCCACGCTCGTGTTGTAGGAGAACTGCTCGATGTCCGCCGTCACCTTCTTAATGAGAGTGTGAAGAGCCTTACGCTCATCCTTGCTTGCCTCACCGTCAGTGCAGTCCACGCCACCCTCCTGAGTAGTGAAGAAATTCCAGAATCTCTTCAAGAACCTGTGACATCCGTCTATACCATTAGTGTCCCAAGGCTTAGACTGCTCCACAGGACCGAGGAACATCTCGTACAGACGCAATGTGTCAGCGCCGAAACGCTCGACGATCATATCCGGATTGACCACGTTGAACATAGACTTTGACATCTTCTCCACAGCCCATCCACAGACGTACTTGCCGTCCTCAAGTATGAACTCAGCATTATTATACTCTGGTCTCCAAGCCTTGAAAGCCTCAACATCGAGGATGTCACCGCTGACAATATTCACATCGACGTGAATAGGTGTGGTGTCATAGTTATCCTTCAGTCCGAGACTGACAAAGGTATTAGTGTCCTTGATTCTGTATACGAAGTTACTACGTCCCTGTATCATACCCTGGTTGATCAGCTTATGGAACGGCTCGTCACTGACTGACACTCCATAGTCGTAGAGGAACTTATTCCAGAAACGTGAGTAGATGAGGTGTCCTGTGGCATGCTCAGAGCCGCCGACATACAGGTCCACGTTCTTCCAATAATTCGCAGCATCAGCAGAGAGAAGCGCATTGTCATTGTCAGGGTTCATATATCTGAGGTAATAAGCTGACGAGCCGGCGAAGCCTGGCATTGTGAACAACTCGATAGGGAACACCGTCTTGTCGTCAATCTTACTGTTCTCCACGATCTTTCTGTTCACCTCATCCCATGCCCATACAGCAGCGTTTCCGAGAGGTGGCTCACCAGTCTCAGTAGGCAGGAACTTCTCCACCTGAGGGAGCTGAACAGGCAGACATTCCTCAGGTATCATGCAAGGTATACCGTTCTTGTAGTAGACAGGGAACGGCTCACCCCAATAACGCTGACGAGAGAATATTGCGTCACGGAGACGATAGTTCACCTTCACTCTACCGAGGTTATGCTCCTTGACATACACCTTAGTGGCTGCTATAGCCTCCTTGACAGTCAGTCCGTTGAGTGAGAAGTCAATATATGGCTTGACGCCCTCACGCGGAGAATTAGTCACGATACCTTCCTTAGCGTCGTAGCTCTCCTCGCTGACATCGGCACCCTCGATGAGAGGAATAACCGGCAGATTGAAGTGCTTAGCGAAAGCATAGTCACGTGAGTCGTGGGCAGGAACGGCCATGATGGCACCGGTACCATAGCCCGCCAACACATATTCTGAGATCCATATCGGATTCTTCTCACCCGTGAAAGGATTGATGGCGTAGCTGCCGGAGAAGACACCCGTCACCTTATGGTCAATCATTCTCTCACGCTCCGTGCGTCCCTTGACATACTTGATGTACTCGTCCACCTCAGCCTTTTGCTCAGGTGTGGTCACGCGGTCCACCAGCTCACTCTCAGGAGCGAGTACCATAAATGTCACGCCAAACATGGTGTCGGCGCGTGTGGTGAATATTGTGAAGTGCTCATCAGAGTCCGCTATCTTAAACTCCACCTCAGTACCCTCGCTGCGTCCTATCCAGTTACGCTGTGTCTCCTTGATGGAGTCGCTCCACTGAATCTTGTCGAGTCCGTCGAGCAGACGCTGAGAATATGCGCTGACCCTCAGACACCACTGTCTCATCTTCTTCTGCTCCACAGGGTAGCCGCCTCGCTCACTGACTCCGTCGATGACCTCATCGTTGGCAAGCACTGTTCCGAGCTTAGGGCACCAGTTGACCATTGTCTCGCCGAGGAAGGCGATACGGTAGTTCATGAGCACGTCAGACTTCTTCTTCTCATCCCAGGAGTTCCACTCTTCGGCAGTGAACTGAAGAGCCTCAGACTGTGCCGCGTCGATATTGTCCGTGCCCGAGGTCTCGAAATGCTTGATGAGCTGTTCAATAGGCAGAGCCTTCTGCTCAGTGTTAGAGAAGAATGAGTTGAACATTTTCTGGAAAGCCCACTGAGTCCACTTGTAATACTTAGGGTCACATGTTCTCACCTCCCTGCTCCAGTCGAACGAGAATCCGATTTTGTCGAGCTGCTCGCGATAACGGTTGATGTTAGCGACCGTAGTCACCTCAGGGTGCTGTCCAGTCTGTATGGCATACTGCTCGGCAGGCAGTCCGTAAGCGTCATATCCCATAGGGTTGAGCACGTTGAATCCCTGCAGACGCTTGAAGCGCGCGTAGATGTCACTCGCGATATATCCGAGCGGGTGTCCCACGTGCAGTCCGGCACCAGACGGATACGGGAACATGTTAAGTACATAAAACTTAGGTTTGCTTGGATCCTCCGCTACCTTATACGTCTTATTGTCGACCCAAGACTTCTGCCATTTCGGCTCTATATCTCTAAAGTTATATTCCATTATACGTGTTTAATTATCGAAAAATCAAAGTGACTCAAGCATTCTCTTAAGAACCACTGTGGCGGATATCTCACGATTGGCCGCCTCCGGTATGACAAGGCTGGTCGGAGCCTCAATGACATCATCAGTGACGATCATGTTTCTGCGCACCGGCAGACAATGCATGAAGAACGCGTTGTTGGTGACAGCCATCTGACGCTCGCCGACAGTCCAGTCAGCGTAGTCGTGATAGTCACCGAGCACCTTACCATAGTCGGCAGGACGAGTCACGCCCGGGCAAGACCAGTTCTTGGCGTATATGAAGTCAGCGCCCTCGAAAGCCTTCATCTGGTCATACTCCACCTTGGCGTCTCCCGCAAACCTAGGGTCAAGCTCATATCCCTCCGGATGAGTGATGACGAAGTCCACGTCAGCGGCGTTCATCCACTCAGCGAAAGAGTTAGGAACGGCCTGTGGCAGCGCCTTTGGGTGCGGAGCCCATGACAGGACGACCTTAGGACATTTGTTAGGGACACGGTCTATAGCCTTGCCGCCAAACAGAGGGTTAGGCTCTATGTGCTTACAGTCCTTATACTCCTCAATGGTGATAAGGTCAGCAAAAGCCTGAAGCGGGTGTACAGTGGCAGACTCCATGAAGAACACAGGACGTCCGGAATATTTGATGAACTGATTCAGTATCTTCTCCTCGTAATCATCCTGACGTGACTCAAAACGAGCAAACGAACGGACACCGATAATGTCGCAATATGAGCCCATGACAGGGATGGCCTCAAGCAGATGCTCACTCTTGTCACCTTCCATTATCACGCCACGCTCTGTCTCCAGTTTCCACGCTCCCTGATTGACATCAAGGACAATGACGTTCATACCCAAATTCATAGCGGCTTTCTGAGTTGACAGCCTAGTACGTAATGAATTATTAAAGAAGATAAGCATCGCCGTCTTGTTCTTGCCAAGAGACTGATACTTATATCTGTCAGCCTTTATTTCAAAGGCCTCAGAAAGTGCCTGACTGAGATCTCCCAGATCAGAAACGTTTTGAAATATTCTCATAAGAAATAAATTTTGCAAAATTTCACCGCAAAGATAATTCTTATTAAATTAACGTGCAAACATGAATGCTAATAAATAAGTAGACCGGAGAGAGCATAGAGACGAATTTAAAAAATGTGAAAAAAACATAGATTTACGATAACATCGTATCAAAAGAAATTTTATATTTGCGTTATCAAGTCATGAAAACATACTCAGACAAACTGAGAGATGCGACGTAACTAAAATAATTGTCAGAAAAAAAAGAACTATTACAAACACAACAAGACTTGAGTGGGACACATAGATGTGGACACGCTCGGAAAAACATTAACAAATAAAAAAATTACAAGACTATGAAAAAATTGATATTATTCCTCATCTCCATGGTATCATTAGTGAACGCCAACGCTTTCAAGTTCGACGGCATCGACCTCAACGGCAGCCAGCAACAGGTGGCAAGGGAGATTAGCGTGAAGGGATATGTTTATGACCAGGCAACTAACTGCCTCAAGGGTAACTGTCACGGTATGGAGCTGTACCTCAGTTTGGACAATGACAACGTCGTGGACAAGTCTAAGATAGGACGACTCATCGTGGACATCCCTATGACAACAGAAAGCGCCCTTGAGGACGCTGTGTGCATCTTCAACGTCATCTACCACAGAATAGCTTCTGTAAGCGGTAAGGCAACTTACTCTGTCGACGACGATGGCACAATCATGGAGCTGACGAAGACTTCCAAGGGCTTGCAACTGATTTACATCACTCCAAACTATAAGGCTAAGAAATAACTTGACACGGTGGTCTGACTGACCACAACATACTGACATTCTGATACGCATACATCAGGCACAGTAACGGGAAAAGACAAAACAGTCCGATACAAACCTGATTTATGCGTATCATTTTTTTGCGCCAGAGACGAGATAACGGATATGGACCGACAGCAAGACAAGGCAACTCGACGGAAAGGATTTTTCAATCTATAACCACAAACTTGAGGCACGTCTCATCTTTACAGCGCAATGAAAGGACAGGTGGAATAACTGACAATTTGGTATGCAACCAAATTTCCTATACTTATTTGGTTCATCCGACATTTCGAGTGATGATATGATAGAGAAGTGAAGAAAACCGCTGTTATTTTGTATATTTGAGTTTGCAAGACCAAATGTACAAAGATGAACAGCAGTTTTCTATATCACGCATGGGGGCTGTA
>FLNY01004893.1_pt1 | contig 13981 bp, 11 predicted proteins | sample 1140381 | NCBI WGS metagenome assembly FLNY01 (sample SAMEA3878172, study PRJEB12797) | bioreactor metagenome | biome: Moose rumen | place: Sweden | collected 2011-10
AATAATGAGCGCATTCAGCAAAATCTCGGCTGGAAAACTCCAAGCGAGGTTGCTGCTTAAACTGTCCTAAAATTTGGGGTCAGTTCATATTGATGAATGAACTTGCTGTTACCCCCCCCTATACAAATATTGAGTTAAATTCAGAAGAAATCCAAAAACTCTCGGAGATGGTGCGTTCGTTCACCGTCTTTTTTGTGATTCTTGTGGTCGTTTGCTGTGCGGCTCTTCTTGCCGTGGTGATTGCTCTAATCCGAATCTCAATTTCAAAACAACGCCAAAAAGAATCCGACGAATATGCCTCTCACATCATAAATGCGCAGGAAGAAGAGCGTTCCCGGCTTTCGGCGGAGCTTCATGATACGGTGGCGCAGGATTTGCGGGTTGCGGTCTCTCTTGCAAAGGACGAGAGCCAGAAGGAGCTTTTGCGCGCATGCATTACAGAAATCCGCTCAATCTGCTACGAGCTGATTCCGCCAGACCTTGCCCACGAGAGACTTTCGGCGGCGGTTCAGTCTTTGTGCCAGAATTTCCGCGACAAAAATCAGCTTGATGTTTCCCTTGCGATTCTTGATGATTGCGAGTCCGTGCTTGATTCGGCTCGTTTTTTGGATTCGCAGAAGCTCGGCATTTACCGCATCGTGCAGGAATCGCTTTCAAATATCAAAAAACATGCGCAGGCGAGCGAAGTTTCGGTCATCATCCGCCGTGAGCAAAAAAACGAGATGTCGGGCTTGTACATTTCTATAGAAGACGACGGAAAAGGCTTTTCAAAAAATTCGCTTGTCGGCGGCGGGGGAGGCGGAGCGTTCGGGCAGAACCGCAGGCATGGGCATTTCGGCTTGCAGGGAATGAAAATGCGGGCATCTCACCTCGGCGGAAAACTTACGGTAAATTCAGAAAAAGATGTCGGCACGGAAGTAAAATTGTTCGTGCCGCTGGAGCAAATATGAAAAAATCGTTCTTTTTGGTTGAAGACCACAGCCTTATGCGGCAGGGAGTCATCAGCTATCTTTGCGAAAAATCGAATTATGAGTGCGTCGGCTGCTCGGCTGACACGAAGGGCTTTCTGGACTTTATGGCACAAGCCGAAAACTCGCAGGGTGGAAGCCCGCAGGCAAAAAATGAAGACAGCGAGGCAGCGAAAATCCCCGATGTGCTGATTACCGACTTGAATCTTGATGGTGAGAACGATGCGGGAATCTCGCTGATTAGAGCCTGTCACGAAAAATTCCCGCAAATCAAAATAATCGTGTATTCAATGCATTCCTCGCCAAGCTTCGTGAACTCGGCGATTGAGGCCGGGGCAATGGGCTATGTGACCAAACTGAGCGATGAAAGCGAGCTTAGAAAGGCGATTGAATCTGTTATGACCGGCACGCTTTATGTAGAGCCGTCGCTCGCAAAAAGTCTCGTGTCGTTTGAACATTCCCTTTCCAAATTCACAAAACGCGAAATCAGCATTATCCAGCTTGTTATGCAGAAATACACAAATCCCGAAATCGCAGAAAAACTGGGGCTGAACAAGCGCACGGTGGAAAACAATATCAGCCGGATTTACACGAAGATCGGGCTGAATAGCAGGGAAGAGCTGCTGGGGTATTGGAAGAAAGAAGAGGAATTTCGGAGAGTGACTTCAAAGTTCTAAGGAAACACTGATTTATTCAATCGAGAATAAATCAGTGTTAACCTTAAATGTCGCTAACTGTCCGTAACTCAAAGAGTTACGGCAGTTTGACGGGAAGCGATGATTAATCGCGACAAGTGTTAATCATCGCTTCCCTAAATCTTCTCATCTATTGTCGTCAGTATTTCGTGAGCGTGCTCATGTACAAGGAAGGCGTCACCTGGCAGGATGTTTACAACGAACTTGACCGTCGTCATAAAGAAAAATAAAAAAAGGCGGGCGTTCACGCAGATGCACACAGATGAATTAGTTAAAAACATCCGCGTTAATCTGCGTAAATCCGCGTCTGAAATTTATTTCATTAATTTAGCGTATTTCTGGGCGAGCCGTTTAGATTTGACTGCCGCCAATCCGCAATAGTTCGCAGGATTCTCAAAGAAGGTTGCCGGATTTTCGATTCCCAGTTTTTCGAGCTGGGCTGTGATTTTTGCGAAAGCTTCCTCGTGGGTTTTGAGGACCTCAAAGAAAGTCTTGCCGCTCTGCTCTGCTTCCAGAGTGATTTTTCGGATAACTTCGTGACCGTCGTTGACACCAGCCTCTCCCAAGAGAATGTAAGCAGGCTCAGCGAGGACTCCGCCCTTAACCTTTCCGCCGGCTCCCTGAAGGTTTCGTGCCATTCCTTCTTTATCGGCCTGCAAGCCCTTTACGACTGAGTTCATGCGGGCTACAGCCATTGTGAAGCCTGAAACATAGTCTGCGATGAAGCGCTGGCTTGCCGAGTTCGTAAGGTCGCGCTGATGCTCAGAAATCTGGTCCATATAGAATGTGATGACGCGGGGGCACATTGCCTTCCACAAAGACTTAACATGCTCGCTGTTCCATGGGTTTCGCTTCTGAGGCATTGTTGAAGAGCCAACCTGGGTTGAGGCAAAATACTCGAAAACCTCACCGATTTCGCTTCGCTGCAAGTTGCGCAAATCATCTGCCAGGTTTGCGATGATTCCGAATGCAACATTCATCTCAAGGAGAAGACGGAGGACATGCTCTGGCTCAACCAGCTGGTTTGAATATTCGCTTGGCTTTAATCCCAAAAATTCCGTGTAGATTCGCTCAAGCTCTTCTGGGTCTTTTACAATCATCGAAGGACCGTTGTAGCTTCCTACAGGACCTGCCAGTTTTCCCACCAAATCATTTGAAAGTTCTTCGATGCGGAGGATTGATTTTCCCAGGCGGGCGACGAATTCTGCGATGCTCCAGCCGAAAGTGATTGGAACCGCATGCTGACCATGGGTGCGGCCTACCTGCGGAGTGGCACATTCCCTCTCAGCGATTTCGCAAAGATATTTTTCAAGCTGCTTCAATTCTGGAAGAACGACATTTTTTGTGACATCTCTCATGCGGCAGCTCAAGGCTGTGTCCAAAATATCGACGGAAGTTGCTCCAAGGTGAATGAGAGGCCCGATTTTTGAATCAACCTTTGTCTTCATTACATTTACGAGGGCACGGATATTGTGCTTTGTTTTTTCTTCCTCGGCGTAGACTTCTTCCGGGTCGATGTTACTAGCCACATCGTCAAGGGTTTTAGCCAGCTCGTCGGTAAGTTCGCCCCGTACTTTGAGGTGAGCCTTTACCAAAGCTGATTCACACTTTGCGCATGAGCGGATAGAAGCCTGCTCGCTTATGTACTTAGAAAGTCCGTCAAAAGCCGCTTTTTCTGAGAGAGAATAGCGGTGGTCAATACAAGAGAGATTCTCAAAAATGTTTCGTGTTTCCATAGAAAGAAATTATAGTGAAAAACACGAGTCTGCTCAATTATCTTCTTTGCAGGCTGGAAAATTCCCTTGATTTTTTTCCCTCTTCATGTTATTTTCTCTTCATAAGTAACAAGGGAGTAGCTGGCAGCGCAAAAAGCTGTAACATCATTTCGTCATCACGGGAATCACTTCCCCGGAATATGTTCTAATGTAGCGAGACTTTTACTGCAAATTTTTATGTTTGCAGGGAAAGTCTCTTTTTTTTCTGCGAACGAATTTCTGGAGGAAATATGATTTTTCTGAATGTGGTGATTCTGATCTTTGCTTTTGTGGCCTTGGTTTGTGTGCCGTCATTCATCCTGTTCCTGTAGAAAATGGAATCCTGAAACGGGATTTTCCTATTTCTCTTTTTTCCACAGTTCTTGTGCTGCTGGCAGGCTCAGCTTCATTCCTTTTTAACGGGAAGTTTCTTACGCTTCCAATGAGTGCTGATTCAGGACTCGTTTCCCGCTGGCTTGGAATAATCCTTCTCCTTCTTTTTGTGATTTACATCGTATATCTCATTTTTGACGCAAAAAGTCATCCCGCAGAAGAAAATGACGGAAAAATGCTTCCCTTGTGGAAATGTCTTCTTCTGATTGCTCTCGGACTGATTCTGATTATCGCGGGAGGAAAAGCCGTCGTCTACAGCGCTCAGAATATCGCCCGTTTCTTTGGCATGAGCGAAACCCTCATCGGCCTTACAATCGTCGCAATCGGAACATCCCTTCCTGAGCTTGTCACTTCAATCGTAGCCGCTAGAAAAGGCGAAGTTTCCCTTGCCGTGGGAAATGTTCTGGGCTCAAATATCTTCAACCTGCTTTTTATTCTGGCAGTGTCGGCTGCAATCAATCCGGTCAGAGTCAATGTGGCTTCAATTTATGATTTGGGGATTTTAATTTTCGTGAGTTTACTGGCATGGATTTTTTCAATTACTAAGCGTCAGATTGGGCGGCTGGAAGGAATCGTCATGATCTTCTGCTACGCCGCCTCAATGACTTTTGCAATTATTCGGTAATTCGGATTTTCTGGAGGAAATATGAATTTTGGGAATGTGATTTTCGCCCTTTTTAACTTCGCAGGAAGTCTCTGCCTTCTTTTGTTCGGAATGAAGCTTATGAGCGACGGAATTCAAAAGTCGGCTGGTGCGAGGATTCAGGGCGTTCTGGGCTTTATGACAAAAAACCGCTTTTTAGGACTCCTCACTGGCTGTATTCTTACTATGGTGATTCAGTCATCTGGAGTAACCACGGTAATGGTCGTCTCCTTTGTGAATGCCGCCCTTATGACTCTGGAACAGTCGGTGGCAGTTATTTTCGGAGCCAACATCGGAACCACAGTTACGGCTTGGATTGTCTCCCTCTTCGGCTTTGACTTTAAGGTTTCGGCCTTTGCTATCCCGATTTTTGCCCTGGGCTACATCCTTTCGGTAATCCGTCATCATCGCTACGCAAACATGGGGCTTGCGGTCATGGGCTTTTCCCTGCTTTTCATCGCCTTGGGCTGGCTTTCCGAGGCGATTTCCCTTAATTCTGAAAACATGTCCTTCCTGACAAAAATTCAGGCTCTTGGCTTCTGGAGCTACCCAATCGCGGTCTGCATAGGAATCGTTGCCACCGCCCTGATTCATTCATCTTCCGCCATGACGGCCATTGTAATTGCTATGGCCTACAACGGACTTCTGACCTGGAATTTTTCCGCGCCCTCGTAATCGGAAGCAACATCGGCTCAACGGTGGATTCAATCATGGCTTCTTTCGGGGCAAAAACAAATGCCCGCAGGGCTTCCCTGGTTCATGTGCTTTTTAACTGTACCACGGCTCTGCTTGCGCTGATTTTCCTGCCATATCTTACCCGCCTCGTGGATTTCATTACGCCGGGCAAGGCAGAAAGCGCTATAGTTTATCACATCGCAATGCTTCACACCCTTTTTAATCTTTTTGGAACGCTTATTTTTCTTCCTTTCACCAAACAGATTGCCTCACTTACGGAAAAACTTGTCACTGACAAAAAAGAGGAAATCCCTGAGCATTATTCTTTTCCTTTCAACGAATACGCGGTCAGGGACTCAGCTGTCATTCCCCTTGTGCAGCTCAATAAAGAAATCAAGACAATGGCCGACTATACCGTGGAAATGTTCGACAGCATTCAGAGGGGCTTTTCAGACGAAAAGGCTTTTCTTTCAGGCGAATATGAGAAAATCGAAAAAAGGGAAGCTTACCTTGACGAGATGAAAGAGCAGCTGACCGCATTTTTGGTGCGCTGCCACAGCCTTGAGGTTACGGAAGAGGTTTTCTCCCAAATGCAGACGCTTATTTCGATTGTAGAGGAACTGGAAAATCTTTCAGACGAATGTCTTTCACTGGCAGTTTACATCAAGCGGGCGGAAGAAAAGAATCTTTCTGTTCCTAAGGAAGACAAAGAGCGACTTCTTCCATATATTGAGCTTGTCCGTCAGCTTTTGTACTTTGTTTACCGCCACATCGGTGGAAAGCTTTCAAAAGACCAGCATGATTTTGCAAACAGCCTCGAAGAGCAGATTGATTCGGAAAGGACGGAACTGAAACGACTGGCCCGCCACCGCTTGGAGCAGGGAAAGAATGTAAAAGCCGAGCTTTTGTACATCGACATAGTGCGTAAAATCGAAAAAATGGGCGACAACTGCTTTTCTATCGCGGGGATAATCACCCGAAAGAAAGCGGGGCTGTAAAGAAAGTAGAAAACTGGCTTAAAAAAATAGGACTTAATAAATAGAATTCGGGCGCAACCGCCGTTTGGTTCGGCTACGCTCACCAAACGGCGGTCGGGTGTTCCGCGGCTTACCTACGGACGGTCTGCTATCGCAGACTGCTTCGCACCGCTCCATACCCTTGCGCATTTTACAAACAAACATTTGGAGAAAAAAAATAAAAATCAAATCGATTTTTGCAGTGGCAACGGTTTCGCCGTCACCGCTTCGCTCTCACTCAATTTCTGACACGATTTATTTTAAAATCCCATCGACATACTTTTTGATTTCCGCTCCGCTTCCGCGAGTGAAATCCTTTCCGCCCTTAAAGTCACAGCCTTTTGCGAATTTTGCTAAGTCTGTTCCGCTTCTGCCAAGACCGCTTCCACCGCTTGTGCAGAGAGTAATCAATTTTTTGCCATCCCACTTTTGGCTTTCGGCAAAGGTGTACATAATTTTGGGAGCATAAGCCCACCAGATTGGGTAGCATACAATCACAGTGTCGTAGAGCGAGATGTCAAAAGCGACGGTTGAGTTCGCCGAAACCACATCTTTTATTGCAGGTCGGGCTTTAGAGTCCTTGCACTCGATTGTCGTGAGCGATTTTTTGTCGTGCCAGTTCAAGTCTGCGTCTGTATATTTGTGAACCGGCTGAATCTCAAAAATGTCCGCAGTCATTTCGCTTGCGACAGACTTTGCCATACGCTCTGTCGTTCCTGTCGCACTAAAATATACGACAGCAGTTTTTGATTTTCCCTGGGCAAAAGTTCCGCCGGCTAAAATCAATGATGATAAAATAAAGGTGAATAGTTTTTTCATAAAAGTTTCTCCTATTGATATTTAAGTAACATAATGTTACTTAAATAAAGGATAATTTATAAAATCTTAACTTGTCAAGGGGAGCTTACTTGTAAAATTTTTTTCATGCAGATTTCCTTCCCGTATAATTTTGCGTTAGCGCTGGGAGTGGTGGCGTAGCCAGCGACCACAGCGAACGAAGTGAGCGAGGACGCCGAGCGTCTAGCGAGCCTGCGAGAATGGCGAAACCATTCTCGTAACGAGTTTGCAAGGCAAACTCGCAAACATAGCGACCCCACATAGTGGGGAAACGCCCTTTTGTACATTTACTTCAAATTTGCCTCAAAAAATTCCTGCAATTTTTCCCACGGAATAAAGTTTCCGCTTCCCCCGTCGTAGAGGTCGCAGTGGGTGGCTTCGGGGATAATCATCAGTTCCTTGTTGGCCGTGTATTTGCTGTCTTTTACCATATTATTGTAGGCAGTTTCTCCCATGTAGCGGCTGTGGGCTTTTTCACCGTGAACGATGAGGACAGCCGAGCGGATTTCGTTGGAATATGTCAGAAGACTTGTGTTCATAAGGCTTGTTGATGCGGTGCTTGCCCAACCCATGTTTGAATTAAGCGAGCGGGGGTGGTAGCCGCGTTCCGTTTTGTAGTAGTCCCAGTACTGGCTGAAGAAAGTGTCTCCGACCGGGCGATTTTCGGGAAGTCCACCGACAGTGGGGTAGTTTCCATTCGCAAAACTTTCCGTGCGGGCCTTATTTACGGCGACTCTTGCCTGATAGCGTGATTCCTCATTGTCGTTTTCGTCAAAGTAGCCTTTGTTTGCGATACGGCTCATGTCATACATGGTCATTACCGCAGTGGCCTTGATTCTGGTGTCGATTCCTGCGGTGTTCAGAGCCATTCCGCCCCAGCCGCAGATTCCGATTATGCCGATTTTTTCCGGGTCTACATTGGGAAGGTTTGAAAGAAAGTCTACTGCCGCCTGAAAGTCTTCCGTGTTGATGTCCGGGCTGTTCATGTAGCGGGGCTGACCACCAGATTCGCCGGTAAAGCTTGGGTCAAAGGCGATTGTAAGGTAGCCGCGTTTTGCCATTTCGTGAGCATAAAGACCAGAAGCCTGTTCCTTGACAGCCCCAAAAGGACCTGCCACTGCGATTGCCGGAAGTTTGCCGCTTGCGCCTTTTGGCGTGTACATGTCGGCCGCCAGCGTTATTCCAAAGTGGTTGGTGAAGGTTACCTTTTTGTGTGAAACCGAGTCAGACAGAGCGAAAGTCTTGTCCCATTTTTTTTCAAGCTTAAGTTTTTCCATTTTTACTCCGTTCTTCGCATCCTTTGCGAATGTTGATGATAGTGCTGCCAGAGCAAGAGCCGTGGCACAAAGAAGTTTCAGTGGCTTTTTCATGCGATTCTCCTTGTTGAGAGTAGGTTTTGCCTTTCGGCGATGCTTTTATGATAGCGGAGCGGGATGCGAATGGCAAATACTTTGTTTTTATGAATAATTATGCTTTGCGAGCATAGGCTCGCTAGTTAATAATTTCCACTTACGCAAACGGAGCGAAGCGACGTATGCTTTTTAAGCATAGATAGGTATACGAAGTTGCGCTATAATTATTTTTATAGAGTTATGAGCTTTAAAAAGCAGTAGAAAAATCTCTTATTTTTTTCTAAAATCAAATTGAGTAGGAGAAAATATCGTATAACTATGCAGAATTTACAATACAATCATCAGACATTACCGATTTCATCTGCAACATTCCGAAATTGGACTCGCTTAAAAACAAATTCTCAAACTCGATTGATTCATCGTGCTAATAAAAGCAAATCTACTAAAAAAATTATACCGACTGAATATTTTTCTTTTTCAAGAAATGTAGTTATCGTAGAAAAATTGCTTGAATACATTACTAAAAATAACATATCTATTCAAACTGCGATATACTCATTGGCAAAAAACATGCTTACTTCTGCAAAAATAGCGGGCAAAAAAGAAGTTCGTGCAGTCTTGCAGAATTTTTCGTCCTGTATAACTGATACTGGTCTTCTGGGCTTTTCGCTTCCTGTTGATGAATATGATTTTCTAGGTTTAATCTACCAATGTCTGCTTCTTGAGGGAAAGAAAAATTCCATAGGTTCATACTACACACCACAAAAAATCGTGCAGAATATGACAAGTGATTTTGATTTTTCCCATAATGAAACTTTTTTTGACCCGTGCTGTGGAAGTGGAGCCTTTCTTCTGTCGTTAACAGCTGAGAACCCATTGCAAATATTTGGAATGGATAATGACTTTATTGCAGTTTTCATTGCGAAAATAAATCTGCTCATAAAATATAAAGATATTGATTTTATCCCACAGATTTTTTGTGCAGATTATCTGTCTGATGATGATTTATTTGTACCAGCAAATAGTTATAAGAAGATGCTTTTTGATTACATTGCAACAAATCCGCCGTGGGGAGCAATTTCACAGAAAAACACTATTCCGAAAATTACCTCAAAAGAAACATTCTCTTGCTTTTTTGTGAAAAGTTTTTCTCAACTGAAGGAGCGTGGTTCTATTCGTTTTCTATTTCCAGAATCTATTCTAAATGTAAAAGTTCATAAAGATATTCGTTCATTCATGCTTAATAATGGCTCGCTTGCTAGTATAACAAAATATGAAGAAAACTTCTCAGGTGTAGTTACTAATTATGTTGATATAGCAATGAAAAATGAAAAGGCAAATAAAGCACTTTTATATACTGATAAAAAAGGAAGCCGCAAAATCCCTCTTGCAACATTTTTGACAAGTGAAAATTTTGTCTTTAACGCACTTGATAATATTGACAGAAGTATAATTGAAAAAATAAAAAGGAGAGGAAATCATTTTCTTACGGAAAGCATTTTTGCGCTTGGAATTGTTACAGGCGATAATAAGGGAAAACTTTTTCAAACTTTAGCACCGGACCTTGAAAAAATTTATACAGGGAAAGAAATTCAACCTTTTGTTTTGAAGCCCGCAAAAAATTATATTCATTATGATAGAAGCCAGTTTCAGCAAGTTGCAAGTGATGAAATTTATCGTGCAAAAGAAAAACTTGTATACAAATTTATTTCCAACAAGCTCACATTTGCCTATGACGATACTCGAAGTCTTTTTTTAAACAGTGCAAATATTCTCATTCCGAATGTTCCAAACATGTCAACAAAGACGGTTATGGCTTTTTTAAATTCTGAAATTTATCAATATTTATATATAAAATTATTTGGGGAAATAAAGATTTTAAAGGGAAATCTTTTACAGTTGCCGTTTCCGAACATTACGGAAAATGAAAATGAGAAAATTATTGCAGATGTAAATTCGTATATGTCAAAACCTGATGAAAAGATTCTCTCCAAGTTAAATAGCGATGTATATGCAGTTTTTGATTTTTCAGACAATGAAATACAGCATATAAGGAGTGTTCTTAATGGAAAAATTGATTGAAGAACTTGACGCGAAAATAAAGCTGCTCAAGAAAAATCAGGGCGAGAAATATAATCTTGAGCACTCTTTTCTTGATACGCTTTATTCTGTGTATCCTTTTAACAAATTTGAATATATCATTAGCCATCTGATTGGAACAGGAACAATTTCGATTCAAGAATATTTGAGCATACGGAGCAAATATTTGGAACGAAATAAATTTTTATATGTCTTTGAGATAACTGCACCACGCACATTCGGAGAAACATGGGCACAGCGTCATCTGAATGAAATTGTGCCAGAACTCAAACTTCCGTCAACAGTCTATGATCCAACTTATAACGGAGAATATGATTTTTGGTATGATGGCATCAAAATTGAAGTAAAAGCATCTCGTGCTGTTCGCAGAAAAAGCGGTGGAACACTCATTGAAAAAGCATTGGCATCTGATTCAAAATACGGTTTTGATATGAATTTTCAGCAGATAAAGCCCGATTGTTGCGATGTATTTGTATGGATTGCAGTTTGGAGCGATGTTATCCGTTATTGGGTACTTTCGAGTGATGAAGTAAAAACCAATAAATATTATTCTCACGGTCAGCACAGAGGAAATATAGGCGAAGGTCAATTGTGGCTAAAAAATACAAATATTGCAGAATTTACTGAATATGAAGTTGATGTGAGGCATATTTTAGAAAAAATTATTGAAAAGGGAACTTTATAATTTATCTATGGAGCTTCGCGTATTAAAATATTTCATTACAATCGCAGATGAGCAGAATATGTCCAGGGCAGCAGAGCTTATTCACATTACGCAGCCCACTCTTTCCCGACAGATTATAGAGCTTGAAGAAGAGCTTGGCACGCGACTGTTTGAAAGGAACCGCCAGAACCGCCGCTTTATTCTTACAGACGAGGGTGTTCGCTTTTACAATTACGCACTTCAAATCACGGAACTTTCAGAAAAAACAATCGCGGAGTTTAAGACAAATAAATCCCAAATTTCAGGGAAAATCTACATTGGGGCAGGGGAAACAAAGAGCCTTTCTTGCGTGGCAAATGCGTTCAAGAAAATCCGCGAAAATCACCCGAAAATCGAAATCAGCCTTTTCAGCTCTGACGCCCCGACTATCTGCGAGCGGCTTGACCGTGGGCTTTGCGACCTTGCGATTTTTGTAGGATTTAGGAATATTGAAAAATACAACTACATCACTCTTCCCCAAAAAGATTTGTGGGGACTTATCACGCAAAAAACGAACCCCCTTTCAAAATACAAATCAATCAGAAAAGAAAATCTTCTGGAGCATTACGAGCCTTTTTTCTTTTCTGAGCAGGCATTAAAAAACCGTGAAATCTTAGAATGGTTCGGCGGCTCAATGGGAAAATACAATTTAATCGGAACTTACAATCTTTTGTACAACGGAACTGTCTTTACAAAAGAGGGAATCGCCTCCTGCATCAGTCTTGAAGGGCTTACGCACATTGGAGACGATAGTCCGCTTTGTTTTATTCCGCTGGAGCCGCCGATTTACAGCGAAATATACCTTGCATGGAAAAAGGATAGGGAGCTTTCAGCGGCGGCAAAACTTCTTTTGGAAGAAGTGAAAATGCAAGCGAATTGACAGCCTGGCTTCAAGCCGCCTGCACCATACAGACCTACAAATTTTCCTTTACAAAATCCGTCATCTGCTCTGTCGTCATTCCAAGTTCGTGCAGAAGCTTATTCGGGTCGTAGCGATCGTAGAACTTCTTTTCAAGACCGTAATTTTTTACTTTCATCGGACTTGTGCCGTAGAACGAGGCGATTTTTTCACCAAAGCCGCCGGCTATGATTCCGTCTTCGAGCGTTATGACGAGCGTGTGATTCTTTTTAAGCTCTTGTAGTGTCTTTGTGTCTAGTCCGCTTCCAAAACGGGGATTTATCAATGTCGGCGTAAAGCCCAGTTTTTCTTTGATTGAAGAAGATAAGGCTTCTCCCTTCTGATAGAAATCTCCGAGAGCGATAAGTGCGCATTTTTCGCCTTTCTGCTCAACTTTGTATCTGTCGATTTCATCATAGCTTTCATCTGCATCCCTGTGTGTGACTTCGTTTCCTGGAATCAGAATCAAAACAGGGTGCTTTTTCTGATTCAGACTCCACTCAAACATATTTTTGTATTCTTCGGCACTGCTTGGGCATAGAACGACGAGATTCGGAATGTTCGAGAAGGCGGCTAAGCCAAAAATGCCAAGGTGAGTTACATCCGTAAGTCCGTCAAAAGCAGAGTAATTCATAAGCATTGTGACAGGAGTATTGTTTATACAAATGTCCTGACTAATCTGGTCATAGGCTCTCTGCAAGAAAGTAATATTCGTAACCATAAGGGGATTTCCTCCACGGCGGGCAATTCCACTGCTCACAGCCGCAGCCGCTTCCTCGGCAATACCGACATCCAGGTACTGAGAGCCCAGTTTCGCACGATCATCAGGCATAAGACCGACAGAATTTGGCATGCTCGGAGTTACTACGACAAATTCCTTGTCGCTTTGGGCACGGTTCATAATCAGTTCTCGTGTGAGCGCATAGTAATTTTCTCCGCTTCCAAAATTAACGGTTGGCTTTCCAGTTTCACGGTCAAACGGAAGGCACCAGTGCCAGGCTTCCTTGTCTTTTTCGGCAGGCTGATATCCTTTTCCTTTTTGGGTGTGAATGTGAACGACTGTCGGACGGTTTGTGCCGCGAACCTGTTCAAATACCTTTACAAGGGAAGGAATGTCGTTTCCCTTTTCCTCGTAAACATAATCCAGGCCCCACGCCTTGAACATATTGTTTTCTGCCTTGCCCTTAGTCTCGCGAAGGTCTTTTAAATTTTTGTAGATTCCGCCGTGATTCTCTGCAATGGCAATTTCATTGTCGTTCAGTACGATGATAAGGTTTGAGTCAAGCTCGCTTCCTGCCGCACTCAGCGCTTCAAGAGCCTCGCCACCGCTCAAAGAGCCGTCTCCGATAATTGCGACGATGTTTTCCTTTCCGCCCAAAATATCCCGTCCTTTTGCCAGACCCAAGGCAAGGGCAATCGAGGTTGAGGTGTGACCGATGTTAAAAAAATCGTGCTCGCTTTCCTCGGGATTTGTGTAGCCGGAATCCTCGCTGAAACGGCTGTCGTCAAAATATCCCGCTCGCCGCCCCGTGAGCATTTTGTGGGCATAAGCCTGGTGAGAAACATCAAAAACAAATTTATCGACAGGCGAAGAAAAAACATAGTGAAGCGCGATTGTAGCCTCAACAAAGCCAAAGTTTGGACCAAAATGACCGCCAATTTTTGTAAGTCGGTTAAAAAGGCCCTCGCGGATTTCCGAGGCAAGAGATGGAAGCTCCTCAACTTTAAGTTTTTTTAGGTCGTCCGGTGAGTTTATTTTATCGATTAACATAAAATTCTCCTTGCGAAAGATTAGTAACACTTTGTTACTTAAATTAAAGATAAAGTATAAATTGCGACTTGTCAATACTTTTTTTAGGATAAAAGACGGAGCGTTGCTTTATCTTGCAGACTGGAATAATTTTTTTGGCGTTCCCCTCCAGTCTGGGATTGCCCGGCTTGACCGGG
>FLNY01001628.1_pt1 | contig 13955 bp, 12 predicted proteins | sample 1140381 | NCBI WGS metagenome assembly FLNY01 (sample SAMEA3878172, study PRJEB12797) | bioreactor metagenome | biome: Moose rumen | place: Sweden | collected 2011-10
TAATCAGAAGGTTATTTACCATTGTCTATTTGTATTTGACTAAAGTAATGAGTGACTTATTACAACAACTGAATGATGCACAGCGCGAAGCGGCCGAATATACTGAGGGTCCTGTGATGATAATAGCAGGTGCAGGCAGTGGGAAAACCCGTACACTCACCTATCGCATAGCTCATTTGATAGAGAAAGGTGTTGACGCTTTCAATATTCTTGCCCTAACGTTCACCAACAAGGCTGCCGGAGAGATGAAGGAACGAATCATAAAGCTTGTCGGTCCTGAGGCTCACAATCTATGGATGGGTACTTTCCACTCAGTATTCGCTCGACTGCTTCGTGCCGAAGCTACTAAATTAGGTTATATACAGAGTTTCACAATCTATGACAACGATGACAGCAAAGCGGCTATAAAACAAATAGTCAAAGGATTGAATCTAGACCCCAAGACCTATAATCCAGGATACGTGTTGAGTCGTATCTCGATGGCCAAAAGCAGTCTCATCGGACCGGAAGACTATTGCGCGAATCCTGAGATTCAACAGACTGACCAAACAGCCAAGAAACCGCTGATTGGTGAAATATACAAGCTCTACAATAGAAGATTGCGCAATGCAATGGCTATGGATTTCGATGATCTCCTCTTCAATACTAATGTACTTTTGCGTGACTTCCCTGAGGTACTGCTGAAATACCAAAATCGATTCCGCTACATTTTGGTCGACGAGTATCAAGATACGAACTTTGCCCAATATTTGATAGTTAAGAAACTGGCGGCTCGATATCAAAATATTTGTGTTGTGGGTGACGATGCTCAAAGTATTTATGCCTTCCGAGGGGCTAATATTCAGAATATTTTCAACTTCAAACGAGACTATCCAAATGTCAAACTGTTCAAACTTGAACAGAATTACCGCAGTACCAAGAATATAGTCAATGCCGCCAATTCGATTATCTCAAATAATAAAGAACAGATAGAGAAAGAGATATGGACTGACAACGGTACAGGCAATCTGATAACTCTTCTACAGTGCAGTGACGAACGCGACGAGGGCTCGAAAGTGGCTGACTCCATATTGCAGGCTCATCTCGGAGCTGACCATCCGTTCAGCGACTTCGCCATTCTCTATCGTACAAACATTCAGAGTCGTGCAATCGAGGAGTCATTACGTCGACAAAACATTCCTTATCGTGTGTATGCCGGTATCTCATTCTACGGTCGCAAGGAAATCAAAGATGTGCTGGCTTATTTGAGACTAGTAGTAAACAATCATGATGACGAGTCGCTGATACGTGTTATCAACTATCCGGCACGAGGAATAGGTAACACCACCCTTGACCGTATCCGCCTTGCAGCTAATGACAATGATGTCAGTATTTGGACTGTCTTGGAACACTTGCAGGACTTTGGACTGGGAATCAATAGTGGGGTAATGAACAAGATTGATGAGTTCCGTACGATGATTCAGCTCTTCTCATCGCAGGTGTATACCATGAGTGCCTACGATTTGGCAAAACGTATAGTCGGTGCCTCTGGGCTTATCACTATGTTGCGAAACGATGATGACCCCGACAATGCCAATCGTATTGAAAATATTGAGGAATTGCTCAACGGTATTCAAGAATACTGTGAGACAGAGGAGAACATTACGCCGGGCGATATTGTGGCAGAACAGCCGGATGATGATATGGAGATTCAGAAGGTGCCTTCTATCAAGACTCTTGACATGTTTTTGCAACAGGTGTTGCTGCTCACCAGTGAAGACAAAGGAGAGGACAAAGATGCCGATAAGGTTTCGCTTATGACTATTCATGCTGCCAAGGGTTTGGAATTCCCATACGTTTACGTGGTTGGTATGGAAGAAAACCTTTTCCCGTCAATGATGAGCATCTCGTCACGGCAGGAACTTGAAGAGGAACGGCGCTTATTCTATGTCGCTGTAACACGTGCCGAAACGCAATTGACGCTGAGTTATGCTCTGATGCGTTATCAGTACGGACAGACTTCATATCAGGAAATGAGCCGATTTGTCGACGAAATAGACCCTTCGTACATACTGATGCCACGTCATCGCAAGTCGGCTTTCCCCAAGACAGGAAGTCTTTTCTCTAAAAACACCGAACGACGCACTTCGGTAGTTTCCTCAATGTCGTCAAAACCGACAACACCACGTCACATCAACCCTGTTCAGACAAAAGGTCCAACTCAAGGCAATTCGATAGCTGAGATTAATGCCATTCAGCCAGGAATGTGGGTTGAGCATGCCAAATTCGGAAGAGGGAAGGTGCAGTCAGTTGAAGGATCGGGCGACAGTCGCAAGGCTATAGTCTTTTTCAGTGAAATAGGTCAGAAACAACTTATGCTAAAATTTGCTAAATTGACAATATGCGAACAGTAATACAACGTGTAAAGAAAGCATCAGTCGATATAGACAATGTCCGTTGTGCCGAGATAGCGGAGGGTCTGCTCATCTTGCTTGGTATTGAAGACAGAGATACTGATGATGATATTGATTATCTGTGTCGTAAGATATCAATGATGCGAATTTTCGATGATAGCAAGGGTGTGATGAACCTGCCTGTGACCGACATCAAAGATGCGGGTATCATCGTTGTTAGCCAATTCACTCTTATGGCTTCGACACGCAAAGGCAACCGTCCAAGCTATATCCATGCTTCGAAACCAGATATAGCGGTTCCTTTGTACGAGAAGTTCTGCAATCATTTGTCGGCGTTGTTCGGCAAACCGGTTCAAACCGGTATTTTCGGTGCCGATATGCAGGTAGAACTTATCAATGATGGTCCTGTCACCATCATCATGGATTCACATCTGAGAGATAATTTCTGAGTGATATAAATATTCTATCGATATGAAAGTAATACTAATCACCGGAGCCAGCAGTGGAATAGGATTCGACACAGCTCAAGCATTGGCTCGTCAAGGGCATAAAGTATACGCCGCTGCTCGTCGCATCGAACTCATGGAATCGTTGAAATCGGAAGGTGTAGTCCCGATAAAGATGGACGTAACCGACGAACAATCCATGCAGACAGGTGTACAGTCGCTGCTAGATGCCGAAGGTCGCATCGATGTGCTAATAAACAATGCGGGATACGGTTATTTTGGTGCTATCGAAAACGTTAGTATGGATGAGGCACGCCGTCAAATGGAAGTCAATGTTTTTGGGTTGGCACGTCTGTGCCAGTTGGTTCTACCCGTAATGCGGCAGCAAGGTAGCGGACGTATTATTAATACTTCTTCCATTGCCGGAAAGATAGTACTCCTCTACGGCGGCTGGTATCACGTGACAAAATATTCGGTAGAAGCTTTTAGCGATGCATTAAGAATGGAGATGAAACCATTTGGGATTGATGTGGTTATGATTGAACCAGGTGGTGTCAAGACAGAATGGGGTATCATAGCATCCCGCCATCTTAAAGAGTCGTCGGCGAGGACACCTTACGAGTCAAGTGCCATTGCTGAAGCCGATTTTCTACATGCCGCGTATATAGGTAAGGGACTTTCGTCACCACATGTCATCACTCGTGTTATGTTACGTGCTGTAAACAGCCGCAGACCCAGAGCCCGTTATCGTACAGGCAGATTCTCTCATCTAGGTGTCTTTATCCATTGGCTCTTGCCAGCACGATGGTGGGATGCACTTATGCGAAGTTTTTGCCAGATAAAGGTTTAACTACCAGTTTGCAATATAGGTGATTGCTGAATCCAGCTGAGGCTTGAAACTGTTTCCGTTATCTTTACGTAATACTATCTGGTCAGGTGTAAACCCTATGCCTTCTGGAACAAATCCGTTAACCTGCGTTTCGAACGACGAAGTATAGATATAGTGGTATCCTTGCAGTGTGGCATCTCCAAAAGGTCCTCCATAGTTCAAGTCGATACTGGTGGCCGGTTGCAAAGGCCCGGTGGCACCATAGGTGCGTTCACCGATGGTGTGGCTAGTGGGTATTGCTTTTTTTATAGCCATTGGTTCTATCTCGCCCATACTTGCTGAGTGAATGTCGCACAACACAACATAAGGTATTCTCTCGGCTTCCAAATCACGATGGTAGGAGGCATTGGGAGATATGTAATAAGGTGTCCATACTGAATACTCCAGTCTTCCAGGTCCTTCTTTGTAGCGTGTCTTGAATACTTCTTTGGTCTCGTTCAGAAAGCTTCCGACCAGATAGTCTAAATCGTCTTGATAACCACCTCGGTTGCAGCGTGTGTCGAGAATAATGCCTGCCAATCGCTCTCTATGTGTATTGCAAGCGGCTTTAATCCAGTGATCTACAAGGCTGGCTGCTTGCCCGTATGAGTTGTTTTGTCCCAGTTGTTGCATGATAGGAGATAATGCTGCTGATGACTGCCAAAGGTATGGTATTAAGCGGCCGTCCGGAAGTGTCAGAAGGCAGTAATGCAATATGAGAGTTCCTCTCAATTCGTCGACATAGACGCTGCAGCTCTCATGTGTGGCTACACTGTACAGAATATCTATATTGTTGAGAAAACCAACTAATTTGTTGCGTTCTACAGCAGCCGATTCTATGTAATAGTCGCGTGTTGTTATTTCGTCAGAACCGGGGGTGATGCGAAAGGCTGTATTCTGTTCTCCGTCGGCAGGGTGCATGTTACGTATGTATACAGTCATGTGGTGGTCCCTCATTCCGCCCATAATAGACTTGTACACCTGTTCCAGTTCCGCGGTTTGAATTGGAGTATTGTTCAATACTCTTTGGTCGAATTCTTGAAAAACAGGCATGTATCGGGTGTATGCTGCATCCCAGTCGGTGGTGTCGACATCCCAGAATACATAGCCGGTGCTTATTGCTTTCCAGATGAATTCGAACTGGCTGGCATAGTTATCGTAAGCAAGTACATCGTTCTCACCTATGTAGGGTGTGTAATCGGCCTCTTTGCGGCACGAAGTAGCTAACAATAAAATACTTGCTATGGTGGCAAATGTTTTCTTCATTACTCTTTGTTTAAAAGAAAACTCACAGGACGAAAGCCATCATTGCAGCTGATGAGGGCACTGTCAGGATCTCGCATCCATCCGTCGTAGAAGTTGCCACGCCCGGATGCCAGTTCTTTAACGAACCATTGCATCGATTGCCATGCACTGTCACACAGGCCTTCTGGTTTCTCTCCTTCGACGGCCACCCACTGCTGTCCTTCGACAACAGTACAGGCGTACTCAATAGGATTCTCATAAAGGGCTTGCAAATCTTTGTAGTCGGCCTTTCTTACAACGGTTATTCTGACTTTGTTCATGTCAAAACAACACAAAAAAGCAATAATTATTGCCTATCTGTCGATTTTTATTTCGGGTAGTTCAATCGTTTTTTCTGCTTGTTGGCATTTGCATTTTTTTGTTGCCGCTCATTGGACAGTTATTGCATCCGCAACCACATCCACTGCCGTTTCCTCGCAGTTGGCGAACAATCCATTTCACCACAAAGATTGCGGTGACAACTAAAACCAATATAACTATAACGGTTTGAATCATAGCAGTAATGACCCTATTTGAAACAGTAGAGTACTCGCTATCCAGGCCAGCCCTATGGTGTAGACCATGGTGAAGAAGGCCCAGCGCCATTTGCCACTTTCATTCTTTATGGCTATGATGGTTGAGAGGCATGGCATATAAAGCAGTATGAACAAAAGCATGGATGCAGCTGACAGTGGTGTCATGTTATTCTGTATCAGTTGCGAAATGCGACTACCGTTTTCCTCATTTTCAAAGTCTTCTAACTCTTCTGCCTCTTCGCTACTGGTGGCGTAGACAACAGTCATTGTGCTTGCAACCACTTCTTTCGCAAATACACCACTGAGCAATGATACGCTTTGCTTCCAGTCAAATCCGCAAGGTCTCATAACCGGTTCAATAGCTTTGCCGATTTTTGCCATGCAGGAGTTCTCTGCTTGTGTTTTTTTGTCGTTGTTGGTCGGGAAATAACTCAAAGCCCATACTATAATACTGGCAGCTAGAATGATTGTGCCCATTTTTTTTAGGTATTCTTTGCCTTTTTCCCATGTGTGACGCAATACGGCTTTCGCTGTAGGCATCCGGTAGGGAGGGAGTTCCATAACAAAAGGCAGACTGTCGCCTTTCACTACAAAACGACTGAACAGTTTTGCCATAAGCACTGCCATTATCATCCCTAATAGGTAAAGGCCGGTCAGCACTAAAGCAGCATATTTGCTGAAAAAGGCAGATACCAGTATCACATATACAGGTATTCGTGCAGAGCAACTCATCATTGGAATGACGAGCATGGTTAACAGGCGGCTTTTGCGGTCTTCTATTGTCCTAGTAGCCATAATAGCAGGTACATTGCAGCCGAATCCCATAATCATGGGTATGAAACTCTTGCCATGTAACCCCATTTTATGCATCAGCTTGTCCATGATGAAAGCAGCCCGAGCCATATAGCCGCTGTCTTCCATGAATGAAATAAATAGATAGAGTATCAGTATGTTGGGTAGAAAGACAATGACGCTGCCGACGCCGGCAATAATGCCGTCGGCAAGCAAGCTGCGTAGCGGACCTTCGGCCATATTGTTGTTTACAAGGTCGCCTAACCATCCGAAGAGCATATCAATCCAGTCCATAGGGTAGGCTCCCAAGGCAAAGGTGCAGTAGAAGGTGATAAACATGAATATAAGGAAGACAGGGTAGCCGAACCAGCGATGGGTAACAATGGCGTCGATGCTATCGGTGGCGGCGTGCAATGTGCTTTTTTCGTTCTTTTGGTAGCATTCAGCAAGAGCACCGCGAATGAAGGCATACTTGGCATCGGTCAGAGCACTCTCAATGTCTTGTTGCTCTTTCTCTACATCTACATTATGCCTTTTGCGATCGGATTCTACCAGCCGTCGACCACTACCATGTCGGTAGTCTTCGGCTATCTTGTCGCGCATTCTCATCACACTATTGTCAGAATCGCGTTCCTCGACATAGTTCTCCAATTGCTTGTCGTTTTCCAATAGTTTGATGGCCAAAAATCTAGTGCTAAGGCTGTCGCTGAATCCGTGTTCGTAAAGTTCTGTTCTGAGCTTGCTGATGCAATGTTCCAGCTCCTGTCCGTGGTTTACGTGGATGTGACGTGTCTTTGTGTCACGACCTTCGAAAACCTCTATTATTTTGTCAAACAAATGGTCGATGCCGTCGCCGTTGCGTCCGGTAGTGGGTACTATAGGCATGCCCAGCAAGGTACTCAACTGGTCGATATCCAATTTGTCTCCGCTGCGTTTCAACTCATCGTACATGTTCAATGCCATCACCATAGTGATGTCCATGTCTATAAGCTGGGTGGTAAGATATAGGTTGCGTTCCAAGTTGCTGCCGTCGACTACGTTGAGTATTATGTCGGGATTTTTCTCTATAATGTGCTTGCGTACATATAATTCTTCGGGCGAATATGCACTGAGTGAGTAAGTCCCCGGCAGGTCGACAAGATTGAAAAGGTATCCGCCGTGTTCAAAAGTACCTACTTTCTCGTCGACGGTTACTCCACTATAATTGCCCACCCTTTCGTGAGCATGTGCTGCAATGTTGAAAATACTTGTCTTCCCGCAATTAGGATTGCCTACAAGAGCTACATTGATGATTTTAGAACGCTCCTCGGCAATATGGTGCATAGCGTCACAATCGGCCGCATCAATTGACTTGTAGTCGTCATGATTTACAATTTCTCGTTCGGCTTCTTTCTCGCTGACAATCTCTACTTTTTCGGCATCGCTACGACGCAGTGACACCTCAAAATTCATGATACGGTATTTTATAGGGTCTTTCAATGGTGCGTTGAGGATGGCTTCTACTGTCACGCCTTTGATGAACCCCATCTCAATAATACGTTTACGGAACGCTCCGTGACCAACCACCCTAGTCACGACAGCTTTCTCACCCGTCTGTAATTCAGATAGTAACATTGCAAAGGATTGCTAAAAAATCATTTGCAAAGATACGTACTTTGTTTTTGTTTGGAAATCACTAATATTAGTGATTTTTATTTATGGGTGTTGTCTTGATTTAAAAATGTATTTAATGGCCAATACTGATACCAAAGCTCGCATGCTCCTGATGGATTCTTTTCAAGAAACACACCGATATTGCCGTCGGGAAGCAAGGTCAGTGACGAGTATACCGAAGGGCCGTCGAAAAGTAATGTAGGATCTTGCCAGCTGTTGCCCTCGTCATAGCTCAGAAAAATGCTTACATTCTCGCGTTGCATGGAGTTGGGAATGCTGTGCATCAGTAGGTTGATATTGTCGCCATGGTCGAGTGCCTTGACGCGCAACATGTCACCGTTGCAAGCATTGGTAGTCATCTCGTTCCAACGTCCTTGCGTACCCCATGTGACACCTCCGTCATTGCTGTGGTTATAGCCACGTGCACCGTTTTGACGTGTGCTGAGAAGTATGCGCCCGTCGACAAGTTCCATCACCTTGGCTTCATCTCCGCCTTGGTAGGCCATGTCGGAAACCTGCCATGTATGACCGTTGTCGTCGCTGTAAACGATGAAATTGTCTGATACATTCTCGCTTTTGCGTAGCATAGGCACTGCGAACATAATTCTTCCTGAATTTTCGCCGCGAACCAGTCTCAAGCCATTGCCAGACGAAAAGAAGGCTGCCCGATAGTTTTTGCAAACACTGTTGGTGGCTTGGCTACCCCATAGTTGTGATGTGACATCCTCTATCTCTCCCCAGGTCTCACCACCATCGGTGCTACGGCATATATAGGTGCGTATGGGGTCGTTTTCGGTTGATTGGAAGTAACCGTTGCTTCCGGCAAAAGCACATATTACATCTCCATTGGCACACTGCACCAGTGCGGCATCTCCGTAGCCGTGTTTGCGTCCGGTCCCTTCAGCCAAGGTGACTGGTTCACTCCATGTACGCCCGCCATCGGTGCTGCGGCGTGTTACAATATCGATGTCTTCAGGCAAGTCTGTTTCGTTGTATTTGCGTTTGTCATTTGCAATCAGCAGATCGCCGTTATTCAGACACAATATGGCAGGGATACGCCAATTGGTACTCCCGTAGTCTCCAGGTCGGAATAGGCATATTTCAAATGCAGTGTCGGAGATTGGCCCCTGTTGGTCGGGCTCTTCGCATATTATCTTGGTGCAACTGGATAGATATATCAGCAGTAAAATTGGCAAGAAATGTTTTTTCATGGTTTTAGGGATTAAATGGTTTTGTCAGAATATTTCCTTGATGGTTTGGACTATTCCGTTGATTATAAAACTATCACCCGTAGATTTGCCTTTAAGGGCAAGGTATATAGGTGTCTGTGCACTAATGGCAAAATAATATTGCATTCCTGTGGGAGAGGCACTGTCCTTGACGACGAATTTTCCAGCACCTATGCTGAGAAAGAATCGCTGTTTGTCGGTGACTACGATGGCTCCATGCTCGACCCGTTTAAAAGGAGGCATGCGTAAAGCCTCATGCAAGAATCGTAGACTGGCATTTGCATTGCTTAGTTGCTTGGCATACATATCGCGGGCTCGCATCATCTTGGTGCGGTAGCTGTCGTAGCGGTCTACATTGGCACCGTAGTCGTTGCTTTGCTGTTGAGCTGAGTCCATTTCTTGCTTTGCAATGTTTGCTATCTGTTGTTGGTGTGCTATCAAGGCATTGATTACCGTTAGGCGCTTCTCTTCTTGTGTCATGACTCTCTAAATAAAAGTACGGACAACCAGCATCTTGGTTGCCCGTACAATGGTTTGTGCGTCGCAACACCGTTGCGGCATGGTTATCAGATTCTTCCTGGATAGACCTTCAATGCCTCTTCGAGACATTTGATGGCTTTCTTCAAATCCTCTATGCAGATGCAGTAGGTGATGCGAGCCTGATGACGTCCACGTTCGGGATTCACGTAGAAACCTGTCGCAGGCGCAAGCATTACGGTAGCATCGTTGTAATTGAAGTCGGTGAGTAGCCATTGACAGAACTTGTCGCTATCATCGACAGGGAGGTCAATAACGGTGTAGAAAGCTCCTTTGGGCATGGGACAGAAGCATCCCGGTATCTTGTTGATTCCTTCTACAATGACATTGCGGCGTGCAATGTACTCTGCTTGAACTGCATCGAAATACCCCTGCGGAGTATTTACAGCTGCCTCTGCGAAAATCTGCCCGAATGACGGCGGGGACAGACGAGCCTGAGCAAGACGCATCGCAATGGCGTATACCTCGCTGTTGCGGGTTACCATGCATCCTACACGTGCGCCACAGGCACTGTAACGCTTTGAAACCGAATCGAACAGGATTGTATTGCGCTCCAGTCCTTCAAGCTGTATGACGCTTACGTGCTTGTGACCGTCGTAGCAGAACTCGCGATACACCTCGTCGGCAAAAAGGAAGAGGTCGTATTTTTTTACCAGTCCTGCGACTTTTAGCAACTCCTCGTGGGTATATAGATAACCTGTGGGGTTGTTAGGATTGCATATCATTATGGCCTTTGTGCGTGGTGTGATGACTTTCTCGAAGTCTTCTATCGGAGGCAATGCGAATCCGGTCTTTATGTCACTGGGGATAGTGACAATTTTTGCATCGCAGAGTTTGGCAAAGGTGTTGTAATTGGTGTAGTAAGGTTCTGGAATGATGATTTCGTCGCCGGGATTGAGACATACGGTAAAAGCCATCTGTAAGGCTTCGCTGCCACCTGTGGTGACCAATATCTGGTTGGGTGTCACTTCGATACCGTGTTTGTGATAGTAGTTACACAAAGCACGGCGATAGCTCGGAATACCGGCAGAGTGACTGTATTCCAATACTCCGTTGGTGGCTGGAAGCTCGCGTGCTGTGTCGGCCAAGGCCTTGAGTGCACCCTTGGGGGTCTCGATATCAGGCTGACCGATGTTTAGATGAAATACATGGATTCCACGCTCTTTAGCGGCATCAGAGAATGGTACAAGTTTACGGATTGCCGACTGCGGCAAATACATACCTTTAGTTGAAATCTGAGGCATGATGTGTTGACTTAATGGTTAGAAAGGAGATGCTTATTCAACTTTCCCCTTGATTTTCAATACGACTCGGGGATTGTTGACGGCGTTGCTGGTCACTGTTATAGTTTTGGTAAAACCACCTACGTTATTGGTGTTGTATCTAACCTTGATAGTGCCGGTTTTGCCAGGCATAATGGGCTCTTTTGTCCATGAAGGAGTTGTGCAACCGCAACTGGCACGCACGTTGGTGAGAATCAGAGGTTCGTTGCCTTCGTTGACAAATGAGAATTCGCAGTTGCCGTCGCCACCTTTCTGAATGTTGCCATAGTTGTGTTCGAGTTCGGTAAATTCAATTTTTGGCCCGTCTTTGGGTGTGTCCTGCGGTTTGGCTTCTTGAGCGTTAATAGCAGTCATAGCCATGCTGACAAATAAGCTTAACAAAATGAATTTCTTCATGATAAATTGTTTTTTTTAATTTTAGTTTCGTTTTATTATGCTGCAAAAATACTTATTTTTTTCTTTGCTATAACTTTTCGTTGAAAATTATATTGTCCTTTTTTGATTTTTTATGTTTTTAGGTTTATCGCTGTCTATTTGTTTTTGATGCATAGACCGAAAAAGCCATACGAGCTAACCCTTGTATTGCTTTGGATAAAATGTGTGCTTTTATGAAAAGCTGTTTATTTTTTCACCAATCGTTTTGTCGAGGAGCCAGATGGAGTCGTGATGTGGACGATATATGTGGCTGGAGCCAGACCGGAGATATCGAGCGTTGTGGAGATACCTCGAGCCGGTAATGATAGAACACGTCGGCCGTTGGCGGAGAATATTTCTATCCTTTGCAGGTGGAAGGATGAGACGATGGTAAGGCTCGATGTGGCGGGGTTTGGGAAGAGATGAGTGTAGACATCTACGGGCGAGTCTTGCCGAATGCCGACGCCTGTTGAGTCGTCGGGCGGAGTGACGAGTCGGAACTGTATGGTGTCAGTCCATTCGCTTGAGGTGTCGGGCGAGCATACGGTGCGTAGCCGTGCGGCATAGGTGACGGCGGTGTCGAGGTCTGAGAGTATAGCCATGTTGACAGACAGCGAGTCTATAAAGACTGATGAGTCGGGGATGCTGTCTGCGTTGAACACCTGAAGTTGCCACATGGTGGAGTCTTGATAGTTCCATGTGAGGGTCGCGGTGGCAGTGTCGATATCTTCGAGACGCAGGCCTGTGGGCGGAAGGCATTCGATGGTGACGGGAGGGTTGTAGGTGTAGGAAGTGTCGAAAATAGCAAAAAATATTGGCACATAATAGTTTTCTCCATTAAGTATTTCATATGTTGTAGTGTCTATATTCCCTGCAAAGGTGTCTCTTTCGTCGTCGACATGCAGGTTATAATAAAGAGTAACAGTTTCTCCCGGATCTGGTGTACCTAAATACCACTCCAAAACGTAGTATTGGGTAGGATAGTAAGCATGGTAATAAAAATCGCAAGCCCAAGGGTTCGGATCTGGATTGTGAACTCTAATTAAGTAATTGTTATAGGCGGTTCCTCCGACAAAGAAGCGTCCTTCCACCAGGACAGGCTTGTCGAAGTATGCTTCGTATAACGGTAATGTGATGTAGTCGGATAACCCGGTTGTTCTTAGTTCAAGGCTTTTGTCAGGGGTGACGGTGTCCCACCGAGTCTGGGCTAATAAAACTAATGAATCCCCTTCTATGACGAAGAGTCGGTAATATTCAGGTAGCCTGTGTTCCATTACGGTGTCTAATACAGTAGTCCTAGTATAAATTTTCGTAAAGCTGGCTATGCCAATGATATTCAGTGGCGTCGATGTAAGGCAACCTCTGGCGATAAATTTACAAATATCAAAATCCGAAGGGTATATATGGTATCCGTAATTACCATTTGGTAGTACTCCATTATAGTAGTCATACCAGTTTGTGTCCCAATAGTATAGGTAAGGCAGTCGGTCGCCCCAACTTATGACGGTATCGGTAGTTTGTGACGATGCCGACGCTATGGCAGCCATCATTACGGCAAGTATCATTGTCTTTTTCATTGTTAATTCTATTTTAATTGTTTATGATTATTATAAGTCAGATATATATGCTCATTGTTGGCACATTGTCGTGATCGTCGTTTTGTCTACAGATTTGACAAAAAAGGTCTTTAAGTTGTGTTGGTTCTGTTTGTTTTGTTCGAGTGGGTCTTCTTTTGACTCGCCGACGATCGAGATCTGGCTTGGCTGTAGTAGATATGGATGTGCGGTGCTTTGGGCGGCGAATCCAGCGGTGATGATATGGTTGTCTGTCAAGTTGATATCCAACAGGTTCTCGTCGTATGCTGCGGGCAGTTCTTTGACATCTATTATGCAATTGATAGCGGGTACGGTAAAGTATATATGTACAATACACGGGAACCCTAATGAGGATGTCCCGATAGCGGCTATCTGTCTGAAAGAAGAGTCTTTGTAGGTTACCATTTTGGAGAGTGAGTCTACAGTGCCAGTCAGGGTGTTGATAGCGGTGATATCTGCGGAGTAAGCCCCTGAGCCAAAGAATAAGTCGTTGATGTCGAAAAAACCGAGAAATACTTGTCCGTTTGTTATGTTTCCGCAGAAGAATACAGAGTCGCCGTCTACATCAAAGTCGCTGACTGAAAAGGACGAGTTTATTTCGACCATTTTTGAGTTCCGCTGAGGTCGTTGTGGATAAAGTAATGCCCTTGTGAGGTCTCTGCATATACGATGCTGATGGGGGCTGCCGCTTCGCGTACAATGGTGCGGGATACAGGGTAGGGCAGCTGCATCTCGAATATCTGTGAAGTCTGTGCCGAAAGATTTGTAACCGAGAGAAGTAGAAATAAAAACAGTATGGATTTAAAAATGTTTTTTTTCATGGCTATTTACAATTAGGTCGTCGGTTATAATAGAATATATGCTTAAATTTCTGGTTTTGAAAAATATGATATAAAACGTATGTTTTTTTTAATACTGCAAAGTT
>FLNY01001023.1_pt1 | contig 13939 bp, 13 predicted proteins | sample 1140381 | NCBI WGS metagenome assembly FLNY01 (sample SAMEA3878172, study PRJEB12797) | bioreactor metagenome | biome: Moose rumen | place: Sweden | collected 2011-10
ACACGGAAGATGAGCTGCACGCCGGCAGTATGTTCCGGCACGGGCTCATCCATCTGGATTTTCTTGCCGTTTACCTTGATTTTGATAAATGAGTCTGGCAGTCCGATTTTCTCGATGCCTCCGGATGTCACCACGCTGTGGTCATCCATGTCGTACAGCGCATACTTAATCGAAGAGCTGCCACAATTTAATACAAGAATTTTCATATAACAGTTGAAAGTTTAATGTTTAATGTTTAATGAGAAATGTTATAGCAAAGGGATAAACTTTAAAGAATACGCTCAAATCTGATCAGTCAAAGTTTTTCGCCATCCTGAAAGCATTTTTGTTATATCTACAGCACGATTGTCAATCTCTTTCATTTGTTCCTCATTGATATAATTCAAATCAAGTGCGATTTCAAATTGACATACTGTTTCATAAACAGAGCCAAAGGCTATTTCCACAAAATGCAACTGTTCTTTTTTTGAATAACGTCCACAAGCCTCAGCAATATTCGATGGGATTGAGACAGACGCTCTTCTCAATTGTGCACATAACGCATACTCTTCCTTCTGCGGAAAAAACTCCAAATAGTTATACACTAATTTGACATAAGCTCGTGAGTGCTGATATACAACAAGCTTTCTATAAGCAAATTGACTATTCGGTTCCATACATACTATTCTTTAAACTTTAACCTTTAAACTTTAAACTAAACAGTGGCGTCCATGGCTTGGCAGGCAGTGATGGCGATCATCTTGTAGATGTCGTCCACGGAGCAGCCGCGTGAGAGGTCGTTCACGGGGCGTGCGATGCCCTGGAGGATCGGGCCTATGGCGTCGGCGTTGCCCAGGCGCTGCACGAGCTTGTAGCCGATGTTGCCCACCTCGAGGTTCGGGAAGACGAGCACGTTGGCGTTGCCGGCAATCTCGCTGCCCGGTGCCTTCTTCTTGCCCACACTCGGAACGAGGGCGGCGTCGGCCTGCAGCTCGCCGTCAATCTTCAGCTCCGGCTCCAGCTCCTTGGCAAGCGCTGTTGCCTCAATCACCTTGTCGCACACCTCATGCTTTGCACTGCCTTTCGTGGAGAACGAGAGCATGGCCACGCGAGGGTCGGCAAAGCCAGCCACCGAGCGTGCGGTCTGCGCCGTGCATACGGCAATCTGTGCGAGCTGTCCGGCATCGGGCATCGGAGTGACAGCCACGTCGCCGATGACGAGGACGCCGTCCTCACCGTACTGAGGTGTCTGGGTGATCATCAACATCGCACCACTCACGCAGGTGATGCCCGGCGAGCACTTGATAATTTGGAGGGCAGGACGCAGCGTGTCGCCAGTCGTGCTGAGTGCGCCGGAGATCTGTCCGTCGGCGTCGCCGCTCTTGATGATGAGGCAGCCGAAATACAGGGGGTCGAGCACCTTCTGCTGTGCCTGTTCCAAAGTCATGCCCTTCTTCTTTCTCAGTTCGAAGAGCAGCTGGGCATACTCTTCGCGTTTCTCGCTCGTGGCAGGGTCAATCAGCGTGGCCTTGTCGATGTTCTTCAGTCCGAGCTTGTCGGCCAGTGCGTGGATCTCGTCGATATTGCCGAGCAGGATGAGGTCGGCAAGGTCGTCGGCCAGCGCCTGGTCGGCTGCGGTGAGTGTACGCTCCTCCGTTGCTTCAGGGAGGACGATGCGCTGCTTGTTGCTTTTTGCGCGCGCAATAATTTTGTCAATCAAGTTCATAATTATGCTAGTATTTTAAGTGAATGATTAGGTCCGGCGGTTTGGCTATTGGTACTGCCTGCATGGCAGTTCCGCCCATGCAGGGTGCTCTGCCCTGCCCTTATCCTAATTATTTGCAAATTAACGAAAAAAAAATGAGATATGGAAATTCGTGGGAAGGTTTTTGAGGGGATATAAATATGGGTAGCAGAAAAAAGAGCCGCAGCACTCAGTGCCACGGCTCTTTCAAATTTTATAGCGTTTTAATTTTCGCGATTACCACAAGTTGGAAGTCTTTCCATCTTCTATGTCCTTCAGAAGCTGGATGATGGCGGCTTCCTCCTCTTCTTCCTCCTCACGCAACTTAGCGTCATAAGGTTTGCTGGGGTCGGCCGAACTTTCGCTTGATTCCAGTGCGAACTTGCGTTGCATCAGTGCTTCAACCTCATCTGTCAATGGTCTCTTATATATCTTTTTCATATTTAATTTATGGTTAGAAGCATGGGGACTATGCCCCATGCCGATTTTTATTAATTAATCATCAATCACTTTACGAGCACCTTGCGTACAGAACCGTCTTTCATGCGAACCACGTTCGTTCCCTTCTGCAGTCTGCCGATTTTTGCACCTGAGAGGTCATATACGCCTTCGATATTAGAGAAGTTGAATCCGCCCTCGCTGATTGCATTGATTCCAGTCGGAGTGTCGTCGTCGGCAAAGCCGATTTCCTTCACACCGTCACCAACCTCGCTGCCCTTCAAGTAAGCACGATAAGCAGGATAGTTCGTAATGTCTGAAGCAACCTTGTAGAACTTCTGTCCGTTTGTAAGAGTCTGCAGGACATAGTTGCCAGCCGGAACAGTATTCTCATCTGCCAACGTACCTACAAGCAGGCCCTTCTCAACAGGTTCGAGTGAAGTGGCTGTACCATATCCCTCAACGTCCTCACCGATTTCGGCCTCTTCAGAGTAAAGGATATAAGGTGTGTTGGCCTGAGGATCAGAAACCTCCTTCAGAACAAGAGAAGTTCCGTTCATCTCTTCTACCTCATAGCATACCACGCCCGAAGGAATCTCCGGCTTGAACGGGAACATACGAGTTGCATAGGCACCCTCAGCAATAGCAACCTCAATCACTGCAGGCTCAGCCAGCTGAACAGTGAAATCAGCGTTGCCAGCCTCTGTGTAGAGAGGTCCACCTGCCTGACATGCGATAGTTCCATTGTAGCTGGTTGCATTGTAAACGGTGTTGCGGATGTTAATCACGTTGTCAGTGGATGTAGAGAGGATTTCAAATTCTCCTGCGTTGTCATGTACTTTTGTTCCTTGAATCTGCTGAGCCTTCCATCCGGCGGCGCTGCCATTGAGAGAACCGTAAGTGAGATAAACTGGCTCGCTGTCCTCATCCGTGTAATAGAGATTGTAAGTGTTGAGTTTGCCGTCAACAGGAACAAAGGTCCAAGTCTGGGCAAGATTCTGGTTTGGAGTAAAGTCCTTAGCATTGAACGAGTAGCCGGTCGGGTTGTTTGCCCCTGTAGCACCAAGGCTGACAAGAACGGCATTTCCCTTCAGAGCATGTCCTTCTGTTGCAACCACGAGATAGTAACGAGAGTTTGCATTAGGCTCGTTGAGTGTCATCATGCGCTCATAGGCAGCCTCTACCGCCTCTACTGTAGCGCCGGCGTACTGGTTGTCAGGAGTTGCCTGAGTAAGGCCTGTAGCTGCGTCTATATTGTCCTGATTGTACTGGAACACGTTTGTGCCGATGTTGCTTGTAGGCACGTTCTCAGTGATGTAGTCAACGTTGCCGACCTCAGTAGAAGAAGCCTCACAGAGGTAGAAGTCGTCAAAACCAAACTGATTACTCAACCAACGGAATTTAATCTGCAGGAACTGGTATTCCTCATCATTGGTAAACGCATACTTAACAGTAGCCCACTGACCTTTATTCACAGACGGAGTACCCAGGACTTTGGTTTCTGTACCCTTTGCATTCGTAAGAGAAGTTACCAAAAATTGATGATTTCCATCTGCGGCATTTAAATTCTTAACTCGATAAGAGAACACGTATGACTTTCCTGCCTCGATAGGCCATGCCACACCAAGAGAGCCCTCTCCACCAGCACCTTCGTTAACTGTACCAACAAGATATTTGTTCCCATCTTCTTCAGCAACACTGAACTTTGCAGAAGTTATCTTAGTCGTGAAGTCTTTTGCCTGTGTCCAGTTGTAGAAAGCATCAGGATATTCGAATGCACCGTTCTTGATGATGTTTTCACCTAACGAAGAGTAAGTACGCTTCGGCCCGTCGTTCACATAAGTAACCTCAGGAATTTCGGTTTCATCAAAAGCAACTGTCACAGAAACAGTTTTTGCCACCTCTGCATTAACAGCACTGGCAACAGTAATATTAGCTGTTCCTGGAAGAACTGGTGTAACAGTACCATTTGCATCCACTGTCACCACTTCCTCGTTGTCAGAAACGAAGGTTACAGTCTGAGCTGCGCCCTCCGGACCAACTACAGCCGTAAGAGTAACAGGCTCGCTGATTTCAAGTTCAGTCACTTCTTCCTCGCCATTATAAACAGCGATAGTCTCAGGAAGAACTGCAGGCTTAACGACCGTCACGTCAACTGTAGCAGAAACATCTTCCATCTCAGCAGCGACTGTGATAGTAACTTCACCTTCTGCAACGGCTGTAACTTGTCCATTCTCGTCAATGGTAGCAATTGACTCGTCAGAAGATGTATATGTCACTTTGTCGAATGAAGCATTCTCAGGTGTTACAGTAGCTGTAATCTGTGCAGTATTGCCCTCTTCAATCTCGTCATTGTCGATTGTAGCTTCAATGGAAGTTACAGGAGTGTAGTCAATCATTTCAATGGAGAAGTTATCCCAGATACACCAAAGTGATGTGTTGCTTTCGTTCTTTGCACCAATAGTGAGTTTATGGTCAGTCACAGTAACAGTAATCGGCTCACAGAAGTACAATCCAGCCAAGAATGAGCTGGATGCTGCATTCATGGTATTCTCACTTCCTGTTCTCACAGGGAAAGTCTGTTTCTCGTCATTTGCGAAGAAATAAGGAAGGTTTTCGTTATCATTTCCATCCTGACGGTAGAATCCTTGAGCCTTCACTTTGTAAACACCATTAGGGACATTGAGTTCCTGACTCATGCTGAAAACAGCATGATAAGATTCCACACAGAAGTTGGTAACATCTCCTGCATTGTTTTTATTTGAAGCTTCAAATGTCCACTTTCCATAATAGCCATTGTTTCTACCAAAATTAGGGTCAAGTGCATAATATGTTACATCGACTGGATTTGTCTCAGAGGCATTTGCAAGAAGTTTTTTCGCATCGTCCTCACTTATGAAATACCATTGTGCCAATGGGCTTGAAGCATTCACATTTGCATACGATAAAGTAGTGGTTCCAGCTGCTGCACTCAGCAACTTACCGTCATAAGCAAGAGTGTATGCACCATTTTCCTGTTTTTCTGCCGTTAAGCCTACAGGAGTTCCATTATCAGTAAAGCAATTGGAACCAAGTCCTGAACTTGCTGTAACTATGTCCGTTAATTTATATGCTCCGTCACTAAGCTGTACAGTCATCATTACTCCATGATCAGTCAACGAAGCAGCAGTTCCCCATGCGTTTGCAGCACCTAAATACTTTCCTGTTGCGGCATTAATTACGAGGAATTTTCCTTCAGATATTTCTGAATAAACAGCTGGTGCAGGAGCATTTTCAACTGTCACATTGCAAGTAGCGGTAACAGACGTAGCAGCATTTGCCGTTGCTGTAATAGTTGCGGTTCCGGCACCAACAGCAGTGACTACTCCATCGGAAACAGTTGCTACAGACGAATCGGATGAAGTCCATGACAGAGTTTTGTCATCAGCCTCTTCTGGCTCCACAATTGCGGTAATTGTGGCAGAAGACCCAATTGTGAGAGAAAGAGAAGTATTATCCAACTCTATTGAAGTCGGAACATATCCAGAGAATTCTGAGATAGTGACATCCTTGATGGAAATCCAATTGAGTTCACTTCCCGATGCAATATCTATACCAAACTGTAATATACCATTAGAATTCACCTCACCGGTCAATGTGAGCACGCCATACATTCCTTTGTTTGAAAAATCTCCAGAACAAGCAGTTCCCTCATCGGAAATACTCAAACTTTCATCACCCACAAAGAAAGATCCCCCTTCCAGACTTCCAGCAGATTCATTAAATACCCTTACACGTGCATTTACATTATATTTCTCACCAGGATTGAGACCTTCAAGAGTATAATACAACTTTCCTACTCCAAGAGCAGTTCCTGATGCTGCCCAGTCCTGAACGAAAGGCGTGGTCATACCAGAGCCATCAGAATTACCTTCAGTGGACCATGTGTTACAAGCAAGTTCACCTGCAACTGTGCTTATTGCCCATCCACCAATTGAATTGGTTGGTACAGCACCATCAGCAATAATCTGATAGCTTGCGATAGATGTGTTGGCTGCGCTAATCGCTTGCAAAGCCGCCTCATAATTATCCATTGTAGCGCTGTTTCTGAAAGTTTCAACAGCGGAAGTCAGATTTGACTGTGCCTTATCGCTCATTTTACCTTCAGGCACATTTGATAATAATTTCTCTACAATGGCTGCGGGAATCTCGCCATCCACTTGTAGGGTTAGCTTGAAATTGTCACACTTGTACCACCAGTATCCACCTTCAACGTAATCTTTATGCTCACCGGCTGTGCCTTGTCCACCACCAATTATACCGATTGTCACCTCCGCATCCTCCGTAAGAGTGAATTCATGGGATATTTCTATACCCACTCCAGAGCTAGTTGTTTCAGTAAAAGTGTCATGATTGTCATTAACAGTCATATAGACTGTTGCACCATCAGATGCAACAACCGCTGAGAGATTATAAGTACCAGCTGGCAGTGTTCCGATATTCTGAGTAATAGGAATACCCTGCCACCAAGTGTTGAACAAATAATTTCCCTCAGAGTTAGTCATTGCGTAAGTTGCGTTACTGGTAGATCTTGCTCCTGTATCAGATGAACTGCCAACAGTCCAGCCAGAAGTACTACCTGTTTCGAAACCCGCATTTGTGATGTAGAGGTCTGTAATGTCCAGACTCACCTGCGCTCTCATCGAGAGCGCCCCCACGATGCAAAGCATCATGAAAAGTAGTTTTCGTTTCATTTTGGTTTTTTGTTAAGTTAAAAAATTAGTTAAGAATTTATTTAAAGTATTATTATTCCGAAAAGTGTCGTTTTAATCAGTCAGTTGCTTTCAGTCAGCTATTAGCTTATAAACATGCAAATTTACTAAAAAAAGTGAAAACCGCCAAACGAAATCGGCGGTTTTCAACACCATAAGGTAAAATATGTAAATTTCAGAGAAGTAATGCCTTCCAAAAGATGTAACTATTCAGTTTTCGGCCAGGACATTCCTTTGCAAAACAAGGTAATAACATCCATGCTGTCAATAGTGGAAGAATGACGCCCGAAATGTTAAAAATTTTCAAAAATCATTTATTTACTTTTATAACTTCTTTATTTTAATAGAAAAAACGTATCTTTGTAGAAACATAAAACCATAATTATGAAAGAGAAAAAGACCAAAGAAAAAATTGATTTTCCTGCTATAACTATAACAGTGAAAGCTACACCCTGGGAAGAAGGTCATGTGGCACGATTCACCTCTACGAGGGCAACTCCATCCAAAGCAAAACCACGCCGCCGTTCCATCACTTCCAATATTCTTCCCTGATGAGTATCTTATTCAAAAGCTTCGACAAACGTCAAGATGCAATAATCACAACCTGTTTCGTTGTTATGCCAGAGGGCATCACAGACAAACAGGGAAACCGACGCTATTGTAAAATAGAGAATGCCGCATGGGACACAGGTGCCACCAACACAATAATCACACCGGAAATTGTGAAAGCATTAGAACTAGAACCAAGTGGAAAATATGCTGTTTCCACATTTAACGGTATCATTGAAGTGGACACATACAAAATTGATTTATGTTTTGAGAACGGATATAAAATCACAGATTTACAAGTGCTGAGCGGAGCTGATTACGATGACTTCGACTATGACGTTCTCATTGGCATGGACGTAATAACAAAAGGAGACTTCTGTGTATCGACTATCAACGGTAAGACAAACTTTTATTTTAGGATGCCCGCACAAGGAATTCAATTAGAATAATTTAAGGGGGAGTCTATAAATTCTGATTTTGTTATGCTCTTACTAAATGGAAGTTTCATTCTATTGCTTTTGATTTTCTAGTCAAAATTTTCTTTTTTTCTTTCTAAAAAACATCCAATTTCCTGCCCATTTTCATTCTATTAAACACCATTATTTCCTACCCTCCCAGCAGCGACAGTACGCCGATTTCATTGAGCAGTATGGCGAATATGGCGATGGGCGCCACATAACGGAGGACGAAGATAAGAAGTTTCACATAAGGCGCACGCGACTCCCCGTAGTTCGTGATCTCGTCGCGGAAGAGCTTCTTGTCCAGATACCAGCCCGTGAAGAGCGAGATGAACATGCCACCTACCGGCAGGCAGATCTTCGCAGCCACCCAGTCGAACATGCCGAAGATATTCTGGTCGCCTACGGTGATGCCGCTGAGCACGCCGAAGGACAGGGAGCAGAAGATGCCGAAGAAGATGATGCCGCCGGTCTCCCAGGCTGCCGCCTTCTTCCTTGGCATATTGAACTCCTCCGCCATATAGGACGTCACCACCTCATGGAGCGAGATGGTGCTGGTCAGAGCCGCCACGATAACCAACAGGTAGAACATCACGGAGAAGATATAGGCAATCCAGGGTGCTCCGGCAAACGCCTGCTGGAACACGTTGGGCAACGTGATGAACAACAGCGCCGGTCCCGACTCCTCCGGCTTGATGCCCACGGAGAAAGCGGCAGGGAAGATGATGAATCCAGCCATCAATGCGATGACAGTGTCGATCACGCACACCTGAACCGCCGTCTTGCCCAGGCTCGTCTTCTTGTCGAAATAGGAGGCGTAGGTACAGAGGCAGCCCATGCCCAGCGACAGGGAGAAGAAGGCCTGGCCCATCGCGCTGAGCACCACGCCGCCGTCCATCTTCCCCCAATCCGGCTTCAGCAAGAATTCCAATCCGGCCGAAGCATTTGGCAACGAAACGCTGCACCCCACCAGAATCATGATGATGATAAACAGCATGGGCATCAGCACCTTCGACCACCGTTCAATGCCTTTCGTCACGCCCTTCACGATGACGAAATGGGTCATCAGCACAAACACCACCATCCAAAGCAGCGGAGTCCAAGTGGACGACGAGAAGTCGTTGAACACCTGTGCGAACTGCTCTGGCGTCTTACCCGCAAACTGGTTGCCGATGGCCAGCACGGCATATTCGATGGTCCATCCGGCGATCACTCCGTAATAGCTCATGATGAAGAATGCGGTGAACACGCCCAGGCGCCCCACCCACTTCCACTGGGTGCCGGGAGCCAGCTTCTGGTAAGCACGGGCCGTGTTCGACTGAGTGCTCCGCCCAATCAGGAACTCACTCATCATCAGCGGCAGGCCGAACAGCAGGATACACGCGATATACACGAGGATGAACGCGGCGCCACCGTTCTTACCCGTCTCAATCGGGAAGCGCCATATATTGCCCAGACCCACAGCTGATCCGGCAGCGGCCAACACCGCACCTATCTTGGAACCAAAATTCTCACGTTTCATATTTTTTATTGATTTTATTATAATCCTGTCCTGCTTATTCTCTGAGTAATCTGAGGACTCTGAGTGCTCTGAAGACTCCGAGTACTCTGAATACTCTGAATACTCAGAACTCCTATCCAAACACCCCGAACTGGTCGAGGAAAATCAGCAGGATTCCCACAGGCGCCACATACCTCAGGATAAAGATGAACAGAGGGAAGAGACGCACACGGAGCGTACCGTTGTTGGTGATTTCCTCCTTCACCCACTGTCGCCTCATGTACCATCCCACGAACACGGAGATGAGGATTCCGCCTATCGGCATGCAGAACTCGCAGACAATCCAGTCGCAGAAGTCGAAGATGGAACGTCCGAGGATCTTCACATCGTCGAGCACACCGAAGGACAGGCAGCACAGCGTGCCGATGACGACACATCCGGCGGTCTCCACGGCAGCGGCCTTGGCTCGGGTCATATGATGCTCCTCCTTCATGTAGGAGGTCACGATCTCATGCATGGAAATGGCGCTGGTCAGTGCCGCGATGATGAGCAGCAGGAAGAACAGCACGGAGAAGACGTATGCCAGCCATGGAAGGCCGGCGAACGCCTGCTGGAACACATGCGGGAGGGTGATGAATATCAGCTCCGGCCCCATCGTCCCGGAGTCAAGCGGCATGCCGGCCGCTGAGGTAGCGGGGAAGATGATGAAGCCTGCCATCAACGCAATCAGCGTGTCGACGGTGATGACACTCATGGCCGTGTTTGGCAGGTTGGTCGTCTTCTTGAAATAAGAGGCGTAGGTGCAGAGGCATCCCAGTCCGATTGACAGCGAGAAGAAGGCCTGGCCCAGGGCGCTGAGCACCACGCTGCCGTCCACCTTCGAGAAGTCGGGTTTCAGCATGAATGACAGTCCTTCCGACGCTCCGGGCAGCAACACACTGCACACCACGAGCACTACGATAATCACGAACAGTGATGGCATCAGGATGTTCGCACATTTCTCGATTCCTTTCTGGATGCCGAGCACCACCACGAGGTGGGTGAGCGCCAGCATCAGCAGCAGGTAGGCGAGAGGTTCCCAGGGGTTCGACGCAAAGTCGGTGAAGAGTGTGCCCAGCTGGTCCGGCTCCACGCCGGAGAACTGGTTGCCGATCGCCATCACCGCATATTTACCCGTCCATCCTGCCACCACGGAGTAGTAGCTGAGGACGATGAATCCGGCAAACACCCCCAGCCGTCCCACCCATTTCCACGGGGTGTTGGGAGCCAGCTGGTGGTAGGCACCGGTCGCGTTCGTCTGGGTGTGACGGCCGATGATGAACTCACTGAGCATCAGCGGCAGACCCAGCAACAGGATGCAGCCGATATAGATAAGGATGAAGGCTGCGCCACCGTTCTTTCCCACCTCAACAGGAAAACGCCAGATATTGCCCAGACCGACCGCCGAACCGGCGGTGGCGAGTATCGCCCCGAATTTGCTTCCAAAATTTTCTCTCTCCATATTCAAGGATATAATTTCTTTCTCGGACACCACCCGGTCTACCGAGCCGGAAGACTCCGCTTAAATTCTTGCGACCATAACTCCGATTACACGGATTTTTTCATTACCGAGCAACCATAATACGCATAAATATGCAAATTTACGAAAAAAATTTCGTAAATTTGCATAAAAATTCAATTTTAGTGAAATTATGATGAAAATTAAGCGTTATTGGCTCTCCATACTGGCCACAATCGTCATTATCGTGATATGTTTGATTCCATTACCTAAATTTCCGAAGCTGGCCGACGTACCCCTGTGGGACAAATGGGTGCATTTCGTCATGTACGGATTTCTATGCACCGTCTACTGGTTCGACTTCCACCGCAACGGACACTCCGTCAAGCAGATAAAGAAATGGTTGCTGTGGATTGTGGCGGTCCCGATGGCGATAGGCGGACTAGTGGAGATAGCCCAGGGCACGCTCACGCCCAACCGCAACGGCGACTGGATTGACTTCCTGGCCAACTGCATCGGCGTGGTGCTGGCCCTGCCGCTGGGTTTATTCCTGATTCCGAAGATGTGCAGGAAAAGAAAGAAATGAACTACTGAACTGAAACTTACCGAACTACAAAACGGATTTTTATGTTACTAAAAGAGCTCAGCTTTCGCTGAGCTCTTTCAGAAATGCGTTTTTCCAGACGCAGTATGGCATTCGCATCAGGTGGGAGTTATAGAAGCGTCTGTCGCCCGTCAGCTCCTTTCCGAGAAAGTCGGGCTTCTCGTACGCCTCGTCCTCACTCTTCAGCTCTATCTCAGCGATGACGAGTCCCTCGTTGTCACCGTGAAACTCATCCACCTCCACCGTATGGCTGCCGCTCTTGACGAGCCATCGGGTCTTGTCGATCCTGCCGGGCCTGCACAGCTTCATCAGCTGATGGCCGTCTTCTATCGGCACCTCCGTCTCAAACTCATAACGCTTGAGCCCCTCGTTGTCAGAAGGGCCCTTAATCGTGAGATAAGCCTTGTCGTCACGGATTCGCACACGGATGGTCTTACCAGGTGCTGACTCAAAATAGCCCTGCTCTATATGGCTGTGGCTGTAGGCCTTCGACTTGAACTCGCCCACAACCAAGAACTTGCGTTCAATCTCGTAATTCATTGACTTTTTTTTGAGTTTTTTAAAAAAAGAAATAGATGTTCTAGATTTTTCTAGATTTTCTAGATTTTCTAGATTTTCTAGATACTCTAGATTTTCTAGATACTCTAGATATTTTCATTTCAGCTTCTCAGCCGCATGGCCAAATTTCAAATTTCAAACTTCAAATTTCAATTGCCCTGGCTTCCTTCTGCGGCGAACTCCATGAGGTAGGCTTTTATGAAGTCGTCGATTTTTCCGTCCATCACGCCGGTCACATCGGAAGTCTGGTAGTTCGTACGGTGGTCCTTCACACGGCGGTCGTCGAAGACGTAGGAACGGATCTGGCTGCCCCACTCTATCTTCTTCTTACCGGCCTCGATCTTCTCCTGCTCCGCCATCTTCTTTTTCAGCGCACGGTCGTAGAGCTGTGAGCGCAGCAACCGGAGGGCGTTCTCGCGGTTCTCAGTCTGCTTACGCGTCTCCGTGTTCTCGATGAGGATTTCCTCCTCCTCCCCTGTGTCAGGATCTGTATATTGGTAACGCAGACGCACACCGGTCTCTACCTTGTTCACGTTCTGTCCTCCTGCCCCGCTGCTTCGGAAGAGGTCCCAGCTGATCTTGCTCTTGTCGATGACCACCTCGATGGTGTCGTCCACCAGCGGGGTGACGAAGACGCTGGCAAAGCTGGTCATGCGCTTTCCCTGAGCGTTGTAAGGGGACACACGCACCAGGCGGTGCACTCCGTTCTCGCCTTTCAGGAATCCGAAGGCCTGGTCGCCCTCTATCTCCATCGTCACCGTCTTGATACCGGCTTCCTCACCGTCCTGGTAGTTGCTGATACGAACCTTATACTTATGGGACTCAGCCCAGCGCTGGTACATACGCATGAGCATCTGAGCCCAGTCCTGGCTCTCCGTGCCTCCTGCGCCTGAGTTGATTTTCAGTACGGCATCCATGCTGTCGGCCTCGTCGCGCAGCATGTTCTTCAGCTCGAGCGACTCTATGAGCGACAGGGCGTTATGATAGTCGGCGTCCACTTCCTCTTCTGTCACCAGCTCTTCCTTATAGTAGTCGAAAGCCAGTTCAAGCTCGTCCACGGCCGTCTTCACTTCATGATAGCCGTCAATCCACTTGCGGAGGTCTTTCACCTTCTTCATCTGAGTTTCAGCAGCCTTCTGGTCGTTCCAGAAGTCGGGGGCCTGAGTGCGGAGTTCTTCTTCCTCCACCTCCACCAGTTTCTGCTCGATATTCAGGTATTTGTAAAGCGCGTCGGTGCGCTCCTTCAGGTTTTTCAGTTGATCTGCTGTAATCATAAACAATATTTTTTGCAAAGTTACGAAAATTATTGAAATATCCGATAAAAATCCGTATCTTTGCACAAATCAAAAAGAATAAAATCAACAATATGAGAAAATTAATTCTGTCTGTAGCCATTGCGCTGCTTTTGCCGCTCACCGCCGACGCGCAGTTCTTCAACTTCGGATTCGGCGACGATTTCTTCGACTCACCCTTCCAGCAGCGACGTCAGCGTGAGCAGATCACCCAGCCTCAGTACGACGGCGATAAGGAAGACATGGAGCTCTTCATGAAGGACCACTTCAAGAACCCCGTGGGACAACGTGAGGTTGAAGGCACCATCATCATCGCATGCATCATCGACGAGAAAGGGAAGGTGGTGGAGACGCACGTGGTGCGTGGTCTGAAAGAGGAGTTCAACAAGGAGGCTCAGCGTGTGGCATCGAAGATGAAGTTCAAGCCTGGCATGCGGGGAAAAGAAAAAGTGAAATCGCGCTTCGACGTCAGATTTCCCATACGTAAAGGGCGCCTCAGCTTCCTCGACCTGAAAACGACGGACGTCTGATGGTTTGAGGTTTGAAATTTGAGGTTTATTGGTTAGG
>FLNY01001987.1_pt1 | contig 13914 bp, 7 predicted proteins | sample 1140381 | NCBI WGS metagenome assembly FLNY01 (sample SAMEA3878172, study PRJEB12797) | bioreactor metagenome | biome: Moose rumen | place: Sweden | collected 2011-10
ATTTGAGCCTCTTGTAAAGTTATTTTTAAATTCCCAACTCTATCTTAAAGCGTTCCAAGTTATTCTTGGCGGGATCAAGCAAGTTGGTAATTCCGCGCTATATGCTCTTACTCCGCTCTTCAACGCCATTTCCCTTACAGGATGGACCTCCTTAGGCCGTTTTTCCAAAGCTCATGTGGCAGAAGGTACTGCTGCTAACGGTACCGCTATTGCCAGCATGAACCCAATATTAGCTTGGTGGTCTGCAGGAGGCAAAAGATGGGATTCGGATGTGTTTGCAAGGTTAAGGGAGAAAGGGAACGACCCAACCAAAGCGCTTTTTGCAGATAAAAGATTCCATAAAGCTCGTAAGGGGACCGATCAATACAATTTGAATCGCATCATTGCCAATCAATATGTGGATGCCTCCAGAAAAATTGCCAGGAGAGACGCGATGGCGCAAAGAATGAATGCTTGGGGCGGAGCGGCGCAAGTGGCAGGAATGTTTGCTGGTTATCAGCTTGGAAGCCTAATAGATCCAGAAGGGAATGGCGCAATGATAGGAAGCCTTGCCGGTTCGATGGCACTACCACTCGCAATGGCCATTCCAGGAGCCCCATTCATACTTGGCGCAGCAGCAGCTCTTGGTGGCGTAGTGCTTGCCGTAAGAAGGTATAACGAGAATGTCGGGAGAGCCAAAACAGCAACAGAAAACTGGAAGTCGTCTTTTGACGACCTTGGCATTAGCAAGATTGACGTGACAAAACCAGATGCCGCATTGCTGAAGAATATGGATATCATTTCAAGCAAGATTCTCGATCAGAACCAGAAGATAGAGCTTCAGATTCAACTATGGAACGAGTTGGCAAAAGCAAAGAAGGGCGAGAACAATGAGGACTACAGCCAGACACCGCTTGTCGGAAGGCCAGGAATGGAAGATGTCAAGGCAATAAGCGAATCCGTTGAAAAGCTATTAGGTCGTAGTAAGTCTTTTAAGATATTACTGAATACACTTGCGGGCAACGAGGAAGAAGGTATTCCTGGTGCGCAAATAATCGAGGCAAACGGTGGCTTGCAATACGACAGAAGAACTCAGAAATTCTCATACATGGGACGGTCATTCTTTGCGAATGCAAACACACCGTTTAACCTTGAGGCTGTTTATGCAGCCGAGGCTTTGGATAACTACCATGTAGCCGAAGCTAAAAACTGGTTGGCCAACACCATGTACCGCGCAACAAGTCCTGAGACCTTCCAAAAGAGAGTTGAGGGTTTCTGGAACAATCCAAAATTTGCCCCAAACATTGACGATCTAAAAAAAATTAGAACCGACCAACGTTTCAGCAAGATTGGCGATGAGATCCTTACGTATCCGTCCTATGGTTATATCATCCAAAGGAGAGAGCAGGAACTCTTAGACCAATACAATAGCTATCTTGCCGTATTAGAAGCAATTGAATCCGGAGCAGGAGATCTGAATACGCTAACTCAGGCTGTATTTGCCAATTCATCCATGTTTATGGATGCGCAATACGGATTGTTTGGTAGCCAGGAGTGGATCGATAAGATAAAAGAATTCGGCATTTCACAAGAATGGGGCGAGGAGGATTTCAACAACGCTATCTCAGAGGAATACAAACGGCTATTGGAAACGTTTAACAAGATAGCCCCAGAGGTGCAACCATACTTCTACAGGATGCTCAATAAGTCGGTATGGGAGAGTATTTATAACGGCATCGACTTAAGCGAGATTAACGGCGGATTCTACCGTTCTTTTAACGATAATATGTTCCCATACGGAGAAGATAAGACATGGGATGATGTGCGTGGATATTGGCTTGACAATGGGAATGTGTATTATCCCTGGAAAAACAGAACACTTAGACGTGTCCCACCTACAATTTCGGCTATTGAAGATGAGCAGCAGTCGCTATCGGATTCGCTCATTTCATATAACCCGACGTCAATTCTTCCGGACGGGAATCAAGAAGATTTTAGACCTAGAGAGCGCAGGCAAGAGAGAGGTTATGGCAATTACATCGCAATCAACCTATATCCAGGCAACATGCTCCATGTTGACAACATCAATGGCGTAACCGACCCGGAGGAATTTGCAGAAATCTCTGTCGGGATGATTGCGCAGAAGCTTATTGACATATCTAATGACGGAAGCCTCATGGCCAACACTTACAATGGATAAAAATATCAAACAATGTCTCTACTTAGCAACATAGCAAACGGTGTATGGAACAATGTCAAGATGTCCGTCGCGAAGTCAGGGCAACACCAACTATTGAGGGCGTTTACGGCTGACACGGCTGAACTTTTGATGTATGGTGACAACACAGGGCACCACACGGCTCTTGCAGCAAAGCGCGTAGGGTATAGCATTGCAAGCCACCTCAGTCTATCCACTGCGAGCAGTATGTATCGGCATTACAGGGAACTTGAGGATATCAAGGCCGCAAAGGAGAATAGAAAGGAAATCAAGGAACTCATAAAGAACAGGATTGAGGACAGCGAGCAGGCATACGGACATGTAAACATAGAAGGACTTGGTGACGTCATCGCAAAAGACATCAACGGTAAGAAGGTTCCCGAAGCATTGATTCTTTACTACAAAGGCGAACAGGACATCGTTGTAGAAGAAAATACAATAAACGGCAGCGCAGCGACAAAAGGAACGACGAAATACGTCTATTTCATCGACACTGCAGCCGAAATCAATATGGGTACATCAAAGAATGTCGTCATGACCCAGGTGCAAGGCAGGGATTTTTCACGCAAAGAACTCATATCCGGTGGCGACCTAAAATTCAGCATCAACGGCGAAGCGGCTACAGACATCCCAGGCATGTACCCGGAGAACGAGGTGCAGAAACTCATCAGCATTGCAGAATACGGCGGTATTGTCAATGTCAACAACCTCATCTTTGGCCAATTCAAGGTTGACCGCATCTTAATTACAGACTTTCATCTAGAAAAACAGGATTGCAAGAATATCCAACCATACACCATGTCGTGCGTGGCCGTCGAGCCAGACACGGATGTAGTGGTGATGTCCGACACTATCGACTTGATCAACTACAACATCCAGAGGCAGAACCGGAACTCATTCGATGACGTGGCACTCATGCTTCGGGAAACAGGCCGTCAGACCGGACTTGACTATAGCCTTGCAGACTTAATCAGAACGATAGGAGGAGGTGCGATATGATGACAGCCAAAGCAGAACAGCCTAGCTTCAAGATTCTGATATGCCTTATCAGGATATGGGATGCCGATGTCAACGATTTGATGACCATTCCGGATAAAGTTGACACCATCACCGAAGTCAAATCCATCGACATCTCGGAATCGTTCGAAAACATCGTTGACACGGCGAAAGTCAAGTTCCCAAAGGGAACGGTGCTGAGAAAGACTCTTGACGAAATCAATGCCAAAGAAGATGTCAAGAAAGTTGATGTGTCTATGTCGGACACCGGCGTTGTGCATGTGTTGAAGTCACAAGCAAAGATAGCTGAGGTGGCCGATTTCTCCGTTGGCCGTCGCATACAAATCAAACTCGGATATACGGAAGATCCATCCGTTGCTGCACTAACAAAGTCAAGGGACGGCCGCGAGACCATCTACAACAGCACAGAGGCAAAGCAGAAGTATGAGGAGGCTATGAATTATGTCTTTGAAGGCTACATCACGCAGTGCGGCCTAGAAGAACCGATTGAGATTAAATGCGAGGATCTGGGCCACATGACAAAGAAAGTCATGTGTCCGTACATTGGAAGCATAAACAAGAGTACGGTAAACGACTTCCTGTCTGCGGATGGCCGCTACAAGCTGCTAGAGGACACTGGCCTAACTTTGTATGGTCCAACCAAGAACGCCAACGTCAACATCGGAAAGTTCACCAGCGACAAGAATATGACCGTCTATGAGTTGCTTTCCTCATGGGCGAAGAACAAACTATATTCATTCATAGTGATCGACGATAGCAACAAGCCGTGCGTGGCTTGTGCTAAATCATACCTGACTAACGCCGGGGATGATTCTGTCATCAATGTAATGGATAAAGGCGGTGACATTCCGGAGATTGACTTCGGCTACCATGTGGCCAACAATGGACTGACGCTTTCAAAAGTCGATCCTTTATTCCTTGCTGTAAGAGCAACTGGCATAGACGCCAACGGAAAACAACTTCACTTGGTTGTCATGCTAAACCCGGAGAATACCGACGAATACCGTGTCATCAATGAGAGCGGACTGAGCAAGAAGGAAAAGAAGGCAGGGAAAATCAACACCAAGGTCGATCTCAAACAGTACACCGTGGTCCAATTCCGTTCAGACACGGACAAAGTGACGAGAGACCAACTGAAGAAAGAAGCCATTGAGTATTTCGAGAGCTACAACAAAAACGGCCTGGAGGGGTCGCTGACTTTATTTGGTGATTTCGGGAATATTTCAGCAAAACTCAACGAGCCATACCCGAACACCTACGGGAAAGGGTTCCTTTATACTGGCGGCAAGGTACGGCTCAATGACCAAAGGCAACCAGCAAAGAACGGCGTCTATCTCGTAGGCGAGGTTATCACTCGCTTCGGCACTGAAGGATATCGCAAAATCATCAAACTTCCATACTGCTTATCACTCGATTCAGAGGACAACGGATGAAGGAAAATGGCACAAATAGAAAACACGAACCAGGCGTAGGCGGAGAGAATGCGCTGAGGGAGGCAATACGCAAGATCGCATTGCAGGATATTGCCGATCCTAATAGCAGAGCTGTTTACGGTGCCCGTAGGATATCCGGCTACGTCGCAAAGGTGAACGACGACTTCACCGTTGACGTGCAGGAATACCTCGACGAAGCCGACTTCAAAGGAGAGAAGATTGGCTATCACGAGGGCGTGTACCTTAGCGCAATCCAGTCCAATCCGAACGGCTATGTCATCGTTCCGAAACTCTATTCAGAAGTGGTGATAGTCAAGGACCCGGTGACAAAGACCGAATATGTGTCGATGTACTCCCATGTCGATGTCATCCAACTTGAATCGAGCGACACCGTGACCATCGGCGTTGTCGAGCGCGAAGACCTGGATTTGGATAGCGACGATTCACCGGACGTTGACGAACTCGAAGCCACCGGCCTTTCCGGAAAAACGACATACTCCAAGGATAGTGTGAAAACCGAGGTCATCGACGAAGATAACGAGAAGGATTCCTTTATTGAAGTCAAGGCCGATTCGGTGGATATGTCTGTCACTGATGGTGATGAAAGCACTGTTCATATCGACAAGGACAAGATAGAGCTTGAACGAGGCGGCTCCAAGACCACCATGGAAGATGATGCCAATACCATGGAGAATGGCAACGAAATGGTTAAAGTCACCAATAGTGTTGTCTATCTCGGTAGCGACTCGGGGACCAGCCATGCGGTGCTCGGCGAGGAACTGGCCGATATCCTTATGGATACCTTGGGTTATTGCGCAGGCATAAAGACACTAACAAAACTCGGCCCGCAGCCACCTGCGAACATGGCTCAATTCATAGCACTGAAAACAAGAATCTCGGTATGGAAGTCTGTTGTCAGCGGATTCCTGACCAAAAAAGTGGAGGTACAGAAATAATGGCGCTACCAGTAATCAATCCCGGCATAGCACAGATGGATCCAAATTCGTCGCTGTACGCTCTCTATACCCGTTTTTACGAAAACATGGTACTGGCTGCAAGTATTGATACGCCAGATATCACTCCAACAAGCGCAGAAATTCAGGAGGACGGCACGCTGACTGCTGCTTACTACGCAAGGGTCGAAGCAGCCATGGCATCCTATAAGGAAATCACAATGAAAAACACCGCCTATGGCGACGCTCTTTCTATTATGCTTTCTATCGGCGGCGGTGGCGGTGGTGGTGGCAGCCCTATTGTGGATGGATATGTTGCCCGTATCGGTGACAGTATGCTTGGCCTGCTGCAAGCCAAATACGGTTTCGAGGCCGGTTATGCAGATACCAAGATATTCGACACCGCAATCATCACCGAGAACGAGGGCACGGAAAATGAAGCCGATGTCAACGTGGCTCATGTCTATGGAAGGCTGCTGGTTGACGAGAACCTTGATATCACAGGAAAAATCATAGTCGGCGACGATGGACTGTTTTTCGGTGAAAACCAAGCACTCTACAAAGACAACTCCGGCAAGATAGTCCTTAAAGGCACGAATATCAAGCTTGACGGCGCCATTGCCGCAACTGGAAACATCACCCGTGGAGACATTGTGATTGCCAGCAACTCCATTTACAACGGCAACAACGTCTATTACCATGCCGGCAATTCAAACATCGCAACCGTTGACTGGACTGCGAAAGACCTTATTGTCGCCGGTGATGCCGCTATCGGAGGAGATTCGCTCTTTGGCGGCTTTTTGAGTGCCTTGCACGGCTTTTCGCTTGGAGCCGACGGTACCGCGCTGTTGCAGTCTGTCGTGGTCACGGAGAGCGACGTGGTGGTTGACAAATACATCAACCTGAAATCATTCGTCAGCCTCGACAACGGAACCGGCCTGAAATACAACAGCCATCCCATTCTCAAAGCTTACGTCGGATCTGATAGCAACCCACAGGTTGACTTCGGTGCGCCAGGCATGAAGCTTTATCTCGGATCACCCGATGGCGCCACCGCAACAAGCCGCATCATCCTTCAAGCTCCGATACACAACTACGACAACACCTACCGCATCATATCGCAGTACGGCGACGGCAACTTCCCGAATTCATTTTCAGCAGGTTGCGCCAACAGCGGCCCGAAGGTCATGCAGACCTACTGCACCAGCGCAAGCGACTGCGGCGTGGTATTCCTGAAGAACATCAGGCTCGGAAGCTCCAACGGGCCGATCCTTGCCACCGACTCATACGAGAAGCAAGCCGTCGTGACATTGCCGTATGTGCATGTGGTAAGCGGCACCAACACCACGGAGCACCTCCCGGTGAAGATGTATTTCGACGATACGGACTCCGTGTTTGCCGACCAGTCGCTTTCGTGGTCCGCAAGCCTCAACATCGACATCGACAATGCCAATGCCGAGTTTTTCTCATTCAAGAAGCCCGTTGAGGCCCAATTCTTTTCCATCGAGGGAAGCAACTACAAAACCAAACTCGGCGAGAATGTCCTATTCTTTGCCGACGGCGTGTTCCTTGAAGGTGTGAACGGCGGCATATATCATTCCGGTAATGCCACTTTCTCGGCAAGCATCGGTTCGACGGCGTTCGCCAGCGGCTTCTCCGGTTACGGATGGGCTGTGATGTCGAACCTGCTTTACGGAGGCTATGAGGCGACGTTCGACACGTTGACGGTGCGCAAGAAAATGAGAGTCTATGAGCTGGAGGTGCAGAAGATCACGGCCACCAACGGCTCGCTATGGGTAAGTGATGCCTGTTCAGGTGATTCAGTAACGGAATTAGTGTAATATGAGTGTATTCAGCTATAAACGGTTCAAGGTACTGCTCAATGCAGACTCGAAGAAAGTCCAGGGATTGAGGACCGGCGACATTGTGCGCCGCCAGTACTTCGACGGCACAAATGTCATTTACTCCCTCATGGCTGTCCTGGACTACGGCAAGGACGAAACTACACAGCAGCCGTATTTCATCGGCGCATTGTTGGAAGGTGACGAACCAGAGACGGGGCAGATCCTCGACTTCGTGAGGATAACGAGTTTGATGGATACCGACCGGAGCGGTGCGCTTTACCTCACGGCGTCGGATTCAATGTCGCCATACATGGATGTCATCGACGGCATTGGACGTAACTTCTCGTTCTGCTGGCCAGTCAACATCGGCAACACCGCCTCGGTTGACCCGACTACGCAATATGTCGTAAAAGGGAGCACCCTGGTCACGGCAGAGTACATAGATTCCATGGATGATTGCAGGAGGATCCTGCATCTGACCAGAAACAGCACGTCATCATCCGACCCAATCGGCATCGAGCAGCAGTTTTACAAGTTCGTGTCGAACCCTCAGCGCATCCTTGTCTCGTACCGGATCAAAGGCGGCAGCAGCTTCACGGCCCATGCTTCACTCATGTATATCAACGGGACCAACACGGACGGCACCGTCGATGTAGATGTCACTACCGACTGGCAGTACAAGTTCCATGCCATCACCGTGGATTACAGCGGAAGGCACTTGCGTAAGTTTTTGCTTACCATTGATTCGCTTGCAGAAGATGACGAGGTTTGGATTTCCGACCTGAACATCATCCTGCAATCCAGTCTGACTTCATTCAACGAGGCCAGCAAGGTCCGTGTAGGCCGTCTCGACGGCGTGAGCGACGAGGTGTTTGGCCGTCTTGACGGTTATGGTTCCTACTTGCAGAAGCTCTACGCATCGGGATCAGCCCATATCAGCGGCACGTTGACCGCCGGTGACGAGAACGGTTTCGGAGCCACGTTCTACGCCGGCAAGATACACCGCAATGTCTTGATCAACTCCCTTGACTGCAACTGGACCAACGCCATCACCATCAACACCACCACGGCCAACCCGACGGGTGTAGGCAAGGTCTATGACCTCAACATGTCAAAGACACTCATAGTGCAGTCGAGGGAATGGCTGAACACCAAGATCGGAAAGAAATACACCTTCTCTTTCTGGGGATTCCCGAAGAAAGCGGTGCAGATTGCGGTGCAGCAGAATGGATTTGCGGTCGGGGTGATCAACATCCCTTATGCTGACGTGCATGGCTGGCATAGATACCACATTACATTCGACTTGCTGGAACCATCCGGTGCCAGTGAGACATTACAGTTGACCTTCATCCCGACATTCTCGACGCAATCGGTGGACATCATCACCGGAGAATCGAGTTCCGTCGTTGATATGGACAGCATCCTATTCTCTGCTCCGCAACTCGAATCTGGGAAAGAGGTTACGCAATACCAGCCCACCGACGCAACGCTGAACTACACCGAGGACTATGGCGCTTGGTTCTCAAGAGGTGGTATCGGTGGCACCATTCAAAACCCGCTGCTGAAACTCAATTACGACGGCAACGGCGGCATCAAGGCCCGCAACAACGCCTTTGTGCTGAACAACGACGGCAGCGGTCATCTTGCAAAGGCTCAAATCTCATGGGACGAAGAAGGCAATGTCACATTCGGCGGCAAAGTAACCCTTACATGGGACAACCTCGATGACAATGTGCAGGACAACCTCTACAACAAGTCCATCCGCATCCTTGGAGGCGACACTTTTACGTTGGTTGGCGATCTGTCGGGAAGTACGGTGTTCTCACCTGAAAGCATTGAGTTGACCATCAGTGAGACAAACATGCAGTCAACATCGAGCCAGCGGGCCTGGTATTACCTGTCCGGCAACACCTGGGTCCAAATCCAGGGAGAGAACGGCTTGACGCTGGAAGTGGAGCCCGATGATGACATTTGGATGAACAAAAACATCGTAACCGTCAAGGCTCAGGTCACTATCGACGATCATGTGTATGCGGACACGATCACGTTGCGAAAGGAGTTTCTTGTTGGCTATTCGGTGGAGATTGTCTCTTCGATGGGCGACACGTTCATGAATGGCGAGTGCAGCACCGTATTGACCGCCAATGTCTATTACCAAGGCTTGCTTGTTGACCCCGAATATGTTGCCGAGAACTTCACCTTCTTCTGGCGCAAGTACAAAATCACCGACGAACTGGTGGAAGAGGATGACTGGTGGCAGACCATCTACGACGAGGAAAACAACGTCGTGCAGGAGTTTATCGACCGCACCCAGCAGGCCATCACCCTGAACTGCCCGATAGACGGCAGCGACATGTACACCTGTGAATTGCAAATCGGCTCGGGATTCGCCTTCAGCTTCCCGGCTGTGCTATAACAACCCTAAAACTAAACATTATGCTGGATTTTGGAAACAAGATAGAAAACGAAGGCGCAACCCCGCAGGGAAGGTTGTCGGCTGGCGAGTTCAACACCCTTGTCAGTGCCGTAAACCAACTCATGACCGGTATCGCGCATCTGCATGAGACTTCGGCGGTGCCTGGCTGCTTTGTGTTGGATTACGACAACACAACGAGAAAGATAAAGCTCAATTACACACGGTCCGGCGAAACAACGACGCTGGCGTCCATCGACGCGGATGATTTCGTCGTTGGCGGCTCACTGACGCAGGCGGCCTATTCCGATACTGACGGACAAGGCACGTCGGGCGACTACCTCATGCTTGAGTTCTCGACCGGAGATCTTATCTACATCAACCTGACACCAATCGTAGGAGCCGCCTTGACGACCATTCAGGCAAGGCTCGCCGCACTTGAAGGGAAGTTCGAGCAGTCCACCGAGGAGGATATCGAACTAATGATTGAGAACGAGACATGGACCCCTGGTGTCATTTACTATACGGTGGAGGACTAACGGATGCTTGTAATCAACGGTAAGCGCATCGCGTCGATGATGATTAACGGAAAGATGATTTCCACCAAGTATCTTGACGGCGATCTTATTTGGCAACTCAACAACGCCTTGTCAGCGTGGTTCCGTTCCGACGGATACTTCCGCAGCGAGGCGTGGTAACATATTATTCACAAACAAAATCAAACCTATGGCAAAGAAAATAACTATCGAAGGAAGCGATATCCTTAGCGCACTAACCGAAGCATGGGGTGGTGTAAACAATACCGGAGCAACCGTTACCGTACACGGGACCGAAGTGCCTGCTGGTGCCGAATGGGGCATAAACCGAGGTGAAATCGAGAGATTCATCAAGGAACAGTTTGGTCTCAAAGCCGGTGTGTTCAGGTGGTACAAACCGAACGACTCCAACTATTACAGGCTCGTCGTGTTCGCAAAGGCGGCAGATGCTACCGAATGGGACGCAGACCACAGCTTGACCAATTACATCCAAACCATCCAACTTCCAATCAGCACCATTGCAACCGACTCCTACATCTGCCGTCTCGCAGCAGACAAGAGCACGAGCAACGCCTATGTGGTGAAGAATGGCGACAGCTTTGGTGTCAACCTGCGTTACCAGTCGGTGTTCGTTGAAGGCGCGACAAGCACTTCCAGCAACTACTCGGCTGACGGTGTTATCACCATCGAGCGTAGTGTCAACGCTGGTTCGTCCTGGGTACAGGTGGCTCGTCTTGGAGGGCAGACCTCACTCGATCCATCCGCAGAGACGTTCCCCATCGCAATCGACCTGGGCGAATACCTTGTTGCGAGCATGAACAACCGTTTCCGCATCCGTGCTTCGTACCAATACACGTCTGAGGGTGTGACAAAGACCAGCTATTCTTCGTATGTCACATTCAACGTTTCATCGGTAAACCTCGCCCTGTCGATGGCAACCGATTGGGCGGTGCCGATCACCGCCAACGCATCGACGTCGCAGATGGCCCTGAACTTCACCCTTTACGGAGCGGTCCAGAAGTATCTGACCATCAAGGTTGACGGAACGACGTTCATTGACGCAACACCATACGACGCAAGCGTCAACAGCGAACAGACCGGAAACATAGCAATCACCGACTCCACAAAAGCCATCTTCACCCATGGCGTGCATGAAGTCCAAGCTTTCCTTACCTGCTCCAACGGAAGCGGCGGGACGCTGACCTCCGATGTCATGGTCTATCACTTGATGGTGGTCAACAGCTCCACCACCGGAGCGGACCTGACGCAGCCGCATTTGCTTCTTCAGGAGATCGCAACGCTTGTTGACAACTTCGTCCAGTCAAGGATTTGCAAGTATGCCGTATATCACCCGGACGGCGACGATATCGACCTGTCGCTTATCATCTGCTCTTCGGCCCAAAACTACATCACCAATCCGTCAACGGAGTATTTCCGTGCCGAGAAAACGGCTGAAAGCGGTGAACAGTACGGCCTCGACGCCACTTTGGAAATCGAGGACCAGGCCGGCAACACTCTCAACTCGTACTTGCAGGTATTGAGGCACGACGGCAGCACTACGAGCAACTTCCTGTATGAGACAACGGGCGTCGCCTATCAGTCCATCCCTGTTGACAACACAGCCGGATATGCCCCTACTGCTGGAACGACTTTCTACCTCAACCCGAAGCTTCGCAACAACAGCGAGGCAAACCCGGAGCGCATCCTGAACGCCGCCAATGCCAATGCCGAGGTGTCATCGACATGGGAACACTTCAAGCTTGGTCAGCAAGACGGATGGCTGTTGGACTCTGAGGGTAACAAGATGTTGCGTGTGCTGGCTGGCTGCAACCTCGGTATCAGCCTGAATCCTTTCGCACAATTCCTGTCAACGCCAAACAGCGGCATGACGATGGACTTCGACATCAAGGTCAGCAACGTGACCAACGAAGACAATCCCATCCTGAGGATCTGCGAGGCCAGCGGACAGAACTTCATCGGGCTTCGACTGAAACCAATGAGAGGCACAATGACAACAGCTTCGCACACTACGGAAAGCACCAGCGACTTCTCGTGGCAAGAGGATGAACGTACCCATATCTCCATCAACATCCACAATGCGGTCGCCCCCAACAGTGCCAATGACGGCTTGACCTCGGACGGCACCACACCGACTGGAACGCTTGCCCTTGTGAGGGTGCTGATTAACGGCGTCATCAACCGCGAATTCGTGTTCTCCACCACAAGCGCCACGGAGTTCTGCACAGCAGCGCTTTCCAACGGCGGCATCATCATCGGCCAGGAGGGTGCCGACATCGACATTTACGGCATTCGTATCTGGGCGTCACAGCAGCTATCCGCGAGAAACGTCGTGCAGAACTATATCGCCACCATCCCGTCGGCAGCCGAAAAGGAAAGAGTGAAGAAAGAAAACGACATCATCGAAAGCGGCGTTGTCAACGCAGAGAAGGTGAAGGCCCTCGGTAAGAACGTGCTTATCTGGCACGGAGCCGAGATATGGCATGGCGCATCATCCACCCAAAGCGGTTGGTGGGAGTTCTACCAATACGATGCAGACGGCCAGCTTATTCCGGAACTGAGCGGAACCATCGGAAAGGCCACGGCAAGCCTGCCGTCTAAAGGCCAGGGCACGACGGCCAAGACCTACTACTACTGGAACATACAGACGAAGATCAGCGACCTCACGACGCTTATCAACGTGCCGATTGCCGACCTGCATAGCAGCATCACCTTGACGATGCTCACCTCAGAGCAACTTGCGGCATACAAGGCAGCCAACGAAGGCGCCGCCGATTGGGTGGCGGCGGCATACGTCAAGGGCGGCAACCTCGGAAAGAACTTCCCGCTGGCCAGCGAAAGCGCCCAAGTCTATGAAGTGGCGGAGATTGACGGCGTGAACAACGTCAGGGTGCCCGACGGATGGGTTGACGGCAACGGCAAATACCGTGGTGTCGGCTATACCATCGTCAACGGTGCTCCTTTGGCCCAGAAGCTCGTGTTGAAGATCAACTACGCATCTTCGATGCAGTCGCACATCATCGGCGTGAACAAGCTCTACAACGACCTCCACAGGGCCTATTGTGGAGCCAACGCCCTGCAAGCTTCAACACCTGGCGCTGTGGTGGCTAAACACCTCGAACCGTTCCTGTTCTTCACCCAGGCCAGCGACAACGCCGCACCGGTGTACCGTGGACCTGGCGCATGGGGCCCTGGTAAGATGGATAAGCCCACTTGGGGATATGTCAAGAGTGCATTCCCGAACTTCGCCATGTTTGAGGGAGCGGACAACAACAAAGAGTTGACTGATATGCGCGTGCCGTTCGACAACACAGTGCATGGCGGCGACACTTACCCGAAAGTGTACTACCACCCGGAGAACAAATGCTACATGTACAGGGTTGACTCTGGCTTGCAACATTCGCAGAAGTGCATCAACTTCGACGGCGGAAAGACCACGGATGTCTCTCAGACCGACGCCACGCATCTTTACACAGGTGAATATCCTCACGAAAACCTTGAGA
>FLNY01000210.1_pt1 | contig 13889 bp, 10 predicted proteins | sample 1140381 | NCBI WGS metagenome assembly FLNY01 (sample SAMEA3878172, study PRJEB12797) | bioreactor metagenome | biome: Moose rumen | place: Sweden | collected 2011-10
TTTTTATAATTCGCTACAAGGACTTTTGTATTTGTATGAGAACTCCTTTGCTAAATGCAGAGGAATACCCATTCTTTTCCCCTCTTCAACTCTTTTTAACGTAACAATCACTCATCGCACTAACCTAATTTCTTAAATTTGCCCCGTTTTTTACATTTTTACCCAATCATCCAATTGTGGAATACCTATACATTTCCGTAGCACTACTGCTATTTTCTTTCCTATTTCCTCTCATTTCTGTTCAGCGCTCTTTGCCCAAGATGTTTGGTGTGGTTGCTTTTTCCACTTTCGCCATAGCTCTTGCCATCTGCAATTTCACTGGCATAAACATACATTTCAGCGTCTCTACTTCGCAAATGTCAAATGTCGATTTCTTTGTAGATAGCCTCTCAGCTTGGTTTCTTATCATTGTTGGTGGGCTATTCCTCATTGGCTCTTTCTATGGCAAGTCATATCTTGCGCACTATAAAACGACCACTCCACAAGAGACTCTTCATTGGATTGTGTTCCCATTCACGCTCGCTGGCATCATCATCCTTCTCACCACGTCCAACCTCATCTTTTTCCTCATTGGCTGGGAGCTTATGGCCATCTGCTCTTTCTTCGCCGTCATCTTCGAATACGATCGCCCCGAAGTCATTCGTGCAGGTACCAACTATTTCATACAGTCTCACGTTGCCGTCCTACTGCTCACAGCAGCTTTTGGCATAGCCATAGCTCACACAGGCGACACTTCTTTCGCTGGTCTACAAAAGTTCTTCGCAACAGCCTCTGTCCGTTGGCAAGTCATCGTCATGTCTATGCTCATCTTCGGCTTTGGTTTTAAGGCTGGCATAGTCCCATTCCATTCGTGGCTACCTCACGCTCACCCCGCAGCACCAAGCCATATCTCCGCGCTCATGTCTGGCGTCATTGTCAAAGTCGGCATTTATGGCATATTCCGTTTTGGTGCTATGCTTACGCCCAATGCGGCACTCCCCATAGGCATAATGTTGCTTATCATGGGCATAGTCTCCTCACTCTTTGGCATTATCAACGCTGCCGTTGGACGCGACTTTAAGCGTGTCCTTGCCTATTGTACCATCGAAAATATCGGCATAATTTGTCTCGGTCTTGGACTCGGTTTTCTCGGGCTCGCCCTCTCTGCCGACAACATAATGTATCTCGGCTTTGCTGGTGCACTTTTCCATACTCTCAATCATGCACTCTTCAAAGCTCTGCTATTCTTTGCGGCAGGCAATGTCTATACGTCTGTCCACACTCGCAATATGGAACTCCTTGGAGGGCTCGGCAAGTCTATGCCACACACCGCACGTCTCTTCCTTTTCGGCAGTGTCGGCATCGGTGGGCTGCCTCCGCTCCCCGGATTTATTAGCGAAATATTTATCTATTGTGGACTCCTTGCAGGCATGCAACTTGCCAGTCTGCCCATAGCCTCGCTTATGGCTCTTACTGGCATAGCTCTTGCTCTCGTGGGCGGAGCATCTATAGTGACTTTCACCAAGACGCACAGCGTCATCTTTCTCGGCTCGCCACGCACCAAACTGCCACACTCACCAAGCGAAGTCTCTCGCTCCATGCTCCTTCCAGCCTACATCATAGCAGCACTTATCATCGTTGTCTTCTTGTTCGCACAACCCATTTCTCACTTCCTACTTTCTGTCGTCAGCAATGTCGTCAAATGTGGTAGCTTCGACGCATCCTATCTTCACACAGTCTCTTTGTTGCAAGTAGCCATGATTGCTTTTGCTTTGCTTATCGTAGTCGTTCATCTCGTCTATCGCCACTTCGCCAGCCGACTTCCTCTCTCCGAGTCTACCACTTGGGGTTGTGGCTATCTTGCTCCCATTCGTTCCATCCAGTACACAGGCAAGTCTTTTGTCGGCTCTCTCAGTCGCATGTGTCGTGCTTTCTTGCCACACTCCGTTCGTTTCATGCCCATCGATTCGCAAGACGTCTTCCCCGACCAACGCCGACACCTCAGCACCGAAGCCGACTTCGTCGACCAGAATATCATTACGCCATCCACTTCCACACTTATCAACACCCTACATCGTTTCGAATTTATCGAAAACGGCGACCTCCAACGCTACGTCATCTACGGACTCGCCTACATACTCCTACTCGTCTCCGTCACTCTCTTTTTCTTCTAATGCTCAATATCGTTCCCAATGCTTAGCTTCTTCTGCATAATCATTGCCGCCATATTCTTTGTCGGTATAGTTGTCCGCACCAAAAGCCTCTCCCAAGGTCGCCGCGGACCCGTCATCCTCCAACCATTCTACGATGCCTTGCGTCTCCTCCGCAAAGGTTCTGTCATCAGCCAATCCACAGGACCCATCTTCCGCATCGCTCCCATAGTCTATTTCGCCTCTGTTCTCATGGCAATATCTGTTGTCCCTTTGGGTAGCACGTCTGGTCTATTCTCTTTTCATGCCGACTTTGTCTTTTTCGCCTATGTCCTTGCTCTTGGCAAGTTTTTTAGCATTCTCGGCGCCATGGATACAGCCAGTAGTTTCGAAGGCATGGGCGCAAGTCGCGAGGCTCTCTATTCCATGCTTGCCGAGCCAGCCTTCTTCCTCATAATAGGTTCTTTAGGATTGATGTCAGGTCATACCTCATTTGCTGACCTATTTGCTTCTTTTGCGCCCTCCACGCCCGAATCCTTCGTCTACGCACTCGTAGCCTCTTTCGTTTTACTTATGATTTGCATGATAGAAAACAGTCGTATGCCCGTCGACGACCCCAAGACTCACCTCGAACTGACAATGATTCACGAAGTCATGATTCTCGACAACAGTGGCTTTGCTCTTGGGCTCATCACTTTTGCTGGGCACATCAAGTTTGCTCTCTATTCTGCTCTCATCGCCAACCTCTTCATTAGTCACCTATCCTTGCCTCTTGCTGTTGCAGTCTTCTTCGCCATTCAGTGCGTCTGTGCCACACTCGTAGGACTTACCGAATCGTTTATGGCACGCTATCGCATCAGCCATAACCCACAATTCATCTTAGCTCTCGTCTCCCTAAGCCTGATTTTCTTCATGGGCGTCAAATTTATCTAACCTGTTCTCCCTATGACCGATATTCTCCTCACCATATTCATAGTTACCCTCATCTACCTCGCTATTGCCAACCGACTAATGACCTATGTCAGCATTCTCGTCTTTCAGGGGCTACTCGTGTGTGGCATAGCACTCCTCTCCCTCAGCAACCTAACCCTGCCCAACCTCGCCACAATTCTGCTCGAGACACTCGTTGTAAAGGCCATTCTTATGCCTTTCTTCATTCGTCGAGTCATAATCCTCAACGGCATAACTCGCGAGACTGAGCCCTCCGTACCCTACTATGTCTCTTTGCTCGCAGTCTCTGCCATCATTTTCTGTTCCTATCTCGTCAGTACAGTCATCAACACGCCATCTTTCCGACGCATATATTTTGTTGCCGCACTCTCCGGAGTCATCAGTGGCTTATACCTCATCGCCACAAGGCGCAAAGTCATCACTCACGTCCTTTGCTATGTCGTCATCGAAAACGGAGCCTTCATACTTTCGCTCGCCATCGGTAGCGAAATGCCTTTCCTTGTCAACTTAGGCGTCCTCCTCGATGTCCTCGTCAGCGTATTCCTCCTCGCCATTTTCATCAATAAGGTTGGCGACGTAACTGGTGATGGCGATGTCAAACACCTCAATTCTCTCAACGACTACACTTCTGCCGACGAAGTTTAATCATTATCCCATGCCCCAGCAAATCATCTTAGCCTACGGACTTCTCGCTGTCCTCATCTCCATAGTCCATGCCATTGGCCGTAAGGCCATCATTTCGCGCATAGCCTCTTCGCTCTTCCTTGTCGGACAATTAGGACTCACACTTGCCGTCATTCGTTTCGCAGGTGCCACGCCCTTCGGATTTTTTACTTTCGATTCTTTCGCCATAATCTTTCTATCTGTAGGGACACTTATCGCCGTTGCTGCCTTTTGCCACTCCCGTCGCTACATCGTCGAAGAAGAGGGACGCCAAGATTCCCTCGTTCGTGCACAATACTTTGCCGCACTAACTGCGCTAACTGCAGCTGTCAGTTTTGCCGTCCTTTCTGCCGATATGGCAGTTACGTGGATTTTTGTCGAAGTAACCACACTCAGTGCCTCAGCCCTCATCTTCTATCGTCGCACACCCGGCGCCGTCGAAGCCACGTGGAAATATGTCTTTGCTTGTTCCATTAGCCTCGTACTTGTCTACGTCGGCATCCTTTTTGCCTCGCTCTCTATGGGCTCTGCCGAGTCCGAAGGCGTCAGCTATGCTGCTCTCACAACCCTTCTCGCTTCTCTCGATCCCTTTTGGCTCAAGATGGCTTTCATTTTCGTCTTTGTTGGCTACACCGCCAAGATGAGTCTCGTGCCAATGTTTACAGCCGGAATTGACGCCAAAGACAAAGCTCCTACTCCTGCTGCCGCCATGCTTTCAAGTGTGGTTATGAACGCTGGCTTTGCTGGCTTCTATCGCTTCTATGCCATCGTCTCACACACCTCCATAGCTCATTGGGCAAGTTCCATAACTCTTTTTACAGGTCTACTCTCAGTCTTCATTGCTGCCGTCTACCTCGTTAGGGTCAACAACGTCAAACGACTCTTTGCCTATTCCAGTGTCGAGCACATGGGCATTGTCATGATTGGTCTTGCTGCTGGTGGGGTAGGGGTCTATGCAGCCATCTTACACCTCGTCCTCCACTCACTCGCCAAGTCTGCCGTCTTCTTCCACATCAGCAATTTCTATCGAGTCTTTGGTTCAAAGCACATAAGCCACATGGGGCAATACATCGAGCGGACACCAGTCGGTGGTGCATTCCTTATCTTAGCACTCCTTTGCATAACTGCCATGCCTCCCTCAGGACTATTCCTCACCGAATTTATCGTATTCAAGTCCCTTGCCGACACGTCTTCGTGGCTCTCGCTCGCGTTGCTTATGATTGTCCTTTGCGTCATCGTCTGGGCCATCAGTCGCGATGTCCTCGCCATTCTCTTCCTCGCCCCCAAGCATACAGCCTCCCACAAGGCAGTTATCGAAACCAACCCTCCTGTCATCGAGACTTTCTGGCAGTTTACCCTCCTACTCCTTTCCATTTGGCTCGGTCTCTTCACGCCCGATTGGCTTCAAAAACTTATTCTCGAAGCCACTTCCCTCGTCTTGCAATAGTTGTCTTTACATAAATATTATTCGCTAAAAAAATAGAATATTTTACCGCATTTGTTAAAAAGTTGTAACTTTGCCCGCAACAACAGACAACAGACAACTTCAATGCAATTATTTAACGCAACAATCGGCTCTCTGCTCGAAAAATATGCAGCAGACACACCCGACAAGCCTTTCATTACCTATGCCGATCGCGGTCTTCGTTGGTCCTACTCACAGTTCAACGGCCGCGTCGATGAGTTTGCCCGCGGACTAATGGCCATCGGTGTCACGAAAGACACCAAAGTAGGCATCTGGGCAAACAACATTCCCGACTGGCTGACCGTCTTCTTCGCTTGTGCCAAGATTGGTGCTTGGCTCGTAACCGTCAATACTAACTATCGCATAGGAGAACTCGAATACCTACTCTCCAATGCCGACATTCATACGCTCTGTATGATTGGCAACTATCGCGACAGTTCCTATATCGACATGATTTACGAGCTCGTCCCCGAAATCAAAGACACCCCACGTGGTCAGCTCCGTAGCGAACGACTACCCGAGTTGCGCAACGTCGTACTCCTCAGTCCCGACCACAAACGTGGCATGTACAACACCGTCGAAGTATTAGGACGCGGACGCCTCACCAGTCAGAAAGACTACGACAACCAACGTCGCAACGTCAATACGCACGACGTTGTCAATATGCAATATACAAGTGGCACCACAGGCTTCCCCAAAGGCGTCATGCTTACTCACCACAATATCATCAACAATGGCTTTGCCACAGGTGAGTGTATGCACTTCTCGTCCGACGAACGTTTGCTCGTGTGCGTACCTTTCTTCCACTGTTTTGGCATCGTACTCGCTCTTTGTGCCACTCTCACTCATGGCTCTTCCATGGTCATCTGCGAAGACTTCGACGTCCCCACAGTACTCTATTCCATCGAGCGTGAACGCTGCACAGCCCTCTATGGCGTACCCACCATGTTCTCTGCTGAGTTGCAACACCCCAATTTCTCACGCTACGACCTCTCTTCGCTCCGCACGGGCATAATGGCAGGCTCCGTCTGCCCCATCGAGACCATGAATCAAGTAATGGAAAAAATGTTCATGAAAGACATCATTTCCGTCTATGGTCTTACCGAGTCTTCGCCCGGCATGACAGCCTCTCGCGTAGAGCACACAGCTCTCCAGCGTGCCACGACTGTCGGCACCGAATACCCTTGTGTCGAAGTGAAAATCTTCAATCCCGAAACGGGTGCAGAATGTGGTGTCGATGAGCAAGGCGAAATATGTTGCCGTGGCTACAACGTCATGCGTGGCTACTACAAGAATCCCGAAGCCACCGAACAAGTCATCGATGCCGATGGCTGGCTACACTCTGGCGACCTCGCTTGTCGCGACTCCGAAGGCTTCTACCACATAACAGGTCGCATAAAAGACATGATTATTCGCGGTGGTGAAAACATCTACCCTCGCGAAATAGAAAACTACATCTATCGCATGCCCGAGGTCAGCATGGTCGAGGTAGTCGGTGTACCCGACGAGCACTATGGCGAAATCGTTGTAGCTTTTATCATCCTAAAGCAAGGTGCAGCCCTCACTGGCGACGATGTCCGCAAATATTGCAGTCGACAACTCGCCAAGTTCAAAGTACCGAAGCACGTATTCTTTGTCGCAGAATATCCCAAAACGGGCAGTGGCAAAGTCCAGAAATATAAGCTACGCGAACTCGGCAAGCAACTCGTCGACCAACTCAACGCTTAATTTAATGCGCTACTTTGTCGAACTTGCCTACGACGGCTCTGCCTATCACGGTTGGCAAATTCAGCCAAACGCCATAACCGTCCAAGAAGTCCTAACAGACGCTATATGCAAACTAATCCGTACGCCCGACACCCACATAATGGGGGCCGGGCGCACCGATACTGGTGTTCATGCCGACTACTTCGTAGCTCACTTCGACACGCCCTCGCCCATTGACGACACACGTTCCGCCGTCTTTAAGCTCAATTCCATTCTCCCACCTGACGTGAGCGTCTTCTCCATTCAGCAAGTCGACGAAAAATTACATAGCCGATTTTCGGCCCTTAGTCGCACCTACCACTATCGCCTAACCGACATCAAAGATCCTCTATCTCGTGGCTTCACTTTTCGTCCGTTCTTTCACCTCGACTACGACCTTATGAACGAAGCCGCCTCACACCTGCTTTCCGTCTCCGACTTTTCGTCGTTTAGCAAGACTGGCACGCAGGTCAAAACCAATATCTGCCACGTATCTCGAGCTCATTGGTTTCGTCAGTCAGACGGTCGCATGACTTTCGAAATAAAGGCAGACCGATTCTTGCGCAACATGGTACGTGCCGTTGTCGGCACTCTCTTCGAGGTCGGCAAAGGTAAGATGTCGCTCGCCCAGTTCGACGACGTTGTTCGCACTCAAAATCGTTCTGCGGCTGGCATGTCTGTTGCAGCCACAGCCCTATCTCTCGTTGCTATCGAATACCCATGTGGGCATGGCTTCTCTCCAACAGTCGTTCAGCCCATTGTCCGCTAATAATCCTGTGCGCAGATAAATATTTTTCTCGTTGTGGGGTGCGTGGTCAACACACTCAAGATGTTGCATCTGGCGAGGAAGTATTTTTTGCAGTTCTATGGAACAAAAAAACGTAAATTTATTTGGTATTAAATAAACATTGCATAATTTTGCAGTGTCAAACAAGAGCCGCATGGGAGCTGCTTAAAGCATGAGACTCGCTAGCTCAGTTGGTAGAGCAACTGACTCTTAATCAGTGGGTCCAGGGTTCGACCCCCTGGCGGGTCACCAATCTAAAATGCGACACTTGTGACAAATGACTCGCTAGCTCAGTTGGTAGAGCAACTGACTCTTAATCAGTGGGTCCAGGGTTCGACCCCCTGGCGGGTCACGAGGAAGGGGGCTTCGGCAACAGAACATTCCTGAATGGAAATGGGAAGTTGCCGAAGTTTTTTTTGTATCCTTATCAGCCCCATAGGGCTAAAGTGGGATTTAAGACACTGCCTCAATCCCACCTTGCCAATTTTGCGAATAGTGTTCTTCGAGTTTATGATTAAAATCTCGCCTTGTAAGTGTCGTAGCCCACTGGCGAGCCTGGTCTGTAATGTCCTCATAGCTAATGGAGACTTTCCGACGCGGAATAAAGTATATTGCGCAAGAGAATATGAGCAATGCGCTACGCAATAGCAATTTTACTATCGACGGTGTGCTACGAAGTCCATAACGGCTCCAACGACTTCCCCAAAGCCCATCTATACGTATGCTAATGACACGTGTTGACTCTGGTAGGCTAAGGCATACTTCGTAGGCAAGTTGGCGCGTTCCGATGTTTTCTGAACCATCTGTGGTGATGTGTCCAGATGGATAGAAAAGTATGTCTGCACCCGACGCAAGTGCGTTGCTAATGATGCCTTGCAACCCCATAACTTTCTCGACTCCACGCCGACTTTTGCGTAAGTCGGGGACCTCGATTGCTCCAAAGATGCGCAGGACGCGTCCGATGATGGGAATCTTAAAATAGCCTTCGTCGCTAAGCGGACGTGCCTCTGTGTCGTGAAGAAGACCAAAGAGCATTAGCGGGTCGATAAGTGCACGATGAGCAGGAAGTATGAGCATATTGCCAGTGGCGTTTTCGATGACAGATCTATTGTGTTCGGTAATGTCGTAGTGTGTGCGCATAAAGAAAAGCCCGACCTGACATACTGCTTTGCGATACGAAAAAATGAAGACAAGCGAAGCTAAGAAAAAGACTATGCCAACAACAAGAAAAACAACTCGTGTGGGGAAGAAGTAGAGTATGGCCACGTTGGTGGCTGAGGCGAGAAAAATGTAGATAAAAGATATTTCGTTGAAGTAGGCAAGTACGACACTGAGTTCGCTTGCGCTGACTCGTTTTTGTATTTCAGCATCGAGTGGAATCTTCATCATGCCACCACAGAGTGCCACAAGAAATGTGAGTACGGAAAAGACATAGAGATGTTGGCTGAATGCGAATGTTGCAAAAAGTAGTCCTGAGAGAAATAAACCAAGTAGTGGCGAAATACCTATCTTGTTTATGCGACTATCTATGCGTCCGCCGACAACACAACCAACAGATATGCCTATGGCCATGAGCGAAAGGAGTATGCCCGTCTGCCAAGAGGATAGTCCGAGAACTTCGTCGCAGTGCAGGACCATCATAGCTTGCAGAGAGGCTGAGAGCCACCAGAATAGAGACAGAAAATGAATGACATTGTGAAGACCACGATATTTGCTTATTAGGCGCGATGTGTCGCGAATAAAAGTAAATATGCCTGTTGAGCCTTCGACGGGTTCGCTGCTTTTGCGACTTCGAACCGACAGTGAGCAGAGGAAGCCGAGCGTGGCAAGAACGGAAAGGCAGATGTACCACACGACTGGCGATGCTTCGCTGGCAAGGTAAGAAGCAAGAACCGAACCACTAAGCATGCCAAAGAAGGCAATGGCTTCCATGCCTCCCATGCCTTTGGATATGTTTTGAACGCCTCCGAGGTCTTTTATTAGTCCATATTTGCTGGGGGAATATAGTGCACTTTGCATTCCCATGAGCAAGATGGCAAGGAGTGCAAGCCAGACGTTCTGAAAGACAAAACCAACGATAGCGACACACATTATTGGTAGCTCTGCAGCTTTGCAGACGCGTAAGACACCGACTTTGCTATATGTGCCAGGCAGTTTGCCTGCTATGGGCGATAGGAAAAGATATGGGAAGACAAGAATGCCCATGGCTGCGTTGACAAGCAGAGATTTATATTGTGGTTCGACCCACGAAACAGCCACGTAGCACACGAGCAATTTGAGCAGATTGTCGTTCATGACGCCCCACAGATTGGTGGCGTAGAGCGAGGCAAATTTTCGGTATATGTTGTTGGTCATCGGAAATACAAGTTGTCTTTACTAACAAAGATATTACTTTTGACCGATATGCGTAATACAGAGAAAAGTCCTGCTCCGCTTGTGGCGGAACAGGACTCAACAAATAAACTAACTTATGGAATACTAAAAATGCTAAACTGCAGATTAGAATTTGTAGTCGATACCAAGCCCAAAGACTCGATTCGTGCGACTATACGTTTCGGAATACGATAGTCCAGTGCCTTGGTAGTTGTCGACAGTTTTGGAATAGTCGTCGTACATGGTCCAGAAGTAGCTAAGGTTGAAGCGCAAATGTTCGTTGACGTTGACTGCGCCACCGAAGCCAACAGAATAGCTGTCGCATGCAAACGAGGTGTTGGTTTGGAAGTCATCTGAAAGTCCGTAGTCGGTTCGCTGACCACCAGCACTGACTGTAAACATTTTATTGATGTCCCACTCTATGCCTGCAAGGACTTCTTGTGTGCCACGTGTGAGGTATTCTTGACGTCCACCGGGCATTTCGGCATGTTTATCGTCGAAAAGATGATATTCGAGCATGGCGCGTAGATTGGGCAAGAATTCGTAGCCTACGGCAGTGCTGAAAAGAGCAGGGAGGTCGTTCCGAGTCTTGGCGCCATCGGCATAGACTCCAAGCATAGATTGCATAGACGGAGACTGAGCAAGGGCTACGCGTACAGCGTCGGGACCGATGGAGAGTTCATTGGTTTTATTCTCGGTCTCAATTTTTGTGCGGAACTCGTAGCGAGCAGTGAGTGTGAACTTGTCTTTGTGGAAGTCGAGACTGATTTGTGGCGTAAAGCCCCAACCTGTTTGGTCGCAGTCGAGTTTCATATTGACGAGTTCGGACGACGGTTGTTTGAGCGTTGCGTTGACGTGTCCACGATAGTAGCCATCGTAGTAGTTGGCGCGGAAAGCAAATGCAGCCGAGAAGTATTCTCCAATCTTATAAGCGACCGACACTTGCCCGCCATATACATATTGCTTGCCTTTCATCTGGCTGTCGAAGTCGTAGAGCGTTGAGGCATTAGCCATGTTGTAGCCTGCAGCAACAAGCATAGGTTGAGCTTGCAATAGTTGGGCGTTGAGCATGGTGGTAAGTGGGGCTTCGAACATTGGGAGTCCGTCGTCGTACTTGACAAAACCGCCACTGCCTACAATGCCGAGCATGAACGAGAGTGCCAACTTATCTTTGCGATATGCAACAAAAAGACCTGGCACAAATGGAGCAGTGGCTTTGCCATCGAACTTTTTTGAGCCACCCTCGAAGAGTGGGTATGTGGCTTCGACGTTGCGATCTTGGCGTGGGCTTTGCCAGTTGAAAGAAAGTTGAAGCCCTTCGTGTCCCCAAACAAGACCTGCAGGATTGCTAAAAGCACCATCGATTTCAAAGGTGGCGCCACGAGCCATCATGCGGTCGAAAGCAATGTGATAGTTGGTGTTGGTGGTGAGTCCGCCAGCGAGGGCTGTTGTCAACTGAGTACAAGAGATTACTGACAACAAAAGTAGTTTTTTCATTTACGTTAAATTGCCTGTGTGTTTATTGCTTTGCAAATTTGGTATGTTTTGTAGCACACTTTGTTGGCAATTTGGTCTTATTTGTTGTCAATTTGTAAGGCTGTGCTTCTTTTAGCCTAAATTATGTAGTATTATGTTTCCGCTGTGTGGAATTATGCTTTGCCAATTGTGGACGTTGAAAGTCAGAGCCACGAAGCCTGCAGGAGGGAAAGAGGGTCCAACGCTTTGGGCCGAGAGCATGTCGGCAATTATGCTTATGTCGGGGTTATGCCCGACGACGATTATGCAGTCGTCGTCGGGTGAAAGGTGTGTTAGTAGGTCGTTGGTCGTAAGCCCTGTAAACAGACTTTGCACAGTCTCTACGCCATGCGCTGAAGCAAGTTGTCTGCATAGGATGTCGGCTGTCTGTTGGGCGCGTATGGCATCGGAGGCGAGGATGTGTGGGTCGGTCAGGCTTAGCGTGGCAATGCGTTGTGCACTGAGGGTGGCTTGCATTATGCCACGAGTTGATAGCGGACGACGTTTGTCGTACGTGGCATCTGTGGCATGCCCATGACGCATAAGAATGAGTGTCTTATGACTCATATACTTTTTTTAGTAGAGGTCGTGTGTGGTAATATTGTCGCGCCAGCAGTGGTCTTTGGGGAAGTCTTGTCCACTCCATGCTTTTTGTTGTGTAGTGGGCTGAGGTGCTGCGGTCCAGAAGTCGTGCGAGGCTGGCAGTCCAAGTGGCAAGAGTATGAGACTTGTCATGTAGAGGCTGCCGTTGTTGGTGTAGTGGTCGGCAATGTTTGGCTGACGACCGCAGAAGCCTATGGTAAGGAAACCTTTGGTATTGAAGTTTTCGCGTCCGTCGAACATTCGGTGCATAACGCTTGTTAGTGCGTTACGTACTTGCCCATAGGAGAGTGTTGGGGGTAGCGTTTCTTTTTGTGCCATGAGTGCGAGTGTTTGCATTGTGGCAAGGCGATATGGAATGGAGCGACCAACAACTGGGAATGTTCCTTCGGGAGAGATGAATCTTTCGAGGACTATGGCAAATTTTTGAGCTCGGAGGAGGGCTCGCTTGTAGTATTTTTCGTAATCGAGACGGCTATGCGTTTTTCGAGTGTTGAGGTTGGTAAGGACGTCGAGATACATGGGGTGGAAGACGTAGGAGGAGTAGTAGTCGAAAGCAAAATTAGTGCCGTCGGCATACCAACCATCGCCTGTGTACCATTCTTCGGTCTTTCGAATGGCAGAGTTTATGCGGTAGAGGTCGTAATCGGCTCCAGCTTTGTAGAGCAGTGTCTCGATGGTGGCAGAGAATAGTAGCCAATTGGTGTAGGGTGGGTCGACACGACGTAGCTGCGTAAACTCTTTGACGTAGCGACTTTTTGTCTCGTCGGAGAGGGGGACCCACAGCGCATCCCATGCTCGGAGAAAACTCTGTGCGACGTAGGCTGCATCGACGAGAGGTTGCCCTTCTTTGCGCCACAAGAGATAGTCGGGGCTATCAGGGTCGACGGCTTGCGCATAGGCTTTTAGGGCGAGGCTACGTAGTTCGGCACGTTGCTTGCTTTCGGCTGTGTTGTCGTCGGGCAGAGCGAGCCAAGGGGCAATGCCGGCCATTAGTCGACCGAAAGCCTCCATATAGGTTACGCGTTTGTCACGTCCGTCCCATGTGGGCGAGACTTCGACTTCCATTTCTGAGCTTAGGCGACCTTCGGCCATAGCTGTCAGGACTGGGCGAGCGAGTCGGTCGGCATAGCTTACCCAATAGGCACGGTCGGTGAGTATGGCATTCTTGGCATTTGATGAGACTGCGTGTGCTTGTAGGTAGCGGACATATTCGCATGCTGCAAGGAGAAATGCTCCTGTGCCAAAGTTGGCTGTTGAGTGTGCGTCGACAGTCTGACCGGGAATGGCGCGTTCGCCAATGGGCTGGACGTAGCCAATGCTTTTATCTTTTTGCAGTGCGACTTTGGTCAGATATTTCCATGCTCGGTCGACAACTGGTTTGTAGTCGGCTTCGGGCAACAAATCGTTGTTTATGCCCCAAAGAATACCATAGGTAAAGAAAGCTGTTCCGCTCGTTTCGGGGCCGGGAGCTTGGGCTGGGTCGAGCAAGCTGCGAGTCCAATAACCCTCTTTTTGTTGGCAGTTTTTGACTGCTTCAGCAAGGGCTATGAAGTGGTTTCGGAAGACATCTTTGTGTTTGTAGTCGTTGGGGAGGTCGGGCAAGATGCGAGCATAGGCAGCCAGAACCCAGCCATTGCCACGAGCCCAAAAGTCTTTG
>FLNY01003183.1_pt1 | contig 13873 bp, 13 predicted proteins | sample 1140381 | NCBI WGS metagenome assembly FLNY01 (sample SAMEA3878172, study PRJEB12797) | bioreactor metagenome | biome: Moose rumen | place: Sweden | collected 2011-10
GAGGTTAAAGAGCGAAGGATACCCTTGTCTGATGGATTACTATGTGAAGCTGCATCCGTGTTAAGAACCGCCGTATGCGGAACCGCATGTACGGTGGTGTGAGAGGTCGGAAAATGAAGTAGGAGGAAAACTACTTCATTTTCCTCCTACTCGATTTCAATTTGTAAATATTATTAACAGTCTTTTACTGTAATTCTACAACTTATTGGGGTCAGTCCAAAAAGCAAGTTGAGGAGCCCGTAGCTACTCCCCTCCTTAGCGCTCGAACTTCGTTCGCTTGCTACCGAAGGGACGCAAGAAAGGAGGGGTTGGGAGTGGTTGATTTCTCAGTGAACAGAAGTTATAGCTTCTCCGCTCGGCCGAAGGACGCTTGCCTAAAGCAAGATCCACCCCTTGCCCCTCCGGAGGGGAGTTAAATAGTCACTGTTACAACCGGCTTTTCGGACTGAGCCACTTATTGATTGTCAATGAGTTTTCTGACGTTCAAAAAAGAAGGGCCGCTTTTCGACTCGAGAAGCGGTGCTTTTTGAGTCGAGAAGCGGCCCTTCTTGAACCGAGAAGCGGCCCTTTTTGAACCGAGAAGCGGCGTTTCTCCAATGAAGCAGGGCGGAATTGTAAAAATAAATTCAGATCTCGTAGTTGGTCTTCGCATCGGCATCGCCGTGGAGGGCATCCTGGAAGGAGTCCCAGTTCTGGAAACCGGCCAGAAGTGAGAGACGGTCGAGCGTCTTGCGGTTGGGCTTCTTCAGGAGTTCCTTCTCGACAGCCTCCAGAAGCTTCTTCAGTGCGAAATGTTTCTTTTCCATGGATAGTTTAGTAACTCATTAACAGCAGATTTCGCGATAGAGCTCAGCAAACTGCTGGGCGGCGCCGGTGTTCTCGAAACGACGGATGTACTGGCGGCTCAGCTCGATACGGCGCTCGCGGCCGAGGGCGCCATAGAGCGTCTGACTGATGGCATGGGCCATGGCCTCCGGGTCGTCGGGCGAGACGTAGAGGCTGTCGGGACCGCCGGCCTCCTCCAGGCATGAGCCTGTGGCAGCCACGACGGGCAGTCCCATGCGTATGGCCTCGATGACGGGAATGCCGAAACCCTCGTAGCGCGAGGGATAGACAAACGTGTCGGCCATCCGATAGAGTGCTGGCAGGTGCTCGTTGGGCACGTCATGGAGCATCATCACCCGCGGGTGGAGCCGCTCGTCGTCGATGTAGGCCTGCACCTCGTCAGCGTATGGCGTCGGCCGACCCACGATGACCAGCGACACGTCGTCGGGCAGGCGCTGGAGAGCCTTGACGGCCAGCAGCACGTTCTTGCGCGGCTCGATGGTGCCCACACTGAGCACATAGCGGTCGGGCAGGTTATAGCGGTCGCGCACCTGCCACAGCAGTTTGGGTTCGGGCTCCCCGGCAAACTGTCGGCCGCAGCTCTGATAGATGAGGCTGATGCGGCTGCGGTCAATATGTCCCAGTTCGCAGATATCGCGGCGCGTGCACTCCGAGATGGCCACGATGCGGTCGGCCTCGCGCAGGGTCTGACGGAACTTGTTCGTGTAGATTCTGACGTCGACAGACTTATAAAATTCGGGGTGGCGGAGGAAGATGAGGTCGTGGATGGTGACCACCGAGGGAATGCCCGCCCGGCTGATGCCGCGAGGCAGCTCGCCCGAGAGCCCGTGATAGACCTGTATGCCGTCGTGCTGGAGCTGTCGGAGGATGCCGTGCGACCGCCACAGCGCCTTGCCCAGCGCCGTTCGCTTGTTGGGGTAGCAGAAGCTGACGTTCGGCCGCCCGACGATTTGCGAACGAAGCTGCGTCACGCCCATATCGGGGGCATACAGTCGCAGTTCGAGCTCTTCGTGCGTCGACAGGTCGTTAACCAGCGTGCGCCCATAGCTGCCCAAGCCAGTGCCGTTGCGCACGATGCGTTTGGCGTCATAACCTATGATCATCATCTTATATATGGTGATTCCCCTCCTCAGAGCATATAGCGACAATCAACAACAGGCTTGGCCGTCAGCTTTCTTACGTCGCTAAACTCTGGCCAAGCAGTAGCGATAACTAGTGCGTCGGCCTGTTGGAGCAGGGTCTCGTAGGTCTCGGCGTAGCTTATCTGCAAGTCGGAGTAGTAGCGGCGGAATTCGCTGTTGGCCACGGGGTCATAGCCGCAGATGTGCGTGTAACCTCTTTCCATGAGGCTTCTGATGATTTTAGCAGAGGGCGTGTCGCGCACATCGTCGCTGCCAGGCTTGAACGACAGGCCGAGTATGCCTATGGTCTGTTCCTTGTCGGCCTCGATAACACGCTCAATCTTCGCGGCTATGGCTTGAGGCATGCCGTCGTTGGTCTGGATGACGTTTTTCAGGATTTTGGCATCGAAGCCAGCGGTGCGGGCCACTGCATAGAGGGCGTTGGTGTCCTTTGGCAGACAATAGCCGCCATAGCCGCAGCCAGGATAGACATAGCTGGCCATGGTGGCCCCTCCCCAGCGCTTGTCCTCATGGAGGATGCGGAAAGCCTGTGCCACATCGATGTTGCCGATGGTGTCGGCCACGAGACTCATCTCGTTGCTGTAGCTGATGAGGGTGGCCAGCAGTGTGTTCGACAGATACTTGATGAACTCGCCGGTGTTCAGCGACACGCAGTGGACGGGTTCGTTCACAGTGGCATATACCTGACGTAGCAGCTGCGCCGAGCGATTGTCGCTGACGCCCAGGACAATGCGGTCGGCATGAATGAAGTCGTCCCAGCAGTGTCCCTCACGCAGGAACTCGGGATTGTTTGCCACACCAAGGTCGCGTCCCACTTCAAAGCCCTTTGCCTGTAGGTACGGGATTACTTTACTTGAGGTGGTCGATGGTGGGATGGTTGACTTCACTACCAGCACCTGGTATTTGTCGGCTGGGCATACAGCCAGCGTCTGGTCGATGGCCGAGAAGAGATAGGTGAGATCGGCCTGTCCGTCTTTGCCGTAGGGCGTGCCCACGCAGTAGTAGATGCAGTCGCTTTGCGCTACGGCCTCAGCCAGACGGTCGGTGCCAATGGGGAAGAAACGGTGGCCGAGATGTCGCACGAGCGCATCGTCAAGCCCCGGCTCCAGAAAAGGCAAACGGCCGTTGCGGATGGTGTTCAGACGTTCATCGTTGATCTCTACGCCATACACCGTGTGTCCGTATTCAGAAAAGCCAAGGCTGGTGGTCAGCCCGACGAAACCCAAGCCAAAAACTGTGATTGTCATAATGTGTCCCTCCAAACTACCATTTGTATTCGCTTTCATCACTCTCCTTGAGGTACTGCAAGAATCGGTTTATACCCTCCTCTACCGAGATGGTGGGGTTGTAATCCAGCAGTTGCCGAGCCTTGTCGATACAGGGACAGCGGCGCTGGGGGTTGTTGGTCAGATACTCCTTGTCCTCAGAGACGGCATATTTAACCTGTCCGGTGTAGTTGAAGATTTCCTTACCTGCCTTGGCGTAGATCTCGGCCAGCTGTGCAATGGTAATTTCCGGCTTCTCGATGCCGATGTTGAAAAAGTCATACTGTCCGTGGAGCAGAATCTTGAAGTAGCCGCACACACTGTCGGCAATGTAGCAGAAGGTGCGGGTGGGCGTGCCGTTGGAGAGGATCTCGATGTCGCGCCCCTGCATCACAGCCAAGGCAAAGTCGGCGGGCACACGCTTGTCGCCCACTCGCATGCCTGGACCGTAATTGTTGAAAGGACGGGCCACACCGATGGGCATCTGGTACTTCTGGGCGAAAAGCATGCACATGGTTTCTCCGAAACGTTTCGACTCGTCGTAGCACGCACGTGGGCCGGTGGCGCAGACATTGCCATTGTAGTCTTCAGTGGTGGGTACGTGGGCAGGATCAGGGTCACCATAGAGCTCGCTGCTGCTGAAGAAGAGGAAGCCCTTAATCCCGCGCGGGGCGTAGAAGTCGAGCAGGGAGCGCAGGCCCCAGATGTTGGCATCGATGGTCTCGATGGGGTACTTGCGGTAGAACATGGGCGAAGCAATGCTGGCCATGTGGATAATCAGGTTGGCCTCAGTGGCACCCTCGACATTCTCAATACGGTCGCTGATGATGTCGAACTTCTGGATGTCGACGCGTGGATTCTGCTCAAGTTTCTTGATCCAGCCTGGCATGCCGAGCATGAAGTTGTCGAGCCCGATGATTTTCTTGATGCCCAGCCCCTCTGCCTCCTGCGCGAAGAACTGCATCATGTAGTAGCCCAGAAATCCCGCACAACCAGTGATAAGAACGACGGAATCCTGGAACTTGGCGCGCTCAGCGGCAGAGAGACCTCTGAGCGTGTGCTTAATGTCATTGTAAAGAATGTTCTGCATATCGTGTCATTTGTTTTGATAGTCCTTATAAGAATGTTCGAGGTCGAGCACGTCGAAGTTGTGCTGCCGCTGATGGTCGCCATCGGGTATACGCATGTAGTCGCCATAGATTTGTGTGAGATAGGCGTCTGTATCCTTGATGCCCATGAAGGTCTTTCCCTCGAAGGCGATGGGAGCGAAGGTAGCATGCCTCTTCTTTGTCATCACTCCGTGCAGGCCCTCGCTGTAGTCGTTCACCAAGGTGGCCTTGCTGTAGTCGCAGCTCAACAGCAGCCGCCGGATGCGCCTCTGCAGCGCCGCCATGCTTGAGAGACGACGGGTAAGCAGTGGCACCCAGCTGGAAGGTCCATGCCCATGACGGTATGGGTCGCGGTGAATCCAGTAGAGCTCACGGCAGAGCAGTCCATAGCGCCAAAACTGCACGTGGCGCTTCAGCCATCCTGTCGGTACGCCGTCAAGTGGGAACACATCGACATAGATGCCTCCTAAATAGCTCAAGTGAAGTCTCTCAATGAGGGTGGTAGAGGCATCCTGCACTTTACCGAAAGGCAAAGGATAGTCGGGGTCGTTCTCGGCACATACAAACTCGTAGGGCTCTGGCAGCCACTCGCGGCTGTGGGCGATGAAGCGTTCGTAGTCAGGGCGTGGCATGCAGATGTCCATGTCGTCGTCCCAGGGGATGAATCCTCCATGGCGGACAGCCCCCAGCAGACTGCCGTTGAACATGCCATACTGCAAGCCATGCTCACGGCACATCTGGTCGAGAGATTCCATGATGCGCAACATGCGCAACTGCAGGGGGCGGATGTCGTAGGTAGCCAATGTTAATCTGCGCTTATTTACCATTCACGAATTGAGGACCCACGGGGCGCGACCCTCATCCCACATCTTGTTCAGAAGGTCACGGTCGCGGGCTGTGTCCATGCACTGCCAGAATCCCTCGTGGCGGTAGGCGGTGAGCTGCCCCTCGGCGGCCAGGCGCTCCAGCGGCTCGGCCTCGAAAGTGGTGAGGTCGCCTTCGATGTAGTCGAACACCCGTGGCGAGAGCACAAAGAAGCCGCCGTTAATCCACCCTTGGTTCAACTGTGGTTTCTCTTTGAACGAACGCACGAAGCTCTCGTTGTCAATCTGTATCTCGCCAAAGCGTGCCGTGGGGTGCACGGCGGTGACGGTGGCCAGACGGCCTGCCTTCCGGTAGTGGTCGACAAGTGTACTGATGTCAACGTCGGTTACGGCATCGCCATAGGTCAGCATGAAGTCTTCCTCGCCGATGATGTGCTGCAGCCGCTTTACCCTGCCGCCAGTGAGCGAGGCGGCACCAGTGTCGACAAGCGTCACGCGCCAATCGCGTGCATGCTCATTGATGTATTGTATGGAGCCGTTGCTAAGGTCGATGGTGAAATCGTTGTTGCGTGCGTAATATTGCAGGAAATAGTCTTTGATGACCTCGCCCTTGTAGCCCAGCGCCACCACAAAGTCCTTGTAGCCATAGTGGGCATAGTGGTTCATGATGTGCCACAGGATAGGTTTCCCGCCAATCTCCACCATGGGTTTGGGAATGAGTTTCGTGTACTCTGAGAGTCGGGTGCCGAAGCCTCCTGCCAAGATGACTGTCTTCATAGGCTGTTGATAAGTTTGCAAATTAGTTGTATGTCGTCCTCCGTCAGTTCAGGATGCATCGGGATGGAGATAATTCGGGAGTAGACCTCATCCGTAACAGGTAGGTTGCTGTCTGATTTGAAGAAAGAGAGCCGATGGTTGGGGGCATACTGTATGCCATACTGCACTTCATGTTCCTTGAAAAGTTGTTCCAGGCGAGGGCGCTTGCCGTTCAATATCTGCAAAGCAAACACATGAGGCGTAATCCCATGGACATAGTCCATCGGAGTGAGACGGACGTCAGGATTATCCTTCAGCAATTCCGTGTAGCGTTGGGCTATGGCCCGCCGTCGGGGGGCAAACTCTTTCTCGAAGCGCGACAACTGCACTTTGCCGATGGCTGCAAAGATATTGCTCATGTGGTAGCGATAGCCCTGGTCTATGACGTCAAACAGCCAACTGCGCTCACCGGCATAGCGCTTCTCCGAGTCTTTCTGCACACCCAGCAGACGAGCATCGCTCACCTTCTGTATTACCTCCTCGTCGGCTGTAAACACGGCCCCGCCTTCACCTGTGGTGATATTTTTGATGCCGTCGAACGAGAAGCAAACCACATCGCCCGTGGAACCCACCTTATGTCCGTTGCAGGTACAGCCAAAACTGTGGGCGGCATCCTCCACAAGTCGCAGGCCATGCTCACGGGCAAAAGCCTGATAATGCTCCTCTAAACGGCAATTGCTGGCATAGAAGACGGGCATCATGGCCGTGGTGCGGGGCGTTATGCGTCGTTCTGCATCCTTGAGGTCAAGTGTCAGTGTGTCAGGGTCTATATCGCAACTGACGGGCTTGCAGCCTGCTGCGGTAATCGCCTGGTAACTGGCCACAAAGGTGAACGAAGGCACCAGCACCTCATCGCCGGGGCGGGTGACCGCCTGAATGGCCAGATGCAGGGCTGCTGTGCCACTGTTCACGCAGATGGCGCGACGGCCACCGCCGATGTATGCTTCCAACTCATGCTCAAATTCACCCACCGTGGCACCCATGCCCAAATAGCCCACATCTTCTATAATGTGGGCCACGGCTTCGGCCTCGGCCTTACCCACCACGGATTTCGATAATCTAATCATTGCGCTATGTCTTTCTTTCTGGCTACAAAGGTACACAAAAATCCTCACATAGCAAAGAAATTAGCCTTTTTCTTTGGCACTTCGCTCGCTTATTCGTACCTTTGCAACCAATTGGACCTACAATCATCACGCATTGACAAATGAAGACCTTCATTGACAGCCAGTTTCTGACACATGCCGACTTCATCAGCCAGATTCCCGACCTGATGGAACAACGGCAGGGCGGCGAGGTGGTGTATGCCAAGCGCAACCTTGTCATGCGCTTCTGCCATGAAGGACTGCCAATGATGGCCAAGCGCTACAAGCGGGTTAACTTCTTTCAGCAGATAGCATATTCCTTCTTTCGCCCCACGAAGGCTGAGCGTGCCTTCCGCTTCGCCCAGAAACTGCGCTGCCGAGGCATCGACACGCCACAACCCGTGGCCTATATGGAACGACGTTCCATGGGTCTCTTCGCTATTGGCTATTTCGTCAGTCTGGAAGTAGCGGGAACCGAGAGCCATCTGTTGTTGCGCGAGGTGCAGCAGTTCAGCCACGAGCTGGCCGACGCCGTGGCCCGCCAAATCGTGGCGATGCACCGCCAAGGCGTGTTGCACGGCGACTTGAACCTGTCCAATTTCCTATGTACAGAGGAGGCCGATGGCTATCACTTCAGCATGATCGACACCAACCGCTCGCACTTCACCAGCGGCTGGCCTACCGACGAGCAATGCCTGCAGAACATGGTGCGCATCACTCACAGGCGCGACCTCTACGACTATCTGGTGCGCAGCTACGCCCGACAGCGTGGGTGGGACGAGGACACCACGTCACGTAGAGCTCTTCACTTGCTCGATAGTTTCGAGAGCCATCGCCATCTGTAGGCACGGCGCACCGACCGCAGCAGCTCCCGATAGCTGCGCTGAGGGTCGATGACCAGTTGCCCATGGTTGGTCCTGGCCTGTACAGGCGTCATGTAGTTGGGACCATACTGAGTGCGGAGAAACTCGTCGTAGCCCACAGGAACAGGCACACGCAGCCCCTCGAAGTCCATCCATAGCGTCTCGTTGAAAATGCGTTTGGGGAAGACGTACTTCAGACCGTCAATGCCCAGTTGTGCCACGCGGTCGCAGTCGTCCCAGGAGTTCCTCCTGTATCGTTCCTCAACGGGTTGGAACAGCTCGTAGAACCCCTTCTGGTGCACCATTCGTCGCCATTTGTACTTGCGGAACACCAGTCCCAGCCTCCCCGAAGCCAGGATGGGATAGTCGATGCTCTTCAGGCATTTCATCCGGTGGTTGGCCCACTGCACTGTGGCCTGCATCTCCGCATCGTCATCTGAAACACCTTCAAAAGCAAAGATGTCGATGAAGATGCCCTGGTTGAAAGGCCGGCAGCAGTCGCTGGGCCGTATGGCCGCGGTGTCGCTACGCCGCAGCTGAGCGTGAGCCCTGTAGTAGTGCCGGTCGGTCTGAGCCGTCTGGAAGAAGTAGGGCTCCTCAAAGGCTTGTGGTGCCAACTGTTGAAGACGGTCATAATCGGGCCGCGGCATACACACGTCGATGTCATCGTCCCAGGGTATGTAGCCGTGGTGGCGCACTGCACCCAGCAGCGTGCCGCCATCGCACCAAAGGCGCAACCCGTGTTGACGACACACTTCTATGAGCCGATGGAACATGTCGAGCTGAATGTTCCACACTGCCTTCATCGCTGCCGACACCTCATATCCATCACGGGTCTCGGCTTCAGGGGATGTCCACTGTCTTGTCATATTCGTCCATTTCTGTTTCTATCTGGTGGAGGGCCTGCTTTAGGAAGCCGCCCCGCTTCAACTGTTGCCCCACTCTGCCGACATTTCTTCGCATCGCGGTCATCTGCTTTTCGCTGATACTGGGCAATAGCGTCAGCAACTCGTCAATGCTCTCTATGGTGAGCCCAATGCCCTCACGCTCGATGATAGGAGCTACTGCAGCATGCTTCCAAATGATGACGGGCAGACCGGCACGCAGGTAGAACGACACCTTGTGGGGGCTGTTCCAGCGCAGGTACTCACCGAAGTTGCCCGTACAGCTGTCGAGCGAGTCGCCATCCCAGACGAAGCCGAAATCGGCATCGACGTTGGCGATGAAATCATCGGCGGGCGTGAACGGATGGAAGACGATGCGCTTGTTGTCCTCCATGGCGGGCAGCCCGTCGCGGTTGCCGTAGATGTGCAGCTCGTAAGGCAGCTCCTTCTGTGCCAGCTGCAGCAGGAAAGCATTCTTGCGCATGGCCAGCGCACCAGCGTACACCAGCCGCAGGCAACTGGCAGCGGGGCCACCTCCGCAGTGGCGGTTCTCGGCATCGGAGCGATAGTCGAACAGTCCCAACGAGCCCAGCGGATGCTGATAGCCGTGCTCCTGCAGCCAACGCTTCATTTCGTCGTTCGAGGCGATGACATAGTCGGCGTGCATCAAGCGGCTGATCTCTTTCTCCACCGTGAGTTTCTTGCGTCGGAACGACCCTAAGTCGTGGATGAGCGCAGCGGTCTTCGCTCCCTGCCAGTGTGCCACATTGCATAGGAAGGAGAAGTATTTTTTGACAGGATATTGCAACAGAATGACGTCGCCCCGCCTGACGGAGAACACATACTTCACCACGCCAGCCAGGTCGAGGAAGAACGTGGTCACCTTGCCAGCGTAAAACGTGCGGCGCAGTCCCAGGTTCGTGGCGCTCAGCTCGACGAGCGTGTCCTCGTTGTCGGTCTTCGCCTTGTTGCCCGCCCCTTCCAAGTTGCGGTAGTTGCGGGTGATATAGCACAGTCGGTGTCTACTCATAGTGTTTCGCTCAATCACTTATCACTTTTTTCATGGCTTGCTCCATGACGGGAGCCATGTCGTAATACTTATACTCTGCCAGTCGGCCACCGAAGATGACGTTCGGCTGCTGCCGTGCCAAGGATCGATAGTCCTCGGCCAGGCGGTTGTTCCGCTCATCGTTCACGGGGTAGTAGGGCTCCATGCCCTCGCACCACTCCGTGGAGTACTCGCGGCTGATGACCGTGCGGGGCACGTCGTAGACCTCCTGGCCGAACAGCTCGAAATGCTTATGCTCGATGATGCGGGTGTAGGGCACGACGCTATCGGTGTAGTTCACCACGGCGTTGCCCTGGTAGTTGGGTGTGTCCATCACTTCCTGCTCGAAGCGCACGGTGCGATAGCTCAGCCGCCCCAGCCGATAGTCGAAGAACTCATCTATCTGTCCGGTGAAGACCGTCTTCTCGGCGATGCTCTCCCAATAGGCACGGTCGGCAAAGAAGTCGCAGCCCGTGCGGGTCTCCACCCCGTCGAGCAGGCTATCGACAAGTTGGTTGTAGCCCCCGATGGGAATGCCCTGATAGCGGTCGTTGAAATAGTTGTTGTCGAACACGAAGCGCACGGGCAGTCGACGGATGATGAAAGCGGGCAGTTCCGTACAGCGGCGCCCCCACTGCTTCTCGGTATAGCCACGGATGAGCCGCTCATAGATGTCGCGCCCCGCGAGCAGCAGTGCCTGCTCCTCCAAGTTGCGCGGCTCCTGCACGCCGGCCTGCCGCATCTGCTCCACAGCCTCGCGCCGTTGCTCCTCCAGCTTGTCACGGGCGGCTTCGGGCGTGGTCACACCCCACATCTGGTAGAACGTGTTCATGTTAAACGGCAGGTTGTAGAGCCGCCCTTGATAGTTGGCCACGGGGGCGTTGGTGTAGCGGTTGAAGGGCACCAGCTGGTTCACGAAGCGCCACACCGCCTCATTTGACGTATGAAAGATGTGGGCGCCGTACTGGTGCACGTTGATGCCCTCCACCTTGCTGCAGAAGACGTTGCCACCCAGCTGCGGACGCTTGTCGATGACCAGTGGGCGGCGACCCCGCTGGCGTGCCAGATGGGCGAAGGTGGCCCCGAAGAGACCGCTGCCCACTATCAGATAATCGTATTCCCGTTTCATGGACAATCACTTATACACTCATCACTTATCACTTCTTCGCGAGTTCGCTTCCAGCGGTTGTGCGTCCACAGGTAGAAGGCCGGCTGGCGGCGGATGGTCTGCTCCAGCAGTTGGAAGAAGCGCACTGTGATTTGATTCTCGGGTTCCTGGGCGGCATGTGCGCTCAGAAGGTGGAAGGTACAGATGTACTGCCCGCGGCGCGGACGCTCCATCTCCACGTAGAACACAGCATCGTCCATCTTGCGCATGATGCGCTCGCCGCCGGTGAACACGGGCGTGTCGTGGTTTAGGAAGGGCAGCCACAGGTGGATGTTCTCCCACTTCGGTGTCTGGTCGCTGATATAGCCGAAGAGCGAGCGGCGCTGCTCCTGTCGGTACTGCACCAGATAGCGCAGGATGTGCTTCTTCTTGATGCACACGCCGTGATGAGCCGAGCGGATGTCAACGAACAGCCTGTCCATGGGGTCGTTGTGCAGCGGGTGGAAGATGAGGCCCATCACCGCGTCCGGATGGCGCCCGAAGGCGAGCCCCGTCGCCGACAGCCACTCCCAGTTGCAGTAGTGTCCCAGGATGGCGGCGCAGTCCTGTCCCTCGTCGAAGCACTGTTCTATCAGTTCCACACCGCGGAACTCAAAGCGGCGCAGCAGTTTCTCGTCCGAGATGGTCAGCAGTTTGAGAGTCTCGATGCCATAGTCGCAGAGCCAGTGGTAAAACTGTCGCTCGGTGCGCTTGATGTCGACCGCGTCCTTCTCGGGGAAAGAGGTGGTCAGGTTTTTGCGCACCACCTTGCGCCGGTATCTGATGACATGATAAAGTAGCAGATAAAAGCCGTCGGCAATCGCATAGAGCACCTTAAAGGGCAGGAGCGACAGGCAATAGGCCAGCCCGTAGAGCAGGCGATAGGGAAGATTCTTCATCGGCGTTGACTGATATCGGTTGTAGTGACTTGTAGGATTGCTTTGTTGAGGCGCAGCAGTCGGTCGGCATCGGGGCTCTCGTCGACAATGAAGTCCTTCACGTCGAAGTCGTAGAGTATGCAGCCCGTGGAGTCGACCAACATCTGGGCATTGCTGTAGTTATTCACGGCTGTAGGATAGCGATAGGTCGCTGAGAGCACATCGCGGCTGAAGCGGAAGTCGTCGTGGTGCAGTTGCAGCTGACCTAACAGCGTGGCTGCCAGGTCGGTCTGGTTGCAGATGATGTCCACCGTACGATGTTCCTTGACGGCTCCGCCAAGCCACAGCATCGGGATGTGGTGCTTCAGCAGAGGGTGCGAATTGTCTGCTTGCTTGTAGTTAATGCCGTGGTCGGACAGGATGACCAGGAGCAGATTGTCCCACTGCGGGGTCTGGCGCAGTTGGTCGACAAACTGCCCTAAACAGTCGTCGAGATAGGCAAAGGCGTTGAGCATCTCATCGCTCAATTTCTTCACCGGTACGTCCCAGGGTTCATGACTGCTCAGCGTGCTGTAGCCTATGAGTATCGGGGACTGAGGGCGGGAGCCTGTAATCTGGCGGTGGAGCCAGTTGAAAGTGAGGTCGTCGCGAACGCCCCACTGGGCTGTGCGCTGTTGTGACGACGGGAAGTCGTCCTTGCTCACCAACTGCTCCCAGCCGGTAGCGGTGAGATAGGAGCGCATATTCGTGAAATTGATGTCACCTCCATAGAGGTAGGTGGTCTGATAGCCCACCGACTGCAACGTGAGGGCAATGCTGGGCAGCGTGCGGCTCTTCTCGGGCATTTTCATCACCGAGATGGTGGGGAACGACGGATAGCCGCTCAGCGCGCTCACCGTGCCGCGGTCGGTGCGCCATGAGTTGCCATAGCATTTAGAGAAGTAGACGCCTTCCTGCTTCAGCTGTTGCAGGCGGGGCATCGCCTTGGCAAATTCCTCGCCGGCACTCTCCATCAGGATGATGACGATATGGGGACGCGTGGTGGTCAGCAGGGTGTCGGTGCTAACACTCTCCGTGGTATAGACATCCTTGATCAGTTCCTGACACTCAGCTTCGTCGAAGAACTGATATTGCGAGAGGTCGCCAAACTGGTGGCCCAGCGAATAAAGGAACGAGAAAATAGGGTTGACGGCCGAGTGGTTCAGGAATTGGTTCTGCGAGAAATACACCTGCCCGATGTTGGTGGTCGACTCGCTCACTCCGCCGCGGATGCCGATGACCATGAGGGGCATAAGGGCAATGTAAAGGAGGGTCTCGAGGAGGATGCTTCTCTTTTTTGTCGGAATCTCTGATTTACGGAATCCCGGTATACCAACAGAACGGAACAACCAGAAAAAAACAACAGCAGCGATGACGACGGCGAGCAATCGCACGAGCAGATAGCTGGTGGTGACGGAGGCCATCGCCTCTGTGGGCGTCGACAAGTATTGCAGACATGAGGCGTCGAGCTTGAACTGCCAGAAGGGATAAAGGCTTGTGTCAGCCACGAAGGCCAAGGCCATCGTCACGGCCACAACGGCATTATAGACGCAGAAAATCCATCGTGGCACATGCACCCATATCGATATGATTGTCAGCAGGAAGGGCAGGATGAGAAAATAGAGTGCCGTCGAGAGGTCGAGCGACAGCCCATGGCGCAGCACCTGCCATACGTCGGCCGCGGTCAGCTCGGCCACAGCCTCATGGCAGGCCAGCATGAACACTACTTTGGCTGCAAGGAACAGCACGACCGTCAGCAGATAGAACCGTAGGAGATAGAGAAGGCCTACAAGACCTACCAGACCCACCCCCTGCCCCTCCCTGTGAGGGGGGGGAGTGTTTAGCTGTGCTCGTTTCTTATTTTTCCGTATTATCATGTTGTTTGTTGTCTATATATTTCCCTCCCTCGTAGGGAGGGGCAGGGGGT
>FLNY01001775.1_pt1 | contig 13839 bp, 14 predicted proteins | sample 1140381 | NCBI WGS metagenome assembly FLNY01 (sample SAMEA3878172, study PRJEB12797) | bioreactor metagenome | biome: Moose rumen | place: Sweden | collected 2011-10
CTCCACATAACCTTGGCAAGCGCGAGGAGGTGCTGAATGTCCAGTGGACATTCGCTTAGCACCGACCGGAGTGGAACGGAGACAGGCACCATGCCGAGCTTAGGAGGTACCGCTTTAGCGGTAGGTTGCCTAAGCGAAAGTATGGAAGGTGCCCTCCGGGAAATGAGTAATATTTTCCAAGCTTGCGCAGGAAAATGTTGCTCTAGTAAGCGGAGCTTACATTAAGAGCACGGTGTACTCGGAGGAGTGGCTTAGGATATCACAATAAATTAAGACTTGTAGACTATTTTTTTCGCAAGTTCTTCAGCTTTTTCTGCGCTTGTCAGCGTCTTTACTATCTCAAGTGCAAATGGAATGGCTGTTCCTAGACCGCGGCTGGTGATAATGTGTCCGTCGTGGCAGACTTCATCATAAGAAACCTCAGCTCCCTTGAGGTCTTTTTCCATACCCGGATAGCAGGTAGCTTTTTTACCATCCAACAGCCCCGCCTTGCCAAACACTGTAGGCGCTGCACATATAGCTGCAAGACCCTTTTTTGATACATTAAAACCGTGCACCTGATCCATAAGCATCTCGCACAGTCCCAGATTCAGTGTGCCCGGCATACCGCCAGGTAATACCAACATATCAGCGCTGTCAAAATTAACCGTCTCTATCAACTTGTCGCAGATGGTGGTAATCCCATGGCTGCCAGGCACTCTTTTGTTGCCGGTAATGGACACCATATCCACTTCGATATCTGCTCTACGCAACAAATCCACAACTGTCAGAGCTTCTATCTCCTCATGCCCCTCTGCAAAAAACACCAATACTTTAGCCATTTTTACACCTCCATTATCCCTCTTATAACTCGTTTATCATTAAACTCTATAATAACACAAAAGAAGCCGAATTTCTCGGCTTCTTAAAAATCGTTTTTAAGTTTTGATTGCGCCTAGGCATATGCGTCGAATCTGGACCCTTCCATGCCATAATTAGAACCTACGCCTCTCATACTGTATCCGGTATTGTTTGACGCAAACTGCATAGCTATATTGTTGAACTGCCCTGACACCTCCATGGCCTTTTTCTGTCGCTCCATAGGATCTATAACTGAGGCCTTATCGTCCACTTCCTTTACCGTAGCGTTAGGATATTGGACCGGAGCGGCGCCATTCACACTGCCGGCACCCTTTGTAGACTCAGTATTATAGACATCGGAAAACTGTGCATCATTGTCTACCGAGTAATTCATGGGCTGAACCATCGAAGTCGGCGTATATGTACTTAATCCCATAATAGGTGAAATCGCCATATCATACTCCTCCGTGTTTTGATATGATATCACGATTTTTGCCTGTAAAACGAAAAGTCACAAAGAAATAAAAGTAAAATCACAGACAGTTCATTCATACTCTGCCGCCAACTATTTGAGTAAAACTACCCAATATGACTATTATTATCTAAGAAAGCCTGCTACTATCTGCTCTTCAGCCTCTTCTTCCGTCAGCCCCAAAGACATAAGTTTTATAAGCTGGTCTCCGGCTATTTTTCCGATAGCCGCCTCATGTATAAGTGCAGCATCCACGTTTTTAGCATCCAGACGAGGAATAGCTACTACATGAGCATTGCCCATAATGATGGCATCACAGGCAGCGTGACCATTGCAAGCATTATCGCCTTCGATTGCCACTTCAAATATCTGTTCCGAATCATCCTTAGCCACAGAACGCGATACTACATCCGCACTGGAATCCTTGCCTTTTAAAGCAACCGTATACTCACTGGTAGCCTTTTGATTACCATGGGTCATCAGCGCCTCGTGTATGAGAAGGGTGGCGCCATCCGCAAGCTCTGCCACATTAGTACGCACCGTGGAATCCACGCCCTTTATCTGGACCATCTCCATCTCCATATAACTGCCTTCGTCCTGATATACTTCTGTGACAGGATTAAGGATACGGGCACCTTTACCATCGCCTTCACCGTAGTGTTTTTCTACATATTTTACTTTTGCATTTTTGCCCACGTGAAATGTATGTATACCATCGTGCTGTGAGTCTTGATCTCCGCAGTTGGAAATACCGCATCCTGCCACTATCGTGACATCTGCACCCTCTCCTACATAAAAATCGTTGTAGACCATGTCTTTCAAGCCGCTTTGAGTCAAAACTACCGGGATGTGCACACTCTCATTTTTAGTACCCGGTTTGATAATGATATCTATACCCGGCTTGTCCTCTTTTGTAACTATATCTATATTCGCTGTAGTGCTTCTGGCTGCACTGGCTCCGTTGGAACGAATATTGTAGGCTCCCTGAGGTATCCCATCCAAATCCGCCACTTCATGGAGAATATTCTTTTGAATTGCATCTAATTCCATTATCTGTCACCTCCCAACTTTTCACAGGCGATGTTTGCTGCCGCCGATGTGCCCAAAAGCTCAGGCAAAATCTCATCCTTTGGTCCCTGTCTTTTGACCTTTCCGTTTTCGATGACTACTATCTCATCCGCTATATTTAATATACGTTCCTGATGAGATATAACGATAATAGTTCCTTTGATTGTCTGGCGCATATTTTCAAAAACCTTGATAAGATTTTGAAAACTCCACAGGTCAATGCCTGCCTCAGGCTCATCAAAAATAGACAGCTTGGTGCCTCGAGCCAGGACTGTAGCAATCTCTATTCGCTTCAGTTCTCCTCCGGAAAGAGAAGCATTAACCTCTCGCTCTACATAATCCTTTGCGCATAGTCCTACTCTTGATAAATACTCACAAGCCACCGCTACTGATATATTTTCACCAGCAGCCAGTCGCAACAAATCAATCACTCTGATGCCTTTAAAATGCACCGGAGCTTGAAATGCGAAGCTGATTCCAAGCTTAGCGCGCTCAGTTATATTTTTCTCTGTGATATCCTCTCCGTCCAAAATAATCTGTCCGGAAGTAAGCTGATTGACACCCATAATGAGTTTTGCCAGTGTGGACTTCCCACCTCCATTAGGGCCTGTGATTACGATAAATTTGCCATCATCTACCGTCAGGCTTAGATTATCGATAATCTCTTTTTCACTGTCCTTATCATCGTCTACACGATAGGTCAGATTTTTAATCTCAAGCATATTATTTGACTCCTATTTTGCTTATATTTTTTACTCGGATATTTGCATAAGTTAGATTAGACTAATTCAATTGTGCAAAATCAATTACTTTTTCATTGTATCACGAACCGGAATATTTGGCCGTACTTAATTGTATACAAAAGCTCTAATTGATAAATGTTATCAATTTCTTTCCGCTTTTAAAAAAAATATGTTATCATGCAATGGTTGGAGGAATATAGATATGTTAGCGAATTATCATACACATACAGTCAGATGCAATCATGCTTCTGGCACTGAGAGGGAATACATCGAAAATGCCATAAAAAATGGTTTTAAGATTCTTGGTTTTTCTGACCATGTACCTCAGCCATATCCTGCCAGCTACGAGTCCCACATCCGGATGCATATGGATGAGCTTGAAAACTACACAGATACCCTGGTTCGCCTTCGTGAAGAATATAAAAATGAAATCACTATATATATTGGATACGAGGTTGAATATACATACAAATATTTCGACAAACTCTTAGCTGAGATTTCAAAATTTCCCTTGGACTATATTATCCAAGGTCAGCATTTTATCCCCGATGAAATAGACGGTTTCTATTCCGGAGCTATGACGGAAAATGAGAAGGATCTCTCGGACTATGTAGATATGACAATAGAAGGCATGAGCACCGGTAAGTTCTCTTACTTGGCCCATCCCGACCTGATTAATTACATAGGTGATGATGCCATATTTCAGTCCCATATGAGGCGCCTCATAGAGGCTTCTATTAAGCTCGATATCCCTCTGGAAGTAAACATGCTGGGATTCATGACAGACCGCAACTATCCATGCGATAGATTTTTCTCACTAGCAGCGGCCCTCGGTGCCAAATTCATAATCGGCTGCGATGCCCACAGACCTGTGGACGTCCGCCAGCCTCAGATGCTCCCGGGATTTTCTGATTTTCTGGACAAATACAACATCAACACCGGTGACAATATTATCAAACTAAGAAGTGTAATGTAGCCTGGCGACTCCTGTGCGCCTGGCTGCCTCTGCTGTAGCGCTGGCTACCGCATCTTTAACTCTTGGATCAAAAGCTTTCGGGATGATATATTCCGGACTGAGCTCCTCATCTGAAACAAGCCCTGCGATAGCATATGCAGCCGCTTCTTTCATGGCATCGTTAATATCTGTAGCTCTTACATCAAGAGCCCCTCTGAATATCCCCGGAAACACCAATACATTGTTTATCTGATTAGGAAAATCCGATCTTCCCGAGCCAACAACTGCCGCACCTGCCGCCTTGCTGTCTTCCGGCATGATTTCCGGAACAGGATTTGCCATAGCAAAAACAATTCCGTTATTCATACTGGCCACCATGTCTTTTGACACAAGGCCTGCTCTGGATACACCGATAAAAACATCAGCTCCTCTCATAGCATCCGAAAGCGTTCCGTGCTCATGATTATTGTTTGTGATGTGCGACATTTCTTCCTGCCCGGCATTAAGTCCTTCATCTCCTTCGCAGATGATACCACCTATATCACACAAAACCACATTCCCAAATCCCATCGTTACAAGCAGTTTTCCGATGGCACATCCTGCTGCGCCTGCGCCGTTTATGACTATTTTGACCTGCCCCATCTTCTTGCCGGTGACCTTCATTGCATTAATAAGTGCTGCTGCCACAACTATAGCTGTGCCATGCTGATCGTCATGAAAAACAAGTATGTCGCATTTTTCTTTGAGCTTTTTTTCTATCTCAAAACAACGTGGAGCAGATATATCCTCCAGATTAATTCCTCCAAATGAACCTGCCAAAAGTGATATCGTATTTACGATAGTGTCTACATCTTTAGACCGAATGCAAAGAGGTATGGCGTCCACATCACCAAACTCTTTGAACAGTACGCATTTGCCTTCCATGACAGGCATGCCCGCCTCCGGTCCAATGTCTCCAAGCCCCAGTATTGCTGTACCATCAGTAACCACTGCCACTGTATTCCATCTACGTGTCAGCTCCCAGCCCTTTTCAGGGTCCCTTTGTATCTCTTTACAAGCCTCAGCCACACCGGGCGTATATGCAAGAGAGAGAGCCTTAGAGCTATCTACCGAAGCCCTTGATTTGATTTCCAGTTTACCTTTTAAATCATAGTGAAGTTGTAGTGATTCTTTTGATATGTCTGCCATTATTATTCTCCTTGTATTTGTATCCGACTTTAATTCAAACCATTTTCTCAGGTCGTACTGTTTTATCGTATTCTGCTTCAGTCAAAAATCCCATCTCCAATACAGCTTCTTTTAATGTCTTATTTTCTTCATAAGCCTTATGGGCACAAGCTGCAGCATTTTCATATCCTATAACAGGACTAAGGCAGGTAACAAGCATCAGCGAATTATTTAAATTATCTTCCATTTTCTCTCGCTTTGCTTTTATTCCTGATACACAATTTTTGTTGAAGGAATTAATACCATCCGCAAGCAGCCCTATAGATTGAATCATATTGTAGGCGAGGACCGGCATAAAAACATTAAGTTCAAAATTACCTTGGGATGCTCCTATACCGATAGTAGTGTCATTTCCCATGACCTGTATGGCTATCATGGTAATGGCCTCGCACTGAGTAGGATTTACCTTGCCCGGCATAATGGAACTTCCCGGTTCATTCTCCGGAATAGTTATTTCTCCCAAGCCGCAACGAGGACCATTGGCAAGCCATCTTATATCATTTGCGATTTTCATAAGATTTGCTGCAAGCCCTTTTAGTGCACCGCTTGTATATACGTAGCCGTCTTTCGAAGTAAGAGCATGAAACTTATTTTCATCGGGCTCAAATTTCTCGTTTGTAATTTGGGTGATTTCTTCACAACATAATTTATCAAAGCCATCCGGGCAATTGAGGCCTGTTCCTACCGCAGTGCCGCCTATTGCAATTTTGCGAAGCCGATTTGACGCCTCTACAATCTGCTCTTTGGACTCCTCAAGCATACCTCTCCAGCCTGATATTTCCTGACTAAATCTAAGCGGAACCGCGTCCTGCAGATGAGTGCGGCCTATCTTTATGACGTCATAGTTTTCTTTCTCCAGCCCTTTCATCGTAGAGATAAGACTATCTATCGCAAAAAGCAGCTTCTCATGAATCATAATAACCGCCGCCATATTCATTGCCGTCGGAAAGGTGTCATTAGAAGATTGAGACATATTGACATGATCATTGGGATGTATATCTATATCCGGATGCTTACTTTTTACAATATGGGCTATGACCTCATTCACATTCATATTTGACTGTGTGCCCGAACCTGTCTGCCACACCTTCAGTGGAAATTCATCCCGATACTTCCCAGCCAGAATATCGTTGCATGCTTCTACAATTGCATTAGCTTTATCACACTCTAACTTTTTTAGCTTGCAGTTAGTCGTTGCCGCTGCAGACTTAAGTGCGGCAAAAGCTAATATCACCTCCATGGGAATCGTCTCATTTCCTATTTGAAAATTCTCTAGTGAACGCTGTGTTTGCGCACCCCAAAAATGTTCTTGAGGGACTTTCACTTCTCCCATAGTGTCATGTTCTATCCTATACCCCATATTATTCCTCCATAAAAACCTGTGTAATAATTTTAAAAAATCACCTTTATGACTTTCTTATTATCAGGCTTAAGCCGTCTCTTGCGCTGTCCTCTAGTTAAGTAATTTTTCTTTGATAAATTCTATGTATTCTTTAACAACCTTGCCCACCTTTGCATTTTTGTTAGTTATAACGCCAAACTGTATCGACCCTTCATCATTTTTTAACGGGATTCCACACTTATTTCCTCCATTAAAATTATTAAAACTACCGGCGCTGATATTGGCCAGAGAATTGTTTTTTAGCATAGCATGCATAACATAGTCACTGTTTGTAATCACAGCGATATCATCGCTTATATCAACCGCCTGTCCCGACTCTGTACGCCAGGCGCCATGTAATAAATATTCATCTCTCTCCGACTGTATATATTTCAAATCGTGAATCATATTTTCGTCGAATTTTTTGTTTGATAATTCATCCTCCGGCGAAAAGAAAATCATGCCATCCAGTGAATACATCTCCTCAAAATCCAAATTGTACTTTTTTATTTTATATTCAAATTGTAACCTTGTATCCGGGAAAACATACACGAAGCCAGCCTCATCCTCCATGAGTCTGATCCTGTTTATGATATTTGATGTGCTATCTGCATGAATCTGATAACACAAATTACTGTCCTTGTTTAATTCATAAAATTCGGAGAAACAATTCGCCAACCACGAACTATGATTTGAGCTTATTTTTACTATATTCCTAAGACTACCGGTACTTTCATTTTCCAAAGAATCAAAATCTGCCACCAGTTTGCTGACTCTGATATGAAATTTTTCGCCCTCTTGAGTCAGTGATATACCCTTGCTTGCTCTGTTAAACAAAGGATATCCCAGTTCTTTTTCCAGACTCAACACCACTTTACTTACACTGGACTGAGTGGTATATAAAACCTTAGCCGCCTCGCTAAAGGAACCCACATCAGCTGCAATTACAAAATATTTTAATTGCTTAATCTCCATATCAGTTACTCCACCTACTCCTTTTATCTGTCAGCTAACACCTGATATCAACAGCTTCCTTTTACAACGCGCACCATAAACATGGGTGTAGAACTATAATTGATTTTCTCTTTTTCGGAATATAATATACTTCCAACATCCCCAAGACTTGTGACCTCTCCGGCTGAAATACTCTTAAGATACTGCACATCCCAATCAGGCCTGTTTCTTTTAGTCATAGGCATATCAAGTGCAATCTCTTCCATACGTTCAAAATCGTCTCCAATATTATAATCTTCCAGGTTACTGTTTTGAACATTTTCGCGATCTTTCTGATAACCTTTTCGCTTTTCTTCGTCTATCAGATAAGCATACCAATTGGCATCAAAAATCAGCATTAGGCCATGTTTTTTCAAAACTCTAAGCCAACTTTCATATGCTTTCTTCGGATCCGGCAGATTCCACGTGAGATTTCTGGATAAAACCACATCAAATGACTCTTTATCAAAAGGCAATTCTTGCGCGTCTGATTGAATAAACTCTATATCATTCAAAAGCACCCCGGAATCCTTGCAGGCTTTTGCATTTGCCCTGGCCTCATCAATCATAGTATCCGCATAATCAAGAGCTGTTACCTTGTAACCGGCCTGCGCCAATATGATGGAAATAAAACCCGGACCTGCTCCCACATCAAGTACTCTGATGTCACTTCTTACTTTCCCGGGAAATATTTTATCAATCTCACCGGTAAGAAATTCTGTCCAGGTATTTTTTTGAATCCCGCTTAACTCTTCCTTGTTAACTTCTGAATAACCCTTAGCTCTATTAATCCAATATTTTTGATTCTCAGAGAAGATATTTTTCATACAATCCTCTATATGGCTGATTTTTATTTTTTTATCCAAGAAAAATTTTGTTCTTGCAAAACATTTGCATAAATGTAATTCCCTAAAAATTAAAAAGACTATTCAATCTTTATGAATAGTCATTTTACTCCATTTTTTATAAATACTCTATAAGATTTGAAGATTTTGCTTCAAAAGTACCATTTATTCTCCCACTTTTTAATATGATACCTCTATTGCAAAACTTTTGCACCAGAGGAATATTGTGACTGATAAATATAATTGTAATATTTCGCCTTTCTTGAATACTTTTCAACAAATCCATAATCTGAGTTTGCACTGATACATCCAGAGAAGATGTTGCCTCATCACAAATTAATATATCCGGCTTTGTTATCAGTGCTCTCGCTATTGCCGCCCTCTGGCACTGACCTCCACTAAGTTGATGGGGATATCGTTCTGCAAAATTCTCCGGCAATCCGCATGCCAATAGTTCTTCCTTCACTCTATTATAAACATCAGACTTAGGAACCTTTTTGTTATAAAGACCCTCTCCAATACTAAATCCTATGGTGCGCCTGGGATCAAACGACTGTATCGGATCCTGAAACACCATCTGCATTCGTCCTATAAGTTCCCTTGGCATCTCAGCTTTTTTGCCATACTTAATATTATATACAAAAATCTCTCCCGCCGACGGTGCTATTAATCCCACAAGGACTGTAACCAATGTACTTTTCCCACTTCCTGATTCGCCGAGAATTCCAAACCTGTCACCAGGCATCACAAAAAAAGATACATCAGACAGAGCTTCTGTATTTTCTCTGTCGTTTCTACTAAACGTTTTGCTTATATTTTTAAATTCTACAACTGGTTCCATTCTATATGACTTTCCCCGATTTGATCTCTACGATCCTGTCGCATATTCCTTCCATCAAATCCATGTCGTGACTGACTATTATTATGCTTGTCCCAAAATTTTTTCTTAAAGATTTTAACTCGTCTACTACCAATCCGGTAGATTTTATATCCAAGGCACTGGTAGGTTCATCCGCCAATAAAAGTGCCGGATTCATTATCATGCCAAGAGCAATACCTACTCTTTGATTCATACCTCCTGATAATTCAAAAGGATAGCTTTTCCATAATTTCTCCGGATCCTTAAAATTAAGCACCCCAAATAATCCCATAGCCTTTTCTTTGGCCTGTTTCTTATCAATCTTCTGATGAGCTCTCATAGTCTCAATCATCTGACTACCTATTGTCCTTATAGGACATAGAGATCCTATGGAGTCCTGAAAAATCATACCAATCGAACGACCCCTTATCGTCCTCATTTCTTTTTCACTTTTTGTCAGCAGGTTAGCATCATTAAATCTGATTTGCCCTGAAACGATTTTTGCCTCATCTCCTAAAATCCTGTTTATGGATTTTAGAATAGTAGATTTTCCACTTCCGGATTCGCCAACTATCCCAAGTATTTCTCCGGGTTTTAAATCAAAGCTTACATTATCGATAACTGTATTTTGTTTATACTTAATACTGACAGAATCATACTCTAAAATATTGTCCATAATTATTAATTTATATCCAAGTCTGCAGTGAGCTCATAGTAATCACAAGGATGAGCAGTAAGCCCTGTCACATTTGCTTTGCTAATCATACTCATTCTGAGGAAAGAACAAAATACAAAGGCGTCATCCTCCAAAATAATATTTTGCATATCTATAGCCAAATCACTCCTTGACTCGGTGTCAAAGGTATTGTTCATTTCAACTGCCAATTCTTCTAATTTTTCATTGCTGTATCCACCTCTGTTTTTTGTGGAGTCACTCAGGCAATGGGTAGTGAAGAAATACATAGGATCTCCAATTCCGCAAGTCACGAAGGCTGCTGCATAAACATCCCATTCAGAAGGATCGGCCACGATTGTACCATGATCTGCTGTTATATTAAGTTGTACGTCTATTCCAATTTCCTTCAGGGATGCCTGTGCACTTTCTGCCAAAAGAGGAAGTTCCTGACGGCTGGGATACGTGAGCCATTTTATCGTAAGGGTCTTGCCGTCCTTCTCCCTGATTCCATCTCCATCGCTGTCAATCCAACCGGCCTCTTCAAGAATATTCTTAGCCTCTTCAGGATTATATTCCTTTGCATTAAGGCCCTGTCCAAATGTAAATGTATCAGGAAATGCACCGACACCCACATAGCCGTATCCATTTAACAATGTATTCACAAAGCTCTCTTTATCTATTCCCATGGAAATCGCCGCTCTCACCGCATCGTCACTAATAACATCCGAATTATAATTCATCTGTAAATAAAATGCTCTGCTGGTGGCTGTACTTGTAAATGTATAATCCTCATTCTCAAATAGCGGATAGCTGGCGTAAGCCATTCCATAGGCTGCATCTATATCGCCATTTTGAAGAGCCATAGCCAAAGTGTCTCCATCTGATATCGTAAGAACTGTAATCTCATCTATATTTACATCTTGGCCCCAGTAATTTTCATTTTTAACCAGATTGATATGGTCATCAGTAACAAGTTCTGTTGCCACAAAAGGGCCTGTGCCGACGACAATTCCGCCTTCATTTCCGGCACTTACATCTATAATACAACCATAAGGATCACAAAGTGAGTTGACAAGTGCCGGTTTGGGCTCTGTTGTTTTAATTGTAACTTCAAGCCCGTCCGCCTCAATTGAATCTATAGCAAGATCACCTGCTGCTCTTTCATGAACATTTACCAAATCTTCGATGCATGCTTTAACTGCTTGTGCATCCACACTCTTTCCATTAGAAAATGTCACCCCATCCTTTAAAGTAATAGTCCAGGTCAATTCATCTACATTTTCGTAGCTTTCTGCAATCCATGGTTCCAACTCCATCTGATCGTTAAACTTAAATAAAGTCTCTCCGACGCCATATCTTATTGCAGCCCATCCGCAATATGTATCATGAGGGTCAATATTAGCTTCCTCATTTTCTGCATTAAAAGTTGTGTCCCCAAAGATAAGTGTCTTTTTTGCGCCATTTTCTGATGTATTGTCGCTAGTCTCTACAGATCCGCAAGCCACTAGACTTAACATAACAAATAAAATAACAAGGCAAACTGCTAAAAATCTCTTTTTCATTTTTTCTCCTTTTTACATTAACTATTGTTCTTAGGATCAATAACATCTCTAAGAGCGTCTCCAAATAGATTAAATATTGCAACAGATATAAAAATTGCCAGCCCCGGTGAAAGCACGACCCATGGGTAAGTTTGAAGCATACTCCGTCCACCTGACATCATACTCCCCCATTCCGCAACCGGTGGTTGCGCTCCCAGGCCTAAAAATGACAATCCTGCCAGTTCCATCATCATTGTCCCAATATCCATCGTAGCTGTAACGAGAATAGGTCCTGCGATATTTGGGAAAATATGCCTAAGGATAATTTGTCCTACTGTGTCTCCGGCAAGCTTTGCTGCTGATATGTAAGACGTCTTCTTTATAGCCATTGTGAGGCCCCTGGCCACTCTGGAATATTTGGGCCAGCTCACCATCATAAGCGCAATTACCGCATTTACGATACCTCCCCCTAATATTGCCGCAACTGCCAGCGCAAATACTAATCCCGGAAACGCCAAACAAAGGTCTGATATCCTCATAACTATTGCATCTACCGCTCCGCCATAATAACCGCATATAACACCTACTATACTGCCTAAAATTGCTATAATAGCAACCAGCAAAAATGTATATAAGATGCTTACTCTAGCTCCAACGATTATTCGTGATAGCATATCTCTTCCAAAGGCATCCGTCCCCATTAAATGAAAAACTCCTGGGGCCTGATATGCATTTGTCAAATCCTGCTTGTATGGATCATAAGGACATATCATCTCAGCAAAAACCGCTATCAATATTAATAACAATGCCATTATTCCAAATATAGTAAGTTTTAAATTTTTTCTCATGATTCTCTGTCCCCCAATCTGATTCTTGGGTCCAGAAATCGATATGATAAATCCGTAATCAGATTTACCCCTACATATATAATTGCCATCCAGACCACATAGGCCTGAATTATAGGATAGTCACGCATATTTATGGCATCCACCGCCATTTTCCCGACGCCATCCCACATAAATATAGACTCTACTATTGCCGTTCCTCCAAGTAAACTGCCTATAGAAATAGCAAGAAGAGTTATGATTGTAATAAGTGCAGATCTCATAACACTTTTCATAAGGATAACTGAAAACTTAATTCCCCTGGCCTTAGCTCCCAGCACATAATCCTTACTTAATTCATCCAACACAGTTGCCCTTACCTGCCGCAAATATTTTGAGGTCATTGCAATCGCAAGTGTAAGAGATGGCATAATGATACTTGTCCCACTTAATTCTTTTGATATGATAGGAAGCCATCCCATTCTGATTGCAAAGAAATACATCAGAACCAACGCTACAAAAAAATTAGGCAGGCTGTTGCCAATGAAGCTGAAAAATCTAATCAGATAATCAATGAACTTATTCTGATAAACTGCCGAAATAATCCCAAGTGGAATTGATAAAATAACTGTTATTAGTATTGAGGTTATGGTCAAAAATATAGTGGCCGGCAACTTTGATATAAATGTTTCAAATACATCCTTATTTGATACGTAGCTAACCCCCATATCACCATGTAAAAAATTACAAAGCCACCTAACGTATTGTTGTAAAAATGGCTTATCTAGCCCCAGTTCTATCCTGGCTTCCTGTAATTGCTCCTCAGTCAAAACCTGTCCCGTATTCAGTGTTTTTTGTTCTACTACATCGCTTCCCGCAAGTCTCATCATTCCATACGAAAGAAAAGTAATAGCTAAAAGCAAAGGAATCAACTGTAGTAATCGTTTAAATATATACTTCAAAAGAAAGCCTCTTTATCCTATTTTTTACAATTCTCTTTTAGTATATATTCTCCTACGGAATATCACAACAAAGCAATTATCTATTTCTATGCAAATTATAGATCTATTCCATTCTATTTGGGAATATCTGACTTCTTTTTTCTTTAAGACTGAGGACAATTTAGCAAGAGGGGCAAGAAGTCATAGATTTTTGATTTTCCTCAGAAAATCAAGAACCGGACCATACCAACATTTATCCGAAGGAGAAATGTTGTCCCGCAAAGCGGGATTTTTGTGGGCTTTTTCCTTAAGTGGCCCACAAAAAGTCATACTTTATTGTAAAGATTGATATATTAGCCAAGCCACTCTACATAGCCTCGGCGAGCGCGAGGAGGGAGGCACCATGCCGAGCTTAGGAGGTACCGCTTTAGCGGTAGGTTGCCTAAGCGAAAGTATGGAAGGTGCCCTCCGGGA
>FLNY01002113.1_pt1 | contig 13815 bp, 10 predicted proteins | sample 1140381 | NCBI WGS metagenome assembly FLNY01 (sample SAMEA3878172, study PRJEB12797) | bioreactor metagenome | biome: Moose rumen | place: Sweden | collected 2011-10
CGAGCATTGCAAGCCAGCGCTTTTCCTACCGTTTAAGGAAAGCGATGTATGCAAAAATCAGTGCTTTTTCCTTTAAGAATATCGATACGTTTTCAACCTCGTCGCTCACCACAAGGCTGACCAACGACGTAACGATGCTGCAAAACACGCTTATTATGACGCTTCGTATGCTTATCCGCGCGCCTGCGCTTCTTGTCGTTTCGGCGTTTTTTGCATTCCGTATTAACTGGAAGCTTTCTATGATTCTTGTGGCGCTGCTGCCGATTATTGCGGTAATAGTTGCGCTGCTGCTCAAATACGGCTTCCCGCTCTTCCAGAAAATGCAGAAGAAGATTGATAAGGTAAACCAGGTAGTACAGGAAAACCTTATCGGTATAAGAGTCGTAAAGGCTTTCGTCCGCGAGGACAGGGAAAAGGATAAGTTCCACAACGCGTCCGACGACCTTGCTGCGCAGGGCGCAAGGGCGGCGGGCTTAATCGTAACCGTAATGCCTATCCTTATGCTTATGCTCAACGTAGTAATCGTGTTCATTTACGCAAAGGGCGCGAACGACGCGGCTAAGGGCTTAATGGACGTAGGTCAGATTTCCGTGCTTGCCTCGTACATAATTCAGGTGCTTATGAATATCGTTATGGTGTCTATGTTCCTGCTTCAGCTCACGAGGGCAAAGGCGTGCGGCGACCGTGTCGTAGAGGTGCTTGATACCGAGATTGATATAGTTAACCCCGAAAGCCCCTTCATCCCCGAAAATCCGCAGGGCGCCGTTGAATTCGACGGAGTATCCTTCGGCTATCACGAGGGCGATAACGTGCTCCAGGATATAAGCTTTAGGGCGAACGCTGGCGATATTGTTGGCATAATCGGCTCCACGGGCAGCGGTAAGTCAAGCCTCGTTAATCTCATTCCGAGGCTTTACGACGTAACGGGTGGCAGCGTAAAAATCGACGGCGTTGACGTCCGCGACTATGACCTTACGGCGCTCAGGGATTTAATAGGCGTGGTGCTCCAGAAAAACGTGCTCTTCTCGGGTACGATAAAGGACAATATCCGCTGGGGCAAAAAGGACGCGACCGATGAGGAGATTATAGCCGCGTGCAAGTCCGCGCAGGCTGACGGCTTTATCGGCGAACAGCCCAGCGGCTACGATACCGATTTGTCGCAGGGCGGCGTTAACCTTTCGGGCGGTCAGAAGCAGAGGCTCTGTATCGCGAGGGCTATGATTAAACAGCCTAAAATACTTATTCTTGACGACTCAACCTCCGCGGTCGATACCGCAACAGAGGCTAAGATAAGAGAGAGCTTTTATAACGAGCTTAAGGATACCACCGTATTCATCATCGCTCAGCGTATCTCCTCGGTTAAGGACGCGGATAAAATCCTTGTGCTTGACGAGGGCAGGCTCGAGTCCGTAGGCACGCACGACGAGCTTATGGAAAAGAGCGAGATTTACTCCGAGATTTATAAAACTCAGCAGAAGGGGGTGCTTGAATAATGCCGCCGGGAGGAGGAAGAAACCCGGGCGTAGTTAAGCCCAAGAATGCAAAGAAAACCCTGCTGGGAATAATCGAGTATATCGGCAAAAGCAAGTACCTGCTTATTATTGTGCTGTTTACGCTTGTGCTCAACACCGTGTGCGAAACCGCTGCGGCGTACTGGTTAAAGCCGATACTCAACGGCGTTGCCGATACGATTAAGGCAAATACCTTCGCCACCGAGGGCGTAAGGCTGCTGACTAAAAATTTAATAATAGTTTCCGCGTTTTATATTGGCGCTTCCGTTTTTTCCTTCGTTCAGGCGAAGATTATGGTGAAGATTGCCTATAAGACGACTAATATTATCCGTAAGGATTTATTTGACCACCTTCAGACTCTTCCGCTGAGGTATTTTGACGGCGAAACCCACGGCGAGATTATGAGCCGCTTTACCAACGACGTCGATAATATCCAGATGATGCTTGAGCAGACAATCGTTCAGCTCATCTCCTCAGTATTCCAGTTCGTTTCGACGATAGTTATGATGCTTGTCCTTAAGTGGCAGTTATTCCTCGTTGCGCTCGTATTCCTTGTGATCATGGTCATTAATTCAATGAATATCGCAAAGCATACAAAGAAGTATTATAAGGCGCAGCAGGCGGCGCTCGGCAAGATGAACGGCAATATCGAGGAAACCATCGAGGGCATGAGGGTCGTTAAGGTCTTTAATCACGAGCAGGAGGCTAACGATGCCTTTGATACGCTCAATGAAAAATACAGGGAAACCGCCACGAGCGCGAACTTCTATTCGGGCATTATGGGTCCCGTATCCACGGGCATTAATAACGCCTCGTTTGCTACGATTACCTTTGCGGGCGCGTTCCTCGTGCTTGCGTCCTCGCTTGATATAGGTACCTTCTTTACCTTCCTTAGCTATTCACGTCAGTTTACACGTCCTATAAGCCAGATAATGAACCAGATGAATAACATTTTCTCGGCTCTCGCAGGCGCTGAGCGCGTATTCGAGATTATGAATATGGACAGCGAGGTTGACGAGGGTACGGTTACTCTTGAGGAGGTTAAGAGTGATAACGGCAAGCGCTGGTACTGGGTTGACGGAGAGGAGAGAATACCCGTCGAGGGCAAGGTTGTTTTCGATGAGGTAAGCTTTGAATACGTTGAGGGCAAGCCCGTTCTGCACGAAATCAGCCTGTACGCGAAGCCGTCGCAGAAGATTGCCTTCGTAGGCTCAACCGGCGCGGGCAAGACGACTATCACCAATCTTATTAACCGCTTTTACGATATTCAGGACGGCGCGATAACCTACGACGGAATTGACATTAAGCGCATTAAAAAGGCGGATTTAAGGCGCTCGCTTGCAATGGTGCTCCAGGATACCCATCTCTTCACGGGTACGATAATGGATAATATTCGCTACGGCAGGCTCGACGCTACCGACGAGGAATGTATTGCCGCGGCTAAGCTCGCCTCAGCGCACTCGTTTATCCGTCATCTGCCCGAGCAGTATAATACCGAAATCACAGGCGACGGCGCAAATCTCTCACAGGGACAGCGCCAGCTACTCGCAATCGCAAGAGCCGCGGTTGCCGACCCGCCCGTTATGATACTTGACGAGGCGACCTCCTCGGTCGATACGAGGACGGAGGCACATATTGAGCACGGTATGGACAGACTTATGGAGGGCAGGACGGTATTCGTAATCGCCCACCGCCTTTCGACCGTAAGGAACTCCAATGCTATTATGGTGCTCGAGCACGGAAGAATAATCGAAAGGGGCGACCACGAAACGCTCCTCGACGCAAAGGGAAGGTACTACGAACTCTGCACGGGTAAGGCTAAGCTTTCGTAACACCGCTATATCTTGTTGATTTTATTCCTTGACACACTAAGTGTATGGAGTAAAAATTATCCATTAAATTATTTAAAAAAAGTCTTTACAAATCACATCTTTAATGCTATAATCTATTTGATTAATTATCTAAGTAATTATATATTTTAAAATTTGAGGTGTTAAAAATGAAAAAGGTAATGTCAATTGTTCTTTCATTAGTTATGATTTTAGCGGTTAACTCTGTTGCTTTTTCAGCATTAGCAGCAGGTACCGTTGTAAGCCCCGGCGAGATTACGAACGTAACCGGTAAGGTTAACGGTAAGGAAAGCGACGATGTAGATATCAAGAATCCTAATCCGAGAGAGTATACCTTTACTTATACCGGCGATGGTACCGTAGTCGGCTGGGAATTTGAAGATATGGTTGAAGGCAAGGACTATGAGATTATTTATGAGTCCGACGATTTAACCAAGGTTACTATCAGAGTATTCCCCGAATATGAGGGCGACGTTGTTGCTAACGCTATCGTAGAGTTCGACACGTCCAGCGGCACGTCCAAGGATAAGTCCAAGACCTCACCTAAGACCGGTGCTGCAGCTGCGGCAGGTATTGCTGCTATGGGCGCAGGCGTAGCTATTCTCGGCGCACTTAAGAAAAAGGAAGACTAATTATAAGTAAAACCGAAGGCCCGTAACGTTATGTTGCGGGCTTTATTATGTAGGTGTTCATATGCCAGACGATTACAAAAATGAAGAGCTTTATGAAAACGAAGATTATGAGGAAGAGGATTCGGGCAGAAGAAAGCTGAGGATTTTCTTTATTATCCTTGCAATCCTGCTCATAATATTCGGCGCCGTTTATACGGGGTATTATCTGTATAATCAGTATCTTGCGGGGCTGGAGGAGCCGACAACAACGGTGGTTGAAACAACCGCTACCACCCAAACAGCCAAGGCGGATAACCCGATTAACTTCAACGACCTCCGGAAGCAGAATGACGAAATATACGCGTGGCTTAAGGTCCCGGGAACCAAGGTGGACCATCCTGTAGTACAGTCAAAGACGGACGACGCCTTCTACCTTAAGCACGACGCTTATACTAAGAAGTGGCTTGCAAGGGGCGCTATATATACCGAAATGTGTAATTCCAAGGACTTTTCGGACAGAGTTACGGTTATATACGGCCATAACGGCTATTCGGATACGATGTTTACCACTCTCCACAGGTTCGAGGACGGCGACTTTTTTGATAAGCACGAAAATTTCTATATCTATATGCCAAAAAGGAAGCTCACCTATAAGATTGTTTCCGCGTTTAAATACGACAGCCGTCACCTTATGAATTTCTTTGATTTTGAGGACGACAGGGTATTTGCGGAATTTCTCGGTATGATACAAAACCCGACAACGGGCGTAAAAAATGTCCGTAATAATCTTGACAGGGAGCTGTCGTTAAACGATAATATAGTAGTGCTTTCTACCTGTATAAGAAACCAAAGCAGTAAAAGATATTTAGTATGCGGGGTATTAGTAAAAGATGAAGAGACCAATTGACCCTAATCTCGCTTCGGCGGGCGATAACGATTTTTTATTAGAGCTGAATTCCGAAAGGGAGTTGGGCTTTACAACCAACGACACCTTTGAAGCAAAGCCGGAGCCTAACTTCCTCGTGACCGAAAAGGAGGAATCGGCTGAGGCTGTGGAGAAGGCAGTTGAGGAAATAGCCGTAGCAAGTACCGTCGCTGCAGCGTCGGTCAGTGCCTCGGAAGGTACGCATCATTCGTCAAACGGTGAGCACCATCACCACTCCTCCGACGGTACGCATCACCACTCCTCCGACGGTACGCATCACCACCATTCCTCAAGCGGCTCACACCATTCCTCAAGCGGCTCACATCATTCCTCAAGCGGCTCACATCATTCCTCAAGCGGCTCACATCATTCCTCGAGCAGCTCACATCATTCCTCGAGCAGCTCACATCATTCCTCGAGCAGCTCACATCATTCCTCGAGCAGCTCACATCATCATTCGAGCTCCTCTCACCACTCCTCAAAGAAAAAGAAGAAGAGCTCAATTCCGCTTCCCGCTAAAATAGCAATCGGAATTCTTATCGCAATTTTCCTTGCCCTTCTTATTACTGTAATAACTTTCTTCGTTTTAAGGGCGATGGGCAGAAGCGACGTTATGCCCGATAAGAGCAATACGGCGTATCAGGAAACTATCGAATATAACGGCCATACATATAAATATAATGACGATATGTTCGCCATGGGCTTTATCGGCGTTGACCAGAGGGAGCTTAAGCTCAGCGACGAGACCGATTTCGTCGGCGCGGCGGATACCGATATAGTTGTTGCCGTTAATACAAAGACGGGTAAAACCACGGTAATCGCAATCCCCCGTGATACGATGATAGATATGAATATCTACACCAAGAGCGGCGTAATGCTCAGGAGCGAGAATTCACAGCTCTGTCTTGCTTATGCGTACGGCGACGGCGGCGCAAAGAGCTGCGAAAACTCAATAGATGCTATGAGCCATATCCTGCTCAACATTCCTATCCAGAAGTATTTTGCGCTTGACCTTGACGGAATTAAGCCTCTTAACGACGCAATCGGAGGCGTAACCGTAGACGCGACCTATGATATTCCCGAACAGGGAATTTACGCAGGCAAGACCGTAACGCTCAAGGGCGATATGGCGGAGGCATATATCAGGCGCAGGGATATGGACAACATCAACGCCTCTCTTAACCGTACACAAAGGCAGATGCAGTATATCAGGGCGTATTTTACACAGGTTTTACCCGCTATCGTTAAGGACTTTTCCGTAGCGCAGAACCTTTATAATACCGCTATCAAGTACTCGCAGTCCAATATCTCGCTCAGTAATGCTACCTATCTCGGAACTCTCGTGCTTTCAAAGGGCATAAGGGACTTTGACGGAACCACCCTCCAGGGCGAAATGAAGCCGTCCGATAACCCGCTTATTGCCGAGGTTGTACACGCCGAGTTCTATCCCGACGAGGATAACGTAATGCAGACCGTGCTCAGCACGTTCTATACTCAAGTCGATTAATATTAAAAACCGCGAAAAGTTCGCGGTTTTTTTATTGCATATAAAGTTAATATTTGTTAATATAATAATGGTAATACTCTTGTAAAGGAGACGAAGTAATGACAAAGGAACAAAAAAGAGAGCTTGAGATATTTGCCGCAAAAATTCGTATCGGCATTATTGAGGGCGTATACAGTGCAAATTCAGGTCATCCGGGCGGTTCGCTTTCGGCGGCTGACGTGTTTGCTTACCTCTACGGTAAGGAAATGAGATATGACCCGAAAAATCCGCAGTGGGAGGACAGGGATCGCTTTGTGCTTTCAAAGGGACACTGCGCCCCCGGTTTATACGCTGCGCTCGCGCTTAAGGGCTTTTTCCCGGTTGAAGACTTAAAGACTCTGCGTCATACGGATTCCTACCTTCAGGGACATCCGAGTATGCGTATGACCCCGGGTATCGACATGTCCACGGGCTCGCTCGGTCAGGGCATAAGCGTTGCCGCAGGTATGGCTAACGCCGCAAAGTATCTGAAAAAGGATGTTAACGTATACTCCTTGCTCGGCGACGGCGAAATTCAGGAGGGACAGGTTTGGGAGGCGTTTATGTACGCCGCTAACTACAAGCTTGATAATCTCTGCGCTATTATCGACTTCAACGGACTTCAGATTGACGGCAGGGTACAGGACGTTATGAACCCCGAGCCGATTGACGAAAAGCTTAAGGCTTTCGGCTTTGAGGTAGTCGTAATCGACGGTAACGATTTTGACGAAATTGACGCCGCTTTTGAAAAATTCCATCAGACAACGGGCAAGCCCTTCGCGATTGTTATGAAGACCGTTAAGGGTAAGGGCGTGTCGTATATGGAAAACCAGGTGGGCTGGCACGGCAAGGCTCCGAACGCTGAGCAGTATCAGCTTGCGATGGAAGAATTAAACGCAAAATTAAAGGAACTGGAGGCGTAAGTAATGGCAGACGTAAAGTATATTGCAACCCGTGAAAGCTACGGTAACGCTTTAAAGGAGCTTGCCGCCGCAGGCGCGGACAATCTTGTGGTTATTGACGCCGACCTTGCTGGCGCAACCAAGACGGGTATCTTCAAGGCTGCATATCCCGAAAGACATTTTAACGTAGGTATCGCCGAGGCTGACTTAATCTGTACCGCAGCGGGCTTTGCAACTATGGGCTTAGTACCCTTTGCTTCAAGCTTTGCTATGTTCACCGCGGGCAGAGCCTTTGAGCAGATAAGAAATTCAGTTGGCTATCCCCACCTTAACGTAAAAATCGGCGCAACCCACGGCGGTATTTCAATCGGCGAGGACGGCGCTTCCCACCAGTGCTGCGAGGATTTTGCGACCATGCGTTCAATTCCGGGTATGGTAGTAATCAGCCCGTCCGACGATATCGAGGCTAAGAGCGTTGTTAAGGCAGCTTACGAATACGACGGTCCCGTTTATATGAGGCTCGGCAGAAACCCCGTAAGAGTTTTCCACGACGACGATTATAAGTTTGAAATCGGCAAGGGCGAGCTTATCAAAGAGGGTAAGGACGTTACGATTATCGCAAATGGCGGTCTTGTTATCGAGGCTATCGACGCCGCGGAGCTTCTTAAGGCTCAGGGTATTGACGCCGAGGTTATCAATATGGCTTGCATTAAGCCGCTTGATAACGAGCTCGTGCTCGCTTCCGCTAAGAAGACGGGTAAGGTCGTAACCGCTGAGGAGCATAATATTATTGGCGGTCTCGGTGAGGCTGTGTGCTCGCTCCTTTCGGAGAATCTTCCGACTCCCGTTAAGAGAATCGGTATGAAGGACGAATTCGGTCATTCAGGTCCCGCCGGCGAGCTTATCAAGCAGTTCGGCTTCGACGCCGAGGGCATCGCAAAAACCGTAGCGGAATTTGTAAAAAAATAAAAATACACTAAAAGAGGGTTGACGCGATTGTCAACCCTTTTGCTTTTATAATCTAAAATTATAAATGATGAATGATGAATGATGAATTTCGGGTGAGCTTTGCTCACACTCTATATTAGTATTGTTTGAGGCAAAGCCGAGTAACATTAATTCATAATTCATCATTAATAAATCATAATTCTTAATTCTGTTTTCTGACTATCCCGTATTCGTCGATATCGGGACGGAAGAATTTGCAGCTTTTATTCTTTTCGGGCGAGGCGAGCATTTTCGCATACTCGTCCTCGTCGAGTACTAAGTCGCAGTAATATTCGCCGCTTTCCTCATCGTAGCTGTTGTACCAGCATTCCTCGCATAAATCCTTCATATCAGTTAAGAGGGCTGTTTTCCTCAGGCGCTTCGGGACGGTCTGCAATTTTTACATTGCCTTTTTCGATTTTCGTCATCGGTATCAGAAGTCCGGGCACGCCGCTGATTGAGGTTGCGGTGTGGATAATCTGGCGTACGAAGGGGAAGAGCTGGCTGAAGCTTTCGGTATGAATGTCAGCCCTGTCGTCGCCCTCCTCGTAGGTGAAGAGCGCCTCCATTTCAACCCTAATTGAAAACGGCTGAAGGTTCTCCTCCTCAACCCTGTAATCGAGCTTTGCAACGCACCTTTTCTCGTTTTCAAAGTAGTTTACGTTGTAGCTGAAATGGTTTTTAAGCTTGAGCTGAGAGCCGTTTTGCACCCTGTTCTCAAAGGTGAGAGAGCTTACCTTAAAGTTCCTTAATTCTGTCATTTTTCTACCTCACTAATCTTACGTTATTAAGCTTAATATCTTCTGTTTCATTCGGCGCTGCCTTGCCCTCAAAGCGCAGCAGCTCGAGGTTTTCGACGTTTTCTGCGTCGAGCGCGTGCCTGTAATTCTCGCACGTTTCGCCCCACGCGGTTCTGGTTTTCATTATCCTGACGTCCTTTGCATATTTAATAACGAACGCCGAATTATCGTGCTTTTCAACGCCCCAGTCAAGGCACGGGCGAAGGTCGTAGAGTCCGCACTGCCATTTTGACGTTTTCGAAAGCGTAATGCGGCAGTTTTCAAAGCTTACGTCCTCTATTAAATTGTCCTCGCTTCCGTGGATTAATACTCCGTTTTCGCCGCGCGCCGTGACGTTATCAAAGCGTATGTGCCTTATGCTTCCGCTCTTCGTGTTTTCATCGCGGTTAAAGGCGGTTATAACTATCGGCTCCGCCGTGCCCCACCAGTCGGGACAGAAGCGCCGCGTTTCAATCATAATATTCGAATAGCTTACGTTTTCAACGTGCCCGCCGTCGCGTATCTGGATTGAAAGCCCGCGGTTTGATTTTGAAATAATGCAGTTATTAACTATTATATTTCTGAAATCTCCTACTCCCTCTGTGCCTATTTTAATCGCCGCTGAGGTGGAAATAAGCGTGCACGAATCTATTATGATATTCTCGCAGGGTCCGTATTCGCTGTTGCCCTTCGTGGTCTTAAGGCATATGCAGTCATCCGCACATTCAATGTGACACCCGAGTATCCTTACGTTCGTGCAGTGGTCGGGGTCGATACCGTCAGAGTTCGCAACGTCAAGGTCGTTGAGTATCCTTATTCTGTCAATCAGCACGTCGTCGCAGCCCGCAGGGTGCAGCGTCCAGAACGGCGCGTCGGTAATCGTAATGTCCTTAAAGGTAATATGATTGCTCTTTTCAACGTAGATAACCGTCGGTCGCGGATAAAAATCGCCCGTTACGTAGTAGCGGTCCTTGCGCTGAACGAAGGAGTGACCGTTCGCGTCTATAACGCCCTCGCCGCTTACAGAGCAGTTGTCCGCGCCGTAGGCGTAGATGAATACGAAGCTCGGTTTGCCCGTTACTGGGTTGCCGATAAGCGCGGTTTTCGGGTCGTTAATGAGCTTGTTTGGACGGATATAGCCGTCGATATTTGCCGTTGCCTTAAGGCGCGCGCCCTTTTGTATATGTAAATCAACGTTTTCACGCAGTCTTATCGAGTCGCTGTAAAAAACTCTGCCGCTTTGCAGAACTACCTGACCGCCGCCGTTTTTCGCGCAGTCGTCGATAGCGTGCTGAATTGCAAACGCGTCGTTGGAAACTCCGTCGCCCTTCGCGCCGTACTGTAATACGTTATATTCCTTCATATTTTTCTCCTATTTGGCTCCCTTGTGTAAAGGGAGCTGTCAGCGAAGCTGACTGAGGGATTGTCTTTAACTATGCTTTAATAATAACACACAAACTTTTTATTTACAACCGATTAAAAATAATATATGATATTTTCAGGTGATTGAATGAAAAAATCGGATAAAAAAAGAATAGAGCTGCTCGACGAGCTCAGGGGCTTTGCCATTCTCGCGATGATAGTTCACCATACTTTCCTCGATATTACCTACGTGCTCGGCTTTGAGTGGGGCGAAAGGGTGTTTGATAAGCTCTGTATTCTCCAGCCTGTGTTCTGGGCGATATTCATTATTATTTCGGGTATCTGCTCCCGCCTGTCAAGGAATACGGCTAAAAGGGGCGTCATTGTTCTCGGCGCGGGGCTTGTTATAACGCTCGTCACGGCGGTGATTATGCCCGCGCTCGGCTTTGAGGGGGCGGAGATTTACTTCGGTATTCTGCACTGCCTCGGTACCTGTATGATAATAACGGGGCTGCTTATGCCACTGATAGAAAAAATTAATACCTTTGCGGGTATGGGCGTGAGCGCTGTGCTTTTTGCGCTGACCTATACGGTTAGCAGGGGTAGCCTGCTCTTCGGGCTTATTCCTTTACCTGAGGCGCTTTATAAAACTAACCTTCTTATGCCGCTTGGCTTTTTCAACGGCAGCTTTCAAAGCGCGGATTATTTTGCAATCCTTCCGTGGCTTTTTATGTTCCTTTTCGGCGCGTTCTTCGGTAAGTATGCGAAGGACGGCGCGTTCCCGAAGTGGACTTATGATTCCCACGCGAAGCCGCTTTCGTTCGTCGGACGTAATTCGCTCTGGTTTTACCTTGGGCACCAGCCCGTAATCTTCGGAGTCCTTATACTAATATCATTTATAATAAAATAAAAACGTGGTTTCCCACGCTTTATTTTTGCGCCTCGAATATTCCGATTCCGAATATGTACGGCGCGTACGTATCGTTACCGTTAAATTTCGTCTTACCGTCGTTTTTAAGGACGATTTTGTTCGCTCCCTTTTTCAGCTTTACGGTAAAGCATACGGTATCCCTCGTCTGCCACGAATAAGTGTTGCGGCAGTAGATATTACCGATATTGCGCCCGTTTACCTCGGCGGTAACGTACCGCTCAATAAGGTCAACGTTGTAATCGTGTACGCCGCCCTCGTCGTTATTGGAGTATTCAAGGACTACCCTGTAATCCCCGTCAGCTTCGGCGTTTACGGAAAATTCAGCCTCTCCGCCGTTTGAGGAAATTCCGTCAATACAGGTCATATATTCGTCGCCGTTTTTATACGGTATTTCCTTCAGCGCTGCCGTGCCGCCGAGCTTTGCCTGCTCTGCGCTGATATACGTCGGATATTCATACTCGGCGTCGAGCTCCATAACGGAAATTATTTCGCCGTCCGCCTCAATGTAACTGAATCCTTTTTTAAGAAAAACCGTTGCTTCACCCTCGTTAAAGGTGATTTGAGTGCCGTCAATAACGGCTTTTTGAGCGTTTGCTTTAACGGTATAGTAATTATCTTTCGGCGCAACCGCAAGGTAAGCCGTCGTTTCCTCGGTCGTCCTGTCTCCGTCGGGCAGTACGGCTATTTTTTTGTCCTCGGACACGGGCGTTACCACAAGGCTGTCGAGTACGTACGTGCCCTCGCCGTGTGTCAGCCTGATTTTATGCTTGCCTTCTGCCAAGGAAACAGGGAAGGAATAGCACGAGGTGTATTCGCTCTTTATCGTGTTCGAAAGGTAAATGTACTCCTCATTACCGTCTAACGAAAGCTTAACCTGTGTGTCAGCTCTGCCGTCAGGGTCCTGCCGTCCGTTTTCGTTCCACTCTCCGTCGTTTGAGTTTCCGTAAATGAAGTCGAGTAAGTATTCGCCGTCTTTTTTTATGTCTATTTCAATTTCAACACCGTCGCCATCGTTTTCCATACCGCCGACGAGCTCGTGGTTTTCCTCGGTGCCGCCGCTTGCCGGGCAGTAGCTGTCGTAGGTGTACGCCGCGCCGAGCAGCGCGCCGTATTCAAATTCGTATCTTTCGGGGCGTATATCTTCCTTTCCCGCTTCGCCTTCACATATAACAATGTGATAAGCGTTCGCTTCGTCAAGCTCACCGAGCTCAACGGTAAGGCTTTTTCCAAGCCTTTTATTATAATCCTTTAAAACAACGGGTTTAGTAACCTCGCCAAAAAGTCCCTTGTATACGACCTCTTCTACAAGGATTTCAACCTCTTTTCCGTAAAGCGCGGTCTTGTCAAGGTTTGTGAGACATACCTTTGATTTTTTGTTTCCGCCTCCGCATACTACGTCAATTTCGTTGCCCTCGTCGGATACCGAGGCGATACCCATAAACCCGTAAAAGCTGAGTGAGTCGTAGTGATATTTAATCGTGTTTTCAAGGTCGGAGGAAAGAATGTCAAGGTTTGTGCTCTTAACGGTTTCGCCCTTCATATCGGTGTACCATCTCATCAGCCACCACTGAGCGTTAGGCGTGTTCGCGCTCGCACAGGTGTCGTTAAGGTTATTCGCAAGGCGCCAGTACGCGCTGTCCGCGTAAACCTTGTTGTCCTCAATCTGAGTAATATACTGTACCATTTTGCCGGGATAGCCCGTCTCGCTCATCATTCCGTATTCGGTTATGATTATTTCAAGCGGCGCTATACCGAGCTCCTCCTCGATTTTGCGGTAGTCACTTACGTGCTCGTCAAAATAGTACGCCTCTTTTTCCGCAAGCTCGTGGTAAATCATAATTTCGGGGAGGCAGTTATTGTCGCGGCAGAATTCAAGGAAGTACTTAATCTCGTCGCGGTTGTAGTCGCAAAAGCCCGGCCCGCCTATAAGCGCGTTTTTGTCAATACTGCGAACAAGGTCAAAGGTCTGCTTCCACGCTGCGTTAAAGTTGTCCCTGCCCGCTTCGTTATAATCGCACCATACGCCGTACTGATTGTCGGGGTTTTCGTCCTTTTGCGACTCGCCGAACCATATGCCGTTGTCGCATTCGTTGTAGAGGCAGTATACAATTTGCGCGGGATAACTCTTTGCGCTCATTCTATTTACGGTTTCCTCAACCTTAGGAAGATAGTCAGTATTTAAAAGCTCCTGCCAGTCGTATTCACCCTTTGACCTTGCGGTCATAATGTCGGCGTACTTGTAGTACCATGTGTCATAGATATCCTGAAGGTATACGATTTCGTATTCCGTGCCCTTAAGCATTGGGCTGACATTGTCTATGTCGCCTATGGGGTGCTGCAGTCCGCCCGATACCTTCTGCGATATCGTCTGAATATCTACGCTTTCGGTCATCTCACGGCTCGGGACTCCGTCCTCGGCAAGCCCGTAAAGA
>FLNY01001024.1_pt1 | contig 13799 bp, 7 predicted proteins | sample 1140381 | NCBI WGS metagenome assembly FLNY01 (sample SAMEA3878172, study PRJEB12797) | bioreactor metagenome | biome: Moose rumen | place: Sweden | collected 2011-10
GGATGAAGAAAAAATTTACTCTACTAATTTTCGCTATCCTGGCGAGCTTAGGGGCTATGGCAAGCCCGCCTCAACAGGATGAAGGAAATGTGGCGAAGGTCGGTACCACGGAGTACGCAACCATAGAAGATGCCGTTGCTGCTGCATCCGCAGGCGACGTAATCGAAATCTTCAAGGCGGACACATACACCCTCCCTACCATCTCGAAGAATGTCACCATCGAAGGTACTGTCGACGGAGTGGAAGTCTCTCATACTTCTGCTGGTTCTGTTGCATCCATCCCTAACGGATGTACCTTCAAAAACATCACATTCAACTTCGGAAACGTCAACTACCATGGCTTCCAGCATGCAGGCACCATCAATATGGAAGGCTGCACGCTCAACGGCAAGTTCTTCAGCTATGGCGACATGAACTTCACCGACTGTGAATTCAACCAGACCAATGCGGACTACCATATGTGGGCATATGCCGGAAACCTTGTTTATACGGACTGTACGTTTACAAACAGCGCAGAAGGCAAGTTCCTCAACGTTTACAATGAGGACGGTTCTACAAAATATACGGTTACGGCTAATAACTGTAAATTCGTTAATAACGCCGCCTCAAGTAGCAAGGCTGCACTCAATGTGAAGGCCACTTGTGAAGACAAGTCGCTTCAATACGATGTGTATGTGAACAACTGCACTACTGAAGGCGCATTCCCGGAGGTCAGCAAATCAGACGCGCTTTATGTCTTGAATTCAGTTGTCCAGGTGGATGACCGCAAGGCTGCAGTCGAGGATCGTATCACTGTCACTGAGAATGATGTGCTGATTTATCCTGTTTACGTCGCTCAGTACAATGGCAAGAAGTATGTTACCCTCCAGGCTGCTCTCGACGCCGCTGAGGCCGACGACCCTGCTAACATCGTCATCGACCTGCTCGACGACGCAACGCTGGACATCACTGCTTGGGATGGCGCAAAGAACGCGCTCTCTATCGGAACAGTGAACACCCAGACTATCACCATCAACGGTAACAACCATACGTTGGACTTCGTTCAAAAGAATAGTGACTGGAACAATGTTGCGACGATGAATGACGCTCAGACCAAGCTCATCCTCAACGACATGGCTATCACCAACAGTGGGTATAACAATGGTCCTTGGAACCGTCATGACATCAATTTCAACTGCGCAGTTGAACTGAACAACGTCACTTCAGACAAGGCATTGGCTCTCAAGAATCATGCCACATTGAACAATGTGACGATAACTGAGAACAATACAAGCGACACCTATGGTCTTTGGATTTCTCCAAGAGTTGAAAATCAGACCATTAATATAAATGGTTTGAACTTGAAGGCAATATTAGAAGGTGATCCAACTGGTCGTGGTATCAAAGTAGATGACGAATACCAATCTAATTCTCCAAAAGTAACTCTGAGTGTAGCCAATTCTTCATTTACCACAGAAAAGAAGGCTGCAATCTTGCTCAAGTCCGCAGGCGGTGTAGATGTTATCGACGGTGGCGGTAACAACATAGAGGGTGTAGCAGCTGACAAAGTTAACCTTGTATGGGTTGACGAAGGGGATGCCGAGAATTTCTATAGGTACTCTGTTACAGGCGCAACGATGGTTCCTGAATCAAAGGAAACCGATTACGTCGCACGTCTTTCCAACGCTGAGGGTAAGATTCTGGGCTATTACAATGGCACGTCGGCTTTGGCAAACGCTGTGGCTGCCTCAGACGCAGGCTACACTGTTACCATCTTCAAAGCAGGTGAGTACACCATGCCGGGTCTGCCTAAGAACATCACCGTTGAGGGTGGTGTTGACGGTGTGGTATTCAACCATACCAGTGCAGGCAATATCGCTGCCATTCCTAATGGCGCCACATTCAAGAATGTGTCCTTCAATTTCGGAAATGTCAACTACCATGGTTTCCAAAGTGCAGGAACCATTAATATGGAGAACTGCAAACTTAGCGGCAAATTCTTCAGTTATGGTGAGATGAACTTCACCGGTTGTGAGTTCACGCAGACTAAAGAAGACTATAACATGTGGACTTATGCAGGAAACGTTACCTATACAGACTGTACGTTCAAAAACACAACAACAGGTAAGTTCCTCAATGTTTACAACGAGAGTGGTGCCACCAAATATACCGTCACTGCAAACAACTGTACATTCATCAATGACGGCACAAGCAATAAGGCTGCCTTCAATGTGAAGGCTACTTGTATTGATAATGGCAACGTTCTTGCTTACGACGTATTTATTAATAACTGTAGCACCGAGGGTGCGTTCCCTGCTGCTGCCATCACTCAGTCGCTTGTCGTGCTGAACAACCTGGCACAGGTTGACGACCGTACGGAAAATGGTGTTGACAACATCACGGTTACTCATGACGGAGTTCTGATCTATCCACTCGCACCGGTTGCCAAGATTGGCGAAATTGGATATCCTACACTCCAACTCGCTGTTGATGCTGCTACTGTTATGGGTGGTGATGTCACCATTAATATTGTTGCTGACATCACAGGCGAGACTGTGACCATAAAAGAAAACGCAAACTTACAGATTACCATCGACGGTAAGAAGGATGACTCCTCCAACTACACTGTTGATGCCATCATCGTCGTTGACGGTCTGCGTGGCAACGGTGGTAGCAACACCAACGGTGCTTCAGTCACGCTCCAGAACATCGCATTTGTAAGGGGTGATTATCTGACTGCTCAAAATGCGGATGTTATTCAGCCGTGCCACTATCCTCACCATCTGACAATTCAGGATTGTACATATACCGGTACGGACACTGATGAAAGTCGCGATAAATGGTTCTTGAATGTTTCCGATGCTCCTATGTATAATGCAACCATCAAGAATGTGACAGTGGAGCATTCTCGTCTGATTCAAGGTAATTTAGGCATGGATGTGGTATTTGAAAACATCACTGCCACAAATGATATCAAGTCTGGTTTCAACATCAAGACTGAGGGCACTGTTCTCATCAAGAATTGCCAGGTCACAACTCCTAAATATGCTTTCCGTGACTATAAAGATGCCTATGTAGGAACCATTACCCTCGAAGGCAACACCTTTATCAGCACTTCAACTGAATCTGACGAGGGTGCCATCGTGAACAGAGGCGGTTCTGCTGATGCAAAAATCAACGTGGTAAGTGGTACTTATGTGGGAGACATAAAGCCTTTAAATGGCAAAAATGCAATCGTCATCTCCGGCGGTCATTTCAGCGCGCCTATCTACGACGACGCATATGCAGACTACATTGCTGACGGTCTCACCGGCATCCAGAACCTCTATCCGGAGGATGAGGCTGCTCCTAACGGTGTCGCTGCCGGAATCGTGAAGGTGACTGAGACCGACGGAACCGTTTCTTTCTATAACACTCTCCAGGCTGCTGTGGATGCTGCTGGCGAGAACGCGGTGGTGACTCCGCTTATCGACCTCAACCTCACAACGGTGACAACGACTCCTAGCAACAAATATAATGTAAGCATCAACAAGAGCATTACCATCGACGGTGAGGGACATACTATCACAAGCTCGACAGGCAAACGTGCATTGGTACTGCAGGGTGAAGGCAATAACATCACGCTGAAAGACCTCACTATCGTGAACAATAAGGCTGATGCATGCATGTTCATCGTCGACAACCTCACTTGTACGCTAGACGGAGTGACACTCGACGGAACGAATGGAAAAACCTATAACCAGCCGCTCACAATCGGTTCTATCAGTGGTAATGGCCGCGTAACGCTGAACGTTACCAACGGAAGCGTCATCAAGACGAACGACGAGGGATCTGCTCACTATTCCATCATCGCTTGGCACCCGGCTGACATCACCGTTACCGATTCTGAACTGAAGGGATGGGCTACGGTATATATCAAGCCTGATGCTGCCGGCTCAACTGTGAATATCAGCAACAGTACACTGACGAGCAAAGGTCTGAGTGGGGCAACTAACAGCTTCGCAATGTTCGTGACAGAAAGTGGAAACAACGAAATCTCACTCACTGACTGTACGCTCAACTCAAGTGCTGTAAGCGGAACATATGAGTCTCTGTTTATTCTTGGTGGTCAGGATAACGTGGTGAAGATTCTTGGCTCTACCACTTATACCACCAACGATGAGACTTATGGACCAATCGCATATGACTGGGGCAGCCTCAAGACAAATAAGATGTACTTCGACGACACAACCAAAGCTGCGTTCGACAAGTACTTCGACGAGGCCAACGGCTGCTATATCCTCGATGAGAAGGAACAACCCATCAACCTCTATCCTGTAAGCTACGAGCCTGAAGTGTTCTACTACTGGGCTGACGGAAACGGCGGATATCAAGGTGTGTATTGTAAGTTCTCAGATCCGTTTATCAACACTAACGCTTACATTCTTGGAGACGGTGAGTTCATCGCTCTGCAAAAGAACATTGCGCTCAACCAGAATATTCCTTGTCCGTTGACAGAGGGCGGAATCACAATCCTCCTCGGCGACTACACCATCACCAAGGGCGACTATTCCGTAAGCCTCCTCCCGGGCGTAACCGTATACACCGACAAGCAGACGGACATCTTCTCTGCTGCTACCGAGGGATACAGCATCTACGAGCTCACAACCGAGACCGGCTATGCTTACACTTGCGGCAACTACGTAGCCAAGGTCAACAACGACCTCTTCAAGACCTTCCCTGAGGCTGCAACCGCTGCAGCAGGCACCAAGGTGATCACGCTTCTGGCCAACATCCCTGAGTCCTACGAGCTGACTTCCGGCACGCTCAGAGTGGAGAAGGGCGCTTACGACGTCACAATCACCGCTCCGGAAGGATACGAGCTGGTGTACACCATCAGCGGAGTGGTTTCTATCTACTCACTCAAGACGGTTGCTGACATGGCGGCTATCGAAGAGGGCTACTACTACATCAAGAACAACGGAAACGACAAGTATGTGAACGTGAAGGGCAGAAGGACTGCCACGATCGACGCAGACAAGAACGCCGGTGCCGGAACCATCATCAAGGTGAAGACGAACCAGGATGGACAGGTACAGGTGCTTCGCTCACAGGCTGTCGACATACCTTACTACGCACAGCGGGCCATGACATACGTGCCTGAGTTCGTCGACTTGCTCGTACAGAAATTCGGTGCAGAAGGCAGCGGACAGGTGCTCGGAACACAGGGCGTGGACGCTATCATGGACAAGTTCAACGAGAGCTTCGACTACCACCTCTATGTGGAGAAAGCGGGCGAAGGATACCGTATCTACGGACGCACGCCTTCTATGAAGCCGGTAATCGAGTTCTATCAGGAGAACAAGGCGAACGTGGACGCCAAGCTGCCGCAGATCGAGACCTTCGTCAACGACGCCATCGCCAAGGTGGTCAACAAGGCAGGCATGGGCTCATCGCTCCTCAACTCCTTCAAGCTCGAGACCATCTGGGAGCAGATGGGCGGAACGCTCACCAAGCCGACCGACGAGGCTACCAAGCTCCAGTTCCTACAGGAGGTGCTCGCCAACGAGACCAACGTATGGAACTTCGCTTACAAGACCGTCACTTACTATCTCGACCAGGTGAAGGACAAGATCCAGGAGAAGCTCGCTGATACCGAACTGGCTGGACAGCTGCCGGCTGACCTCAGCTCTTACTTCGACCTCGTGGAGAAAATCCGTCCGGGATTCAAGTACTACATCGTTCAGAAAGATGGCAAGTTCGACATCGTAAGCCAGGGCAACACCGACATCAACGCTAACGCTGCACGCACTATCTGGACTCTCGAAAAGGCTCAGACCATGGCCGTAAACGTGCCGGAAGCTAACTCACGCATCACGGGCGCTACATTCGACGAGAACGGAAAGCGCACTGGATTCGAGAAGGGCTACTACACCACGCTCTACACCGACTTCGCTTACCAACTCCCTGAAGGTGCCGTAGCCCTGAAGGTGACGGAAATCAAGGACGCTATGCTCGGCGATGAACCGCTTACTTACGAAAGCGGTGACGCTACACTCACGCTCGGACTCCTCGTAACAGAGGAAATCGGTCAGGAAGTACCTGCTCAGACTCCCGTGCTCATCATGTCGAAGACCGCTGGCGATATCGACATCACCATCGGCGACGGCTTCGGAGCATCTGCCGACGTCAGCAAGAACATCCTCCGCGGTGCGGACTACCTCATCAATGAGTACGAGATCAACACACCGATGCTCGAAAGCCTCTACTCGTTTGCAAACGAAAAGGTAAGCGGTCTCGACAAGTACGAACACCTCATCCGCAAGAACTCCGGTACTGTCAACAACAAGTACTTCTTCTCACTCACCATGCAGGAGATCCAGGATGCCTACAAGGCCAAGACCGGCTACGAGATGCAGACCAGCCCGATCCTCACGCTCAGCAAGCAGGAAGGCAAGAAACTCGCGTTCAACGAGTCTTGGGAAAACATCCAGCCGAACTCCGTCATCCTCGTGAGCGAACAGACAAAACCGGCTCTCTTCACTCTTACAGGTGATGTGACGCGCGACGGAGAAATCAACGTGCAAGATGTGACAGGACAGACCAACATCATCCAGTTCCGCGACAAGCAGGAGTATAACTACGACTACGAGGCTGCGGATGTCATTTACATCGAAGGTACAGATATTGAGGTAAGCGACGTGACTGGAGAGGTGAACATCATCCAGAAGAGGACAAAGCATCCTGATCTTCCATAATCAATCTAAAACTAAATTATAGAGTTTTATGAAACGATTCATGATTATATCAGCACTGTTGACGCTGAGCTGCCTGCCAACGGCAGCCCAGCTCAACGGGTCTGGGTTCTATCGGTTCCGTAATGCGCAGCATACATCTGATTATATCAGCATGGCAAACGATATATTTAATTATAAGACAATTGTTGATGATGCATGTGGCGGATTTACGAATGCTGCAGGACAAGATGGCCAAAACCGTGCATTAGCATGTGTGGGTAAATATCTGGAGACTGATATTCACATGGTGGAAGATGCTGATTTTATAGATCCTGGAACTGTGATATATGCCCAAAAAAGGAATACTAATTCCAATAATTATGACTATAATCTTATAGGGCAAGGAACTAGCTTACTTACATTAACAACAGGAAAGGTTTCCCATCCTAATTCACTCTTTAGTCCTAGTATGACATTTTCAGATAGATATATATCTATAAAGAAAGTTGGAGGAGACGGAACAGGATCTCTGTATACAGCTCAGATAGAATTGTCTGGCTCTCTTAAATATATTGGTACATCAAATCAGACTCTTGGTACACGTTTCTTTGTGGATAATGCTGGTATGTTTGATATATCCGATGCTTCTACAGCAGATGGTGCAAAGTGGTATATCGAGCCTTTGACGCATTTCAATGTGTCTCCTGAAGTGGAATATAATGGAAAGTATACTTTTTATAAAGGAAAATACTACACGACTCTCTACGTTCCTTATGCTTTTCAATTAAGTGCTGCAGGAAGTGTTGAAAAAGCCTATGTCGTTAAGGGTATCGGAACTGATGGAGTTATGGATTTGGAAACTGTTGCTACTAAAGGAAGCGGAACCGTTCCGGCAGGAACACCTGTTATACTTGAATGTTCTTCAAGCTCATCTGCAGACTGTCAATTGATTCCAACTGGAACCCCGCTTTTTACAGACCCACAGAATGTCGAAAATACAAGTGCACCTTCCGCATCTACTACAACGAACTATACTGGAACGAACCTTCTGAAAGGTAATTATTATTGTAATCAAGACGGTACAATGACATACCAAAAGGAAAGTGGCACAGGCTCCTTCAACGCCAACCACTACACGGCTCCTACTAACTTCATGTATGTCATCGGAGTGACTCCCTCTGGAAAACTCGGTATGGTGAAAGCCACAGGCACTGCCATGCCGGCCAACAAGGCTTGGATTGAGTATACAGGAACAGCCGAGCTCGTCTTCCCGTTCCAGAATAGCATTCCGGGCGACGTAAACAAGGACGGTGGGGTAGACGTTGGCGATGTGGTTGCTACGGTGAACATCATCCAAGGACGTGACTCTGGCTTCGACTATGACTACAATGCAGCTGATATAGATGGAAACGGAACATACGACGTGACGGACGTTACCGGTATTGTCAATATCATCCAAGGAAGATAATATTTAATTGAAATGTTAAACTAAATTATTATATAAAGCAATGAAAAAATTATTACTATTTATGTTTGCTCTGCTCGCTTTTGCGGGTGTGAGGGCGCAAAGCGAAGACCCAACCGACCCTTCTTATTGGGACGAGGACAAGTTGGCTGCATACGATCAAGCCATAGCTAATCAGCATGATGATGTCATCTACATGAAAAGCTCCATGTTCCCTGCTGGATCTGGTGTCGTTGAACTGCCTATCAATGTCAAGTGTCATGCACCATTTATTAATGTGCAGTTCAGAACTGTACTGCCTGAGGCAAATTCTGTATTACTGTATCCACAGGATGAAAAAGATTTGGCTGGCGAAATGAAGGTGGTTATTGTGGGTACAAGTAGAATCTCTGCAGACGCAGTCGACGGTAAGAATTTCACTGACGAACGTTATACGCAATATGTAACTTCAAAACAAGGATTCTGCTCCGGAGACGATGATGTGTTTTTCTCAGTTAAAGTGGATATTTCCAACTTAGAAGCTGGTGTGTATGACCTGACAGTTAAATCTGGTGCCATCCTCTCTGGCTTTGCCCCCGATGATGCTAACGGTCGCCGCGAAGTGAATGAACCAATCGTCACCAAGCTCGTCATTACTGATGAGATTGTCCTCGATGAAAACGACACAGATTATCCAGGAACATACTCTGGTGTTGACGTAAGAGTGAAACGTACTTTTGCTTTTGATGTATGGAACACCCTCTGCTTGCCTATCAACATGGATGAAGCACAATGTAAGGCTGTGTTTGGCAACAATGTTGATATTGCAGAATTTAATGGGTATGAGTATGAAGCAGCAGATAAATACATCAATGTAAAATTCAATCACGTAACATCTATAAAAGCTAATACTCCGCTGATTATCAAGATTCAGAAATCTGACTTTACTGATGTTGACGAATTTAAAGAATTCAAACTGGAAAACGTTGATATCGTAACAACTGCTGCAAATACATTGAGGACAAGAGTCGGCAAGGGAATGATGATTGGAACTTATACTAACGGAACTACACTCTATAAAGAAACTGAAGATGAATTGGGTGATCCGGTAATTACACAGTATATTTTCTTGAATAATAATAAATTCTATTATGCTACTGATAAAACTCATCCGTTGAAGGGATTCCGTGCGTATTTTTACTTCCAGGATGATGCCAAGACCGCTCTTTCCGACGGTGTCAAGTTCAACTTCTCCGTCAACAACGACGAGCCTACTTCTATCGACGGCATCTCATCTATCGAGAAGATTGCAGAAGGCGTTTACAACGTAAGTGGTCAGAAGGTAAGTGACTCTTCACTTGAAGGTCTGCCTAAGGGTGTTTATATCGTAAATGGTAAAAAAGTATTTAAAAAGTAAGAAGGGAGGACTGAAACAATGAAAAAGAACTATATCAAACCAGTCTCTAAGACGGTAATACCTGAGTTGGCAGTTGGTGCCATGAAAGTTGTTGCTTCTATCGAGGAAATCGATTATGGAGGTGAAGACGAAGACGGTCTTGATGGACAGGCACCGGAACGCCCAGAAGACCTCATGAACGACCAGAAAAAGAACACCTACAGCCTCTGGTAATTCGCTCCGAACGTCATACAAAACCCTATATCTAGGAAGGGGGATGCCTGTTGCGCATCCCCCTTTCTATTCCCACCCCCGAAGCCTCCCCGTTTAGTAACATATAAATCCGTTTTGTACATCACCCACCCCCGCTCCCGATACCTCCCGAGCCCATCCGCACTGGGGTTGTGGACGTCCCCGTCCGCACACTCGGCCGGCGAAGCACGGCCCTACTTGTAAAAACGGATTTTTCATCTCCTACGCCTCCGTTGCCCCGCCGTAGGGTACGGTTTCAGCGTGTAGTAGCGGAAAAATCCGTTTTCTGGAGCACCCACGTCCCTGATACGTACCAAGCCCATCCGCACTGGGGTTGTGGACGTCCTCGTCCGCACACTCGGCCGGCGAAGCACGGCCCTACTTGTAAAAACAGTTTTTTCACCTCCTACGCCTCTGATACGTACCACCCCCCCAACCACCCATCACTAATCCATGTCCAACGCACCTTCAACCCTTCTACTTGGGAAGACGGATTCGCTTAGCAGGATTCCGTCGCGACTCGGCAAAGCTCAAGCAAGCTTGGCTTTACGCTCGCTGCTCCAGAATCTCTTCCCCTCCTACGCCTCCGTTACCTCCTGAACCCATCCACACTGGGGTTGTGGACGTCCTCGTCCGCACACTCGGCCGGCGAAGCACGGCCCTGTTAGTAACATACAGATTCTGAATCCCCCTTACATTCCCATCCCATCCGCATGGTTTTTTATTGAGCACGAAGTGCGTTTTTTCTCCGAAACGCAGTGGAGGATTTTTTTTGAGTTTTGTCATGACAAAACGTTTTTTAGTAATGATTGAATAATAACTTGGGATGATAGTTTTTTGTCTGCCTGAATTCTTTCTTTATATCTATCGTCTTGACTTCTTGTCTTCTCGTCTTCTTGTCTTCATAAGAATCCCAACTTATTTTTTTACGATTACTTATTTATTTCTTCATAATAATTTTCAAAATTTAATTTTCTCCCAATTTTCTTCAAATTTTCATTCTTATATTCATGAACGATTCGCATCCTAAAAATACTATTTATGCCCCATTCGTGGTCATTCATGGTCATTCATGTTAAAAAAATCTCTCATTCTTCATTCTTTATTCTTCATTTTTTCGTATCTTTGCACCATCTATCGTCGAAAAGTGTGATTTTTTTTCACGTTTTTCGACGATAGAACGTGATTTTGTACTTTTTGAAACCATACTTATGCATATTTATCGTGACATAGAAGAGACGCTCCTTGCTTGGAAAAACTGTGAGCGCAGACAACCCCTCATTCTTGAGGGGGCTCGTCAGATTGGTAAGACTTGGGAAGTGCTTCATTTTGGCGAGAACCATTTCAAGCATGTAGCTGTCTTTAATTTTGACCGGAGCGCATCTCTCGCATCCGTGTTCGAGAAGACAAAGGACATTAATGAACTGATGAGAGAACTGGCTTATTTCTCTGGAGTACCTTTTGTTCCATCAGAGACGCTGATTTTTTTTGATGAGATTCAGGAATGTCCTCATGCGTTGAATGCACTCAAGTATTTTGAGGAGGACGCACCCCAGTTCCACGTGATTGCTGCGGGATCTCTTCTGGGAGTGGCTTTGAACAGGGCAGGAAGTGGATTCCCGGTCGGAAAAGTACATTTTGAGAAGATGTTCCCCATCACGTTTAAAGAATTTCTACGGGCAGCAGATCAACGTCTCTATAATCTTGCTGATGAATGTGTGAAAGATAAAATGCCACTGCCTGAAACCCTTTTCACTCAGCTTGCTTCTTATTATAAGTCTTATCAGCTTTGTGGAGGTATGCCACGGGCTACTGCCACTTTCATCTCAGGGCTGGGGACCGATGCGGTAGAGACAGTGCTGACCGATATCTTACGGTCTTTCTCTGCGGACTTCAATAAATATATCGACAACAAGGACGTGCCACGTATTCATGAAATATGGAAATCCATTCCTCCACAGTTGAGCAGGGAAAACCGTAAGTTTGTCTTCCGTACCATCCGCTCAGGTGCCAGAGCACGCGAATATGAGGCGGCACTCGACTGGCTCAGCCTTTCCGGGATGACTCATAAAATCTATCTGTCCGAAAATCCTTCGCTGCCTTTGACGTTCTATGAGAATACTACAGCGTTTAAGATTTATCTTATTGATATTGCGCTGCTGAGGACGCTCGCTGGACTGCCGAAGGAGGTGGTCGTGACTCATGGCAATCTGTTCAAAGAGTTCAAAGGGGCTATGGCTGAGAACTTCGTTATGCACAAGGGATTGAACAGGCGCATTACTGGACGCTTAGCGGAAACAAGTCGGAGGTGGACTTCATTATTCCGCATCAACTGGAGGTCATTCCAGTCGAGGTGAAGGCAGAGGAAAGCATTAGTGGAAAAAGCTTTGCCGTATATGATGAGAAGTATCATCCAAGGCTGAGAATACGCTTCTCTTTACGTAATATAAGACAAGACGGCAATCTCCTTAATCTCCCCATTTTCCTCGCCGATTGGCTAACCTGTTTCTTCTGACCAACTCTGCCCCCATCCCCACGCCCTGTAGAGACGCCCCGTGGGGCGTCTTGTAACTTCCCCGTCCGCCATTGCAATCCACGCTTAGGAGGCGAAGTCTCCAGACTTTGCAAGCACCCCGCTCCCGATACGTACCCAGCCCGCCATCATAATATTGTTTTTCAGTCCTACGTACTACTCTCGTCCTACGTGTAAAAACCGATTTTTCACCTCCTACGCCTCCGTTGCCCCGCCGTAGGGTACGGTTCCTGCGTGTAGTAACATAAAAATCCGTTTTGTACATCACCCACCCACGCTCCTGATACCTTCCGAGCCCATCCACACTGGGGTTGTGGACGTCCCCGTCCGCACACTCGGCCGGCGAAGCACGGCCCTACTTGTAAAAACCGATTTTTCACCTCCTACGCCTCCGTTGCCCAGCCCATCCGCCCGTGCAACCCACTCGTAGGAACGAAAATATCCGATTTTTGCGCACCCACGCTCCCGATACGTACCACTCCCATTATCAAAACAATCTTTTCTGTCGTACGTACCAGTCACCGTCCTACGTGTAAAAACCGATTTTTCACCTCCTACGCCTTTGGTCCCAAGCATGTCATCATTTCTGAAAGCATGGTCGGTTACTTCATTCTTCAGTTACTCCCCGTCTGGATAGCGCTTTCAACTTTCAGCTATTCTCTCCTACTTTTTTGAATTTCTGCTGTCGTAAATCATTTTTTTTGTGTATATTTGCACAAAACTAATATGCCTTATGGAAGAAAGAACCTTTAACACGGCTGGGCCACAGAAACCAAAACTGCATTATTCCATTGATCCTCTTAGCCGTTTTGACTTGGATGATATATTGATGCTTATCCGTCAGGAACGTTATTTCGTGCTGCATGCACCTCGCCAGACTGGTAAGACATCATGTCTGCTTGCCTTGCGTGACTTTCTGAACAAGGAAGGACGGTATCTGGCTGTCTATGCCAACGTGGAAGGAGGACAGGCGTTACGAAACGAACTCAGAGGGGTGATTAAGGCAACCATCGATATTATTGCAAATGAGTTGGATTTGATAAGTGACACATCCTATCAGCATATCCGTGATGAGGCACAAAACCTGGAGCCGGCTTCAATGCTGACCGTGTATCTGTCCAGGCTTTCGAGGGCTATTGAAAAGCCTTTGGTTCTCCTTATCGATGAGATTGACTCGTTGGTGGGCGATGCTCTAGTGAGTGTGCTCCGACAGCTCCGTTCCGGATATCCCAACCGTCCGGCTGCTTTCCCACAGTCCGTCATCCTCTGCGGTGTCCGTGATGTGCGTGATTACCGCATTGTGCTCTCAAACCAGGACATCGTCACGGGGGGATCTGCATTTAATATCAAGGCCAAGTCCCTACGACTTGGAAACTTCTCCAAGCAGGAGATTCACGAACTCTTCATGCAGCACACCCTCGAAACGGGGCAGGTGTTTGACGAGGATTGTTTCCCCGTCATCTGGTCTGCCACGGAAGG
>FLNY01004894.1_pt1 | contig 13792 bp, 7 predicted proteins | sample 1140381 | NCBI WGS metagenome assembly FLNY01 (sample SAMEA3878172, study PRJEB12797) | bioreactor metagenome | biome: Moose rumen | place: Sweden | collected 2011-10
GAAAGCTCCTTGTAGTTGTAGAAGAATTTTCCGTCTTTTTCTACGCTGAATTCAGAAGCGGCGCAGTCCATGGCGATTTTTACGTCTTCGCCAGGTTTGTAGCCTGCGTCTTTGATTGCCTGAACGATTGAATCGAGGGCATCATTGATCCCGTCGAATTTTGGAGCGAATCCGCCCTCGTCGCCTACAGCAGTTGAAAGACCGCGTTTTTTAAGGAGTTTTGCCAAAGCGTGGAAAACTTCTGCTCCCATGCGGATTGCTTCTTTTTCTGATTTTGCGCCCACAGGACGAATCATGAATTCCTGGAAAGCGATTGGAGCGTCTGAGTGGGCGCCTCCGTTGATGATGTTCATCATTGGAACAGGAAGGACATGAGCGTTTGCTCCGCCGATGTAGCGGTAGAGAGGAATGTTAAGGGCTTTTGCCGCAGCCTGTGCTGTTGCAAGGGAAACTCCGAGGATTGCGTTTGCGCCCAATTTTGATTTTGTGGGAGTGCCGTCGAGCTTTAGCATGGCAAGGTCGATTGCCCTCTGCTCAAAAACATTAAAGCCTTTGAGAGCCGGCGCGATGATTTTGTTTACGTTTTCAACGGCTTTGAGAACGCCCTTTCCGCCGTAGCGGTTTTTGTCGCCGTCACGAAGCTCCAGGGCCTCGTTTTCGCCGGTTGAAGCTCCGCTTGGAACTGCAGCCCGGCCAAGAACGCCGTTTTCAAGGATTACATCCACTTCGACCGTAGGATTTCCACGGGAATCGATGATTTCCCGGCCGATTACATTTTCGATTTTGACTGAATTTAGCATTTTACTACCTCAAAAAAATAAGCAAGGTTGCCGAAGCCTTTCCTTACACTGCAGAAGTGGAAATATTTGACCTCAACGCCCTTGCAAAGATAAAACTCTGTGGCTGGCAGAGTGTTAGTTTTATCTAACAGAAGTTAGGATATACATATTATTTTTTTTTGTCAAGAGAGGAGCTTGTATTGATAATTGAAGAATGGTTGTTGAAAAGTTAAAAAAAGTCGTTATAATTGCTTGCAAGAGGTTAATATGAAAATCTTAAAAAAACTTGCAATTTCCGCCCTTTTTATGGGCTCTATTTCCTTCACCTTTGCCGTTGATTATGAATCATTGGCAAATGGGTTTGTCAATGGTGACCTTCAATCTACTATCAGTTCTGGTCTTAATGACTTTGGTGATGAGCTTGGTTTTTCTGTTCCGCAGGCAGCTGTGCAGCAAAATGTTTACGCTGATGCTTTTATCGGAAAACTCTTTCCTGCTGTTCCCCCTCATTTTGCAGTGGGAATCAACGCCGGACTCACTCATTTGAACACTGAAGGACTAAAAAATGCTGCCAGTGCGCTTGGAATCAGCGGGGTAGAATCAAGCTACTATTTCCCTGTCTTTAACGCAGATTTGCGTGTCGGAGGCGTTTTGCTCCCCTTCGATGTAGGTCTTTCTTTTATGACTCTGGATGTCTCAAAACTTGCCTCAATGAATGCTGATTTTACAGCTGAATTCTTTACCCTTGCGGCAGACATTCGGTATGCAATTCTTGAAGGCGGAGTTATTAGCCCGTCTCTTTCTGTAGGTGTCGGATATTCTTACAACAAGGGAACTTTCGGTGCCAGTGAAAATTATGCCGAAGTTATGGTTGATTATGATGTGCATACCTTGTATGGGCAGATTCAACTTTCAAAAGGAATCAACATACCTGTCGCAAACATTGGATTTACCCCCTTCGTAGGACTTCGCGGAGTTATTTCAAATTACTCAAACGATTGGTCTTGGAAATTCAAGGGCGCAGGAGTAGAGAAAATTACGAATGCAGCTAATGAATTAGGAAAAATGATTTCAACATCTGGAAGTGGAACTGCTTCATCTGACGGTTTCGGAGGCTTCCAGCCACAGCTTTATGGTGGAGTTGGCTTTAACTTCGCCCTTTTGCAGTTTACGGCAAGCGTTTGTGCTGATTTAAGACATTTAGGCGGAGACACGAATCTTTGGAGCGGTGTCTTAAGCTTAAGACTAAAACTGTAGCAAGTTTTAATGCCGGGACAATTTCCCGGCATTTTTTTTATCTCGTGCGGCGAACCCTGTCAAATAGCTCTTCTTTTGTAAGTGTTGTCCAGCAAGGTCGGCCATGCGGGCAGTGGGGGTCTTTTAGCTCTAAAGCCTTTCTTGCCAAATCTTGTGCAGCCTCAGGCCCTAAAATCGTTCCGTCTTTTACCGCCGCTTTGCAGGCTGTCATCGCCGCAATCTGGTAAATTATTTCCTCAGGGCTGACTTTTTTTTCAAAAATGGCTCGTCTTAAATCTTCCTCGCTTCCGTTATAACGGGCGGGAATAGTCGTGAAAATCCATCTTCCGTTTCCTTTGTTTTCGCAGTTAAAACCGGCGGTGCAGAGAGTTGTCTTTATTTTTGAAAGATAGTCGTCTTCTTCTTTTGAGCTGGTTTGAATTTCATAAGGAACAAGAAGATTTTGAGTTTCGCTTCCTCCGCTCATAAGGCGGTTGAATAAAATCCTCTCATGGGCTGCGTGCTGGTCAATCAAGTAAAAAATTCCGCTTTTCTGAACCATCAAAAATGTACCGAAAAGGGTTCCGTAGTAAATAAAATCCGCTTCTTTTCTGGAAGAGAGAGGGGAATTTGGAATTGAAAAGCGAAGCTCTGAATCAGTCTGGAAGCGAATGTGATTTTTTGTAAATGATTCAGAATTTTGTCTGGCAGTCGAGATGTTTTCTGTTTTTGATGACAGCGCATATTCTGCAAGCCTGGATGAGTAACTTGGTTCTGCGATTTTAATTTCTGTGTCCGATTTTTCAGAGTAGCGTGGAAATGCTTTTGGATATGTTTCCTTCTTTTCTCTTGAAAGCTCGTTGTCAACAATCGCCTGAAATAGAGTGTTCCGTTCGTTTTTCGCAATTTCTTCATGAAGCTCCTTTTCTCTCTCAAATGAGCTTTTAATTCCGTAGCTTCTGAAATAATTTCGTACGGCGCTTGAAACTCCGTGGTGAACTGCCGAAATGTCCTTGAAGCGAACTTCTTTTTTTGCGGGGTGGATGTTAAAGTCGACGACTCTCGGGCTTACTTGTAAGAATAATGCAGCTACCGGGTGACTTCCGTTGGGGAAAAAGCCCTGACAGCCGTATTCAATCGCCTGAATTAGGGAATATTCCTGAACCCTCCGTCCGTTTACGAAAATGTAGATGTTTTTTCGGTCGTTTCTATAGACGCTAGGCTCTCCTATTACCAAAGAAAAGCTCCAGTCGGTCTCACCATCATTTTCTTTTCCCTTTGAGTCAATCTGGAAAAAAAGCCTTGTGTTTTCCTTTAGCTCCAAGGCACGGGCGAATCTCTCTGACAAAGTGACATTTTTGGGTAAGTCGTGCCGAATCGTGCCGTCAATCGTCAGCCTAAAAGCGATGTCAGGGCGGGGAAGGGATTTTTCGACAAAAACTTCACGGCACATCATATTTTCAGATGAAGGCCGCTTTAAAAAGTTACGACGGGCTGGAAAATTTTCAAAAAGCCCTTCGCTCATAACGATTGTGCCCTTTCCGTCCTGAACTGGCGGAATTTGCTCAATCAAATGGTCTTCCGTAATGCTCGCTCGCATTTTGTAATTTCCACTCATTATTGAAAGGCGGGAAACTGCCGCGATTGAGGCGAGGGCTTCTCCACGGAAGCCCAGGGTTGAAAGATTTAGCAAGTCTTCGGATTCTGAAATTTTACTTGTGCAATGAGGCCTGGCACAGGCGGCTAAATCTTCTTTTGTAAAGCCGGAGCCATTGTCTGAAATACGGATTTTTTCGATTCCGCCGCCGTCCAGCTCAACAGAAATTGAGTCTGCTCCGCTGTCAACTGCGTTATCTAAAAGCTCACGGACTATTGCCGCAGGCCGGTCAATCACTTCGCCAGCGGCAATTTTTCGGGCGACATCAAGGGAAAGCGGGCGGACAGGTCGGCGATTCATTACTGGCGAAGTCCTTCAGCTGGCGCTCCGCTTGTTCCGGTCATAGCGTCTGCCCCTGAAAATAAATCAAACTGAGGCTCAATGTTCACTTGAGAAGTTGTGGCATTTTCATTTCCTTTCACTGGCTGATTCATGAGAATCTGAATTTTGCCTTCGATTTTTTCTATGTCTTTTTCGAGAGTTTTTGCGAGCTTTATGCCTTCTTCAAAATTCGAAAGAGCATCTTCTAGGGAAATGTCCTGCCTTCGGATATTCTGTGTGAGCTCTTCCAGTCGGGAAAGATTTTCTTCAAATGATTTCATAAGGCATAGTTTATCAGAAAAATGATTTTTAAGAAATAGTAAAAAACTAGGGAAACACTGATTAATATTTTTGCCTGTCCCGCAGGATAAAGCCTAATTTTTCAAGAGTTGCCAGAAAATGCACGACTCTGCTAAGCATTTTTTCTTTTTCGTCTGGAAATGATTCGTGCATTTTTGCCAGAATGTCGTTTACGGAGTTTTTACCGTCGAGAGAAAGCCAGAGCGTAGTTCCGTATTTGTCGAGGGAGATGTGAGAAATCTTCGGCCGTTTAAAAAAACGCTGGGACAGGAAATTGAAAAATCCCTTGTTTTCCATGTCGATCTCAACAATTTCAGATTTTCCGTCACCACAGGCTTTTGTCCGCCAGGCAAGCTTTTGATTCTTAGAGAAAACTAAATCCATGTAGTTCTGAGGAATTTTTTTTGCTTTCATAATTTTTTCAGTATGAGCGCTAACGAAGAGCCTTATTACAAGCTTCGCCAGCGCTCAAAATGTCATTTTCAAAGTTGTCTTAATTCGACTTTTTCTTGTTTCTTGTGAAGAATACAATGCTTGCCAAAAGCAAAGCGAAGAAAACTACGCCGCCTGCATTTCCCAAAATTCCGCCGAAATTGATTGTCTGCAAGAGAGACTTTCCGTTTGAAAGAGGGATGATTGCGAAAACCGCGAGCAAGATTCCGATAAGACCTTCACCAGCGATAAGGCCTGAGCCGTAAAGAACTCCTTTTTCGGTGACAGTTTTTCCTTCCTCACCTTTTTTGTCGAAGAAAAAGCGCAAAAGACCGCCCAAGAAAATTGGAGTTGAAAGATGAATCGGAAGGTAAACGCCGATTGCGACCGGAAGAACTGGAATTCCGATAATTTCGATTGCAAGGGCAATTCCGACACCCACGAGAACCAAAGTCCATGGCAGGCTACCACCCATAACGCCTTCAACAACGAGCTTCATAAGAGTTGCCTGTGGAGCTGGAAGCTCTTTTGAGCCAAAGCCCCAGGCCGCATCCAAAAGATACATGATTCCGCCGATTGCGAATGCAGAGACGACACAGCCTACAAGCTCACCCAGCTGCTGATTTCTAGGAGTTGCTCCGACGATGTAGCCGGTTTTTAAGTCCTGAGAAATGTCTCCGGCCATTGCCGCAATGATACAGATGATTGTTCCCACAGCTATTGCGCTAGTCATTCCGGCTATTCCTGTGTGACCCGTTGATTTTAAAAGTGCCGTAGCGATAAGAAGCGTTGCGATTCCCATTCCAGAAACAGGATTGTTTGAGCTTCCGACAAGACCAACCATCCGGCTGGAGACTGTGGCAAAAAAGAATCCGAAAACCACGATGATGAGAGCGCCCAAGAGTCCCACCGGAATTGCAGGCAAAAGCCAGATTACTACGACGATGAGGAGGGCGGCAATCAAGAGTCCTTTCATAGGAAGGTCACGGTTAGTGCGTTCTTCAACTTCTTCCTTGTGACCAAAGCCGCTAATCGCTTTTTTGAAGGTTTTTATGATTGTCGGGAAGGATTTTATCAAGCTGATAATACCTCCTGTTGCGACAGCCCCTGCACCGACATAGCGGATGTAGCTTGACCAGATTCCCCAAGGACCGAGCTCTGAGACAGGAACTGATGACGGAGCGAAAACAGAAGAAGAGCCGAAGAAGTTAATCAGAGGAATTACGACAAACCAGCCGATTACGCCACCAGCGAACATATATGCAGAAATCTTTTTTCCACAGATATAGCCGACACTTGCCAGGGCAGGAAGAATGTCAGCGCCGAAGCCTGTTCCGAATTTTTTGATGCTCCAGTCGATTTCTGAAGGAAAAAGACACAGACCGTCAGCGATGAATTTATAAATTGCGGAAATTCCAAGGCCTGAGAAGACGATTTTTGATTTTTCACCGCCTTCTTCACCTGCCAAAAGAACCTCTGCACAGGCTGTTCCTTCCGGAAAGGGCAAAATTCCATGTTCCTCAACGATTAAAGCAGAGCGAAGCGGAACCATAAAAATAAGACCCAGCACAGCCGCACACAAAGAAATGATTGCGATAATCCAAAATGAGGGCTTTGAAACTGCGTCACTTTCGCTGGCCCACATAAAAAGAGCTGGCAAAGTGAAGATTGCGCCAGCCGCCAAAGACTCACCGGCAGAACCGATTGTCTGAACCAAGTTGTTCTCTAGGATTGAATCGCGCTTTAAGATGATTCGGATAATTCCCATAGAGAGAACTGCGGCAGGAATAGAGGCTGAGACTGTCATTCCGACACGGAGTCCCAGATAAGCGTTTGCGGCACCGAAGAGAACGGCGAGCAAAATTCCGAGACCAATTGACACAGGCGTAATTTCTGGCAAAACACGGTCTGCGGAGATGAAGGGTTTGAATGATTTTTCTTCCATAAGAAAACCTATTAGAGCATAAGAATTAAAAGCTGATAAACGAGTCGTTATTTTACTATAATGACGGGATAATTTAAAGTGTCAGATTTTTTGACTTAAGCTTATCAATGAGTCTTTATCTTGCTTGAAACGGCACAGTTTTTTATAATACCTTTCAAATGAAAGAATTTTCGCTTCGTGTATCTAAAAAACTTGACAAACTCTCACCTGTACAAATCCAAAAAATCATCGAGGACACTTATTCTCAAAATGAGATGCTGGACTCAATTTTTGAAAGCCTTGTGACGGGCCTTATTATTGTCGATAAGGATTTTTATCTTTTAAAAATTAACAAGGCCGCAGAAAGACTGATTCCCTTCAAGTCAAATCCTCAGGATTCAAAATCTGAAAACACGCCGATTTGGAATCTTATAGATTATGATGAAATTTCTGACTTTTTGAAAAATGCCCATAAAAACGACAAGACAAATATCTCTAATGAATATACGATAACCACTAATTCCGGAGCAGTCCGTTTTATTGACATTTATCTTACGCCGCTTCTTCAGAATCAAAACAAAAATCAAAATCTCATCGGAAGCATTATCAGAATTGAAGATGTGACAGAAAAGCGAAATCAGGAAATTTTACTTCACAGAATGGAGACTCTTGCGGGACTTACTAATGTAGCGGCCAGCGTCGCCCATGAAATCAAAAATCCGCTTGGGGCAATTTCAATTCACATTCAGCTCATGCAGAAGGCTCTCAAAAAAAAGAGGGAAAGTGACGGACTTTTGCCACCGACAAAATATGCAGAAGACTATCTTGATGTCATTACTCAGGAAATAGAGCGGCTTAACAAAATTGTAGTTGACTTTTTAATGGCTGTCAGGCCTATTTCTGCAAAAATGGAGCTTTCAAGTCCAAATAAAATTTTAAAGGAATTTATTTCCTTCTTTACGCCAGAATTCACCGAAAAGCACATAGAATTAAAATCTGAACTCTGTGATTGTGATGTAAGGGTCTTACTTGACGCAAAGCTTTTCCGCGAGGTAATCGTGAATCTTTCTCAGAATTCAATTTCTGCAATCGAAAAAAAGTTCGAGCTGAATCCTGAAAATCTTCACGGAACGATTTTTGTAAAAAGCTTTATAAAAAATGACAAATATATCCTGAAATTTAAGGATGACGGCACTGGTATGGACGACTTTACCGTATCAAAGGTTTTTGAGCCGTATTTTACAACAAAATCAAACGGAACTGGTTTGGGAATGGCTATGAGCTACAAAATTATCAAGGAATTTTCTGGCGACATTTCTGTAAAATCAGTTTTGGGCGAGGGCACTGAATTTATCATCACGCTTCCGCTTCCCCAAATCGACAAAAAATTACTGGAATTTCACTGTAGCTCTTAGTTTTTTTTACTCTGTCTCGACCACGCTTACCCAAACGCTGTCGCTCCTTCCTTTCTGGTCACTGACCGTAAGCTCGTATTTTCCGGGAAGGGGAGTCCATTCAAGACTTTTTCCAGGCAGGGTTCGGCCTATGTAATCGCTTTTGCAGTACCATAAAAGCTCGCTGGTGTCTGCGTCCGAGACTGCGTAGAGTAAAATTTTGTTTCGTTTTTTGTCCGTTCGCCTGAAAACATAATCAGCTCCCGTCATTGGAGAGACTATTTCAGGCGGAAACCCCTGTGCTTTTGAGTCGAATTTTGTTTCGTTGTCGGGATACTCAGGCGGCTTTAGGCGGGGAAGACCTGCCAGCTCAAAAAGATTCTGAAGGTCGCTCGGCCAGAATTCACGCACCAGGGTTTTTATGTATTTTCCCTCTGTTTCGTCTGTCCTAAAGCCTGTCCTTGTGTCGATATTGATTTTTCTATGAATTTTGCAGGTGTTAATCGGAGAAACTCCCGGAATGAACCAGCTCCATTCTGTTTGCTCGCAGCTTGGGTTCACAAGAGCGCCTGAAACTGAGCAGACTTTCACCTGAATAGCGTTTTTGGGAGGAATTTCTGCTTTTTTGCGGCCGCTCTCGCCAAGCTCCGAAAGAAGGGAGTAGACGATGTTGAACAAAAGAGGCCCTGCCATAGTCCTGCCCAAAAAAGAGTTGTTTCCGTGACCGTCTGCGTTTCCAATCCAAACGCAGAGTATGTATTTGTCAAAAATTCCGACGGACCAGCTGTCCTTAAAGCCGATTGAAGTTCCTGTTTTGTAGGCGATTTTTATGTTTTCAAGCTCCTTTGGCTTTTGCTGGTAGGGCGGAGTGTTTTCTTCGAGCATTTTCCGCACGATAAAAGAGCTTTCCGGAGTAAGCAGCCTTTTTCCGATATCTTTTTTGACCTTATGGATGTAGTTTATGTCTTTTTGGATTCCATTGTTTGCCAGGGTTGCGTACATTTTACAAAGCTCAAGCATATTCACTTCGCAAGTTCCAAGAACGATAGAAAGTCCGTAATGCTCCCGCTCCTTCATTTCTCCGACGCCAGACTCTCTCATAAAATCATAAAGGTCACGGCCTTTTAAATCCCTGTTCAATGCAATAGCAGGAATGTTACGGCTGTCTGAAAGAGCGAACCAGGCTTTTACGGGTCCCTTAAAAATGCTTCCGTAATTGTCCGGAGAATACTCGTTAAAGGTGACAGGCGTGTCTTTCAGCATCGTGTCGTAATGTATAAGCCCCTTTTCCAGGGCGAGTGCATAAATGAAAGGCTTTAAGGTCGAGCCAGGCGAGCGGCGGGAGGTCGTGATGTTCACTTGCCCCTGAATAGAGTCGTTGAAATAGTCGGCAGAGCCTATATTTGCGACAATTTCCATATTTTCATAGTCAAGAAGAAGAATGGAGCCGTTCTCGACGCCAAAATGCCTGTTCTGATTTATGTAATTGTTAAAAATTTCTTCACATTCGTTTTGAAGCTTTAAATCAAGTGTAGTCCGAACGATTTTTTTCTGGTCCTTTTCCTTTTGTTTTAGCTCGCCGCTCATTTTTTCATAATGAATCATCTCGCAGAAATGGCGGGCATGAGACGGAAAGAGGCAGACCGTTGACATCTGCATGTCCATAAAAGGCTCTTTGTCCCTGTCCTCAGGATGATTTTCCAGCCAGCGCTCAAAAAGAGCTTTTCTTGCATAAATAAGCTCGCTGGGAGTGCGGTCTCTTGAAGGAGCTCTTTTCGTTGGATTTTGAGGCAGAACCGCAAGCATTATGTTTTCCGACAAGTTCAGGTTTTTGACGGATTTTGAAAAATAATACCAGCTTGCGCTCTCAAAGCCCTCGATGTTTCCACCGCAGGGAACAAGATTTAAATAGCACTCTAAGATTTCCTGCTTTGAGTAGCAGAATTCAAGGAAAAGCGCGTGAAGAATCTGATTTATTTTTCCGAAAACTGACTTCGTGTAAAGACCGTATTTTAATTTAGCGGTCTGCATTGTTATTGTCGAAGCCCCGATTCTCCGTGATTTTTTTATGTAGGTTTCAAAGCCAGCCTTTAAAATAGAAACCGGATTTACTCCCCTGTGGGAATAAAAAAACCTGTCTTCCTGTAAGATTACGGCCTCAACGAATGATTCCGGGTAATCTGAAAGGGGTTTGTAAATCCTGTATTTTTCGTCGCTCGTAAGAAAAATCTGTAAGAGCTCGCCATTTCTGTCAGAATAAACGGCAGAAAACTCGATTCCGGAAAGAATGTCTCCGAAAAATTTTTCGTAGAGGATATGTCCCACCACATAAAATTGCAGTGAGACAAAAAACAGAGAAAATGTGAGCAAAAAAATGAGCTGCCGTTTTTTTATCGTCTGTGACATTATTCAGATATGACGATACCTTTTTGCGGACAGACTGAGCGAATATCCTTGTTGTACATTGACTCCGCAAACATGGGCGGAATTACGAATGAGCCTGAATTTATGATTTTTGCCTTGTAAGTGAAGGTGTTCACCTTGTCGCTGACTCTTCCGTAAATTACGAGCCTGTCTTCACGGACATCGACATAATCAGCAGTCCAGTCCTTGTTATACTTTCCGCTTCTGACTGATTCGATGTCTGCCTCAAGGCAAGCCGCCTGCATATCTACGAGCGCAATGTTAGGGAGAGTGCCCTTTTGTGAGCGGAAGGAGAGCTTTACGAGAACATCATCGCCGACCTTGAATTTGTCAAGCTTCTTTCCGTCAAGGCTCGTAAACTCACGGCTGACTTCAAGACCGTCCTTAATCTCTTTTGCCGGAATCTCCGTCTCAAAGCCAGCCTGCACCGTCTGATAGTAGAGCGGAAGGTCAGACTCCTTTTTGAATTCGATTTTTTCGGCTTCCTTAGAAAATTCTCCCTTTAAGACAGGACTTCCGGAAAGAGACAGAACTTTTTGAGTCTTTCCGAAAATTTCTGTGACTGTGTAGGCATCGGTTTTATCAAGCTCAGAATAGCTTTCAAAGGCTTTGATTGCCGCACTGACTGAGTATGTGTTGTAGCCCGACATATCCGCAAGATTCTCACAAAGATAATCGATTTGCTCAGATTTTATTTCACCAAGTCTCTCAGGGAAATATGTCGAGATGATTTCGATATAGGTTGAAACATAGTGAAGCCCGTTGTGGAAAATCCATGACGAGTCAAAAAATCTCTTCCGCTTGATTTTCGAGAGAATTGAAGAAGCTTTTTTGTCTTGCTTGAGCATTTTGTAGCTTGCCGCAAGGTAAAGCCCCTCGTAGTCAGTTTCGCTGTAATTCTTTTTGTTAAGCTCATCCTCAAGCTTTTCAAGATAGGCAGTCGTTACTATTTCGTTTTTAGTAAGAATGTAGATTGCATAGCATCTCTGCATAATATCGAAATCTGAATTCTTTGAAGATGAGGCTATCTGCTTTACGGCGCCCATAACCTTGTCAAAGAAACTTGATGGCACGAAGAAACCTTGCAGTTTTGCGTCAGTCAGGAATTCCGCGCAATAAAGAGTGATTTCGCTCATTGGCGAGCTTTTGTTGGTCCAGTAACCGATATTTCCGTCGCTGAGCATCCTTGACTGCAGAATGCTGATTGTGTCCATTACCATTTTTTCGGCGTCCGCATGCGTTTTTCCGCCTGCCTTTACGAAATTCTCAAAAAGGTAAGGATATGCCTTGCTAGTAACCTGCTCGGCACAGCCATAGGGATAATTTGCAAGATAGAAATCTAAGCCCTCAAGGAAAGAAGCAGGAATATTTGAGACAGAGACGCTTCGTTTTGCGTACTCGTCGTAAAGCCTGTGATTTACATCGGCCGTAAGAGTCTTTTTGTCGGTTTTTCCGGAATTTATCCAGATTTGATAGGGCATTGAAGGGCGAACGCTTAGGGTGCTTGAAAGGCTGGAGCTTTCAGTCGCGTCAGAGGCGACAAATTTAAGCTCCGCTCCGCCAAGAATATTCTTTGCCTTAATTTTAAATGAGACGGTCGCATCCTTTCCCTCCGCAATTACCAAAGGAAGGGTTTTTTCGCCAAGAACCTCAAGGTTTTCGCTGGGTTTTACTGAAAGAGTGACCTTGTTCATTTCGCCGCTTCCCTTGTGTCCGTTGGTGACGCTTACGCTTACATTAAATTCGTCGTTGGGAGAGACGGCGAGAGGAGCTGACGGCGAGATTACGAATGTGTTTCGGGCGATTGTACTTGAAGAAGCGACACCCAGCCTTTCTTTTGAGACTGCCACTGCAAGAACTCTGATTGTTCCGTTGAAATAATCAGGAACATGATATTTTACCGTGCGTTTTTCCCCCCCCGTGTCGATAATTCCAGACCAATATGCCACTGGCGCGTTCTGCTTTCGTTTGAAAGGATTCAAATTCTTTGAAAGCTCGTCCATTCCGGCTCCGCCACCCATAGCACTCATGGTCTTCAGGACCTCAAATTCTGGTAAAACTAAATCCAAAATCTGAGAAGTGCGGACTTCAAGCGCCCTTTTCTTAAAGAAGAATGAAAGAGGATCCGGATTTTTGTATTTCGCAACCTGCAGTATTCCTTCGTCAACTGCAAAAACAACGATTTTTCCCTCGTCAGAAGAAGAATATGTGATTTCCAAATCCTCACCTGACTTGATTTCGTCCTTGAAGTCCAGCGAGATTTTGTTCGTTCGGTTAGATTTGTCGAGCGTGAAGGGAACAGCCCCGTAACAGAAAGGACTCATAAAAATTTCTTCTGAATCAGGACTTCTCGAATACATGACATTTATGTAAGCGTTTCCTTCGATTCCTTTAGGAATTTCAATTGCTTGAACTCCGGAAAGCTCATTCATCTTGAACCATTTCCAAGAATAAACCTTGTCCCGCTCAACCGTAATTAAGCCGAAGCCTTTGTAAGGAGCCTTAATGAAGATTTTTGCAGTCTCTCCCTGAGCCAAGTCAGATTTTTCAAGCTTAAGCTCAAGCTCGGCTGTCCGCGTGAGACTGCGGCTGGTGTTTTTGTCCCCGACAATCGTGTAGCTTATAGTGTTAAAGACAAGACCTTCCGAATCAGTCAGGGTAAGCTTGTATTCGCCGGCAACTTCTGAAGGAACGATAAAGTCAGTTCCGTTCTTTGAAATCGAGATTTTTTTCGTCTCAAGGGGATATGATTTTTTTACTGACTGATATTTTACAAGACCGTTCGGCTGCTTGACCAATGTCGAGATATATTTTACTTCTTCGATACTGAGCGTAACATCCTTAAGGTCGATTTTCTTTAAATCCTGGTCAATCGCAATGAAGGAAAGCTTTCTGACTGAATCGCGGTTGATGTATGAAAGAGAGCCGTCTGCCTTGTAGCCGATTAAATATTTTAGCGGTGAGATATAAAGGCTTGACATCTGTGTTACGCTTCGTCCGCCGCCTTTTTCAAAGCCTTCCGCATAGAATTCAAGCCTGTAGGTCGCTTTCTCGAATTTTGATGTGTTAAGCTCAAAGCTGACTTCACCGTTTTCATCAGTCTGCTTGGTTCCCAAAAATTCCTCATAAGAATTAGACTTATAGAAAGGGTCTGAAAAATAATAGTCTGAGTATTTCCTAAGGACAGGAAATCCGGGATAAAGCGTCATCTGAGCCTTTACATCATTTCCGCTGGCAGGAGTGCCGAAAAGATTTTTGAGAATGACTTTTCCTGAAAGACTTTGCGGATTTATCCAGCCGTCCTTTGGAAGAGGCTCGAAGGCTT
>FLNY01001988.1_pt1 | contig 13785 bp, 13 predicted proteins | sample 1140381 | NCBI WGS metagenome assembly FLNY01 (sample SAMEA3878172, study PRJEB12797) | bioreactor metagenome | biome: Moose rumen | place: Sweden | collected 2011-10
TCCTAACCCATCCCAATCAATCCTAACCAATCCTAATCCATCCCAACCAATCCTAATCCATCCCAATCCATCCTAACCCATCCTAACAAACTTCTAATATTATGAAAACACAAATATCCAAAATCATAACCGATGTTGAGAATGCACTCAACGAGGTAAATCCCAATGAGGCCGCTTTCGTGGGCGACCTCGACCATGCCGACCTTCTCAAGGTAATAGAGAGTCAGATAGCACCGACGGTTGACGAAATCCACGCGAAGGCACATATCAGCCGTATGGCACTCGATGCCACGGAAGTAATCAGTTATAATGGCGATGCCACCGACCCGCGATTTAAGTTCAATAACCGCACTGGAGTGCTTAGCATCATAACCAAGTCGTTAGACGACCATTCGGATGCCACGTTCGATGTAGATATACTGAAGATGGTTACAGCCACTGCGAGAAACTGGCCATTCGAAGTGACTAACGAGGTGTTCCCCGACGACCCTCTCTTTGCTATTGTTACCGACAAATATGTAGGTGCACAGGTTGAGTTCCCTGCTGTCACGCGCCGAAAACGAAAGATGCAGGTTGATGGAGAATGGATAAGCGTGGAAGTGTTGGAATTGCGCTGCTTGGAAAAGCCTACCGACTGGGCTACTGTCACTTTCATACCAGTGGCAAAGATGAACGACGGCTGTGTGGATGTCGATTCTAAGCTATATCATGATTTTATATGTCTCCTTTCTGCAAAGGTAAAGGAAATCATACACGAATAATTGCAACGATTATGATAGGAGCAATCATTAGCACGGCTGCCGGAGTGGCAGGCAGCCTTATTGGGGGATATCATGCCAGTAAGGCAATGAAGAAGGTGAGGCGTATGATCGACCGTAAGGACCAAGAAAACCAAACCTGGTATGACCGTCGCATGAACCAAGACTACACGCAGACGGCACAAGCTCAAGATGCCATAAGGCGAACCCGGGAATATGCCGATGAACTGATACGCAGGGCTGAAGGTGTCAATGTGGTGAATGGAGGCACGCAGGAAGCATTGATGGAAGCACGACGACAGGCCTCGAAGGCAGTGGGCGACACCATGGCCGACATCGCATCTTCTGCCGACCAGACAAAGAAGAACGTGGAAATGCAATACCGCCGAAACCGCAGCAATATCATGCAACAACGGCAAGCAATCTTGAAGCAAAAGGCGGAAAGCATAAGCAGAGCCGCCTCCTTTTAAATGAAAGCCAGCCCCTCTCGGTACATACCGGCCCCTTCTGGTCAATCGCCTTATAATCAGGCTGAGTATGAGAGGCCCTGCCTCGAAAACCATCGAAAACACCCCTAATCTCAAGAACCTATGGATGAAAAGACACGACAATTTTTTGATGACTTACAAAATCGGTTGAAAGCCTCTGAAGAGGAGGCGGAGCGTCGCAAGCGCGAAAACCGGACGGTCAATCAGATTCGTAAAACAGGTAATATCCTTAAAAACATTTCCAATCTGGTATGGACGGTAAAAGGTGCACCGAGCCAAGAACTGGAAACAACAGATGATTTTGACGATGAATCCGACGAGGCTGTCAACCGACAACGTGAACGGATGATGAAAGCCTATGAATAAGTGGCTAAGCTGAGGATGGCCGATGCGAAGAACACAGCTGCCATCGATTATGCCGAAAACAAACGAAGAAACGAAGAAAGACGCACAAATGCTATAATTGAGTATCAACAAAACAAAGAAAACAATGAAAACAAAAAAAACAACGCAGAGATTGATAACATTCATGCTAGAAGTAATTTGGCAAACAGTCAGGCGAAATTGGCTGATACGCAAACGGAGTACAAACGCCAAGAAACAGCCAACCTCCCAGAACGCCAACGGCAAGAAGGAGAAGTGCGAAAGGCAAGGGCACAACAAGCCTGGGCTACAGCACGACGACAACCTTCCATCCGACCGCGTACCAACTTGCGAGCAATAAGAAGGAAAAGAGGAAAATGAATAATTGCGATTGAGCGAAAGAGGCGCTGCCTCGAAATAATTATAAATCCCAATTCTCATAAAAAATGGAAGAAAAAACCAAGAAAGAACTATTTATCCAGCGTTTTGCGGAGCGATACCCGGATATCGATCCCGAACGTGAAGACGACTATTACGACCAGGCAAACCGCCTGATGGATGACTATGAAAAATATGAATCAGCCACACGCAACTTGATTGACGCACTCGACGGCAACGAGGAATTTATGGAAATGCTCGCACAGGCGTGTTCCCAAGACGATTTCGACCCGGTTGTGTGGATGGTGGAAAACCGTGGACTTGACCTACAGGAAGCCATGCAAAATCCCGATTATGCGGCAGTCATCGCAAAAGCACATGGCAAATACATTGAAGAAGAGGCTGCAAAGCGCGACATCGACAACGAAATGAAGAAAAACCTGCCGGAGTCTATCCGCAAGATCGATGAAAAGGCGAAAACCCTCGGCATCACCGATGAACTGAAAAACGAATGTGTCGCCAGTATGCTGCAGATGGGTGAAGACATGGTGAAAGGCATATTGCCGGATGACATGTTTGAACTCATTGTAAAGGGGATTGACTATGAACACGACATCGCAGAGGCGAAGGAAAACGGCAGACTTGAAGGACTGAACACCAGGATTGAGGAACATCTCAAAGCCATGCACCAAGCACCAGTCAACATTCAGCCCACACAAAAACCAATCGCCTCCATCCGCCACCCAAAGCCAAAATCCAAAAACCCATTCATCGACTCTGACTGGAATTAGAAAAGTGGAAAACTGAATTATGTCCCAACCCCTCCCAATCAATCCTAATCAATCCTAACCCATCCTAATTAATCCTAATTAATCCTAACCCATCCTAATTAATCCCAATTAATCCTAATCAATCCTAACCCATCCTAACCCATCCTAACCCATCCTAATCAATCCTAACCCATCCCAATTAATCCTAACCCTCCCAACCCCTCCCAATAAATAAAAAAAGCAGTTATATGAAAAACATTGAATTAAACAATCACGCATCCGATGCGAACGTGAACGAGGGCACACCCCTTGACGGAGCAGTTCAGGCTCAGCCTGGATATGGTATAGAACAGCAAAACAGTGCCTCAACCGGTTCTGCCGTGGAAGCGGCAAAGATGGATGATGCGCAAGTGGAAGAGACCATCACGCACTATGAGGCATGGCGCTACACCCTACATACCGACTACTTGCGACTTGCAAAGAAGGTGAAGGTCCGTACCAAGAAACCTACTCACCCGGTGCTGGGAGAAGCACAACTCGACTGCTACACGAAGGCGGCGCTGGTAAACGCTGACCAGGCAGAGACCGTAGAACTACCACTCTACAAGAACGACATGAGCATCTTCCCCGCGAAATCCACCATCAGGGTGTTCGGACAGCCTGGCTACGACAAGGATGGCAATGCCGATGGCAGCCAACTGATGCTATATGTAGTGAAGAACGACCGTGGTACCAGTGTCACTGTGGAAGCCATTAACGGACCGCTGGGCGACAATGGAAAGACCTATGTGCCGGCACTGCCTGCCAACACGAAACTCAGGTGCATGGCTTCCGCTCTTTCGGAATCCGACCTCAAGGTGGCTTCAAGCAATTTCATTCCTACATGGAAGCAAGCATACCTGCAGAAGAAAGCATGTGCAATCACCTATACCGACTTCTACCAGAAAATGAAGAAACTGGCTGAATTTGGAGGACAGATGGTGACCGACATGACACTTGCTGATTTCCGTACCAAAACCACCAGTACTCTACTCTTCGGAGCACCTCGGGAAACTACTGTGTGGAACGATGAACTGGGCGTCTATGAGAATTGTTACTATCAAGAGGGACTCCTCACACAAATTCCTAACCGCTATCAACTCAACGGCATACCTACCGTGGCCGACATCATTGCCATAAGCCGTATGGCGTTCACACGCTACGCCAAGGTGAACACAGTGCAAGCCTATTGCGGAACTCTCTTTATGGAATGGCTTTCAAACATGGATTTCTCGAAACATCCCGAAATTAAGTTCCTGTCGGTGAGGGACGACCTCGACGTGAAGGTGGGCAAGTTCGAAACCAACTTCGGAACCATAGAATTCAAAATCGATGCCAGCCTCGATGAAAACGACATGTCGGGATATTGTATGCTCATACCGATGAAAGAAGCGGTTAGATATATCTACGAGGAGAAGACGGTGAGTCACGACCACAAGAACGACACCAACGCACGAGATGCAAAAAGCCGCTACTACATTGTGGACGACTGTCTCATGCTCACAGGACTTACATCCATTCTCGTTGGACAGAACGTGTCGAACATAGGCAGTGGAAACGGCAACAGTTCGATGAACATCATCAGTGTGGCTGACCTCAACGAAATCAATACTCCCGACGCATCAGTAATCTACTATCTCACAGAAGAATGTATCTTGGAAGATGAGTCTGTACTCCTACCTGGACCTTACGTCTATGTCAACAACGGATGGAATGCATGGAGCGGCAACGTAGAAGCTTGAAAACGAATAATTCTTATGATTTTCGAGGATAGCCCCTCCCTTCAATCTGGTTGTGTGTGAGTGGCACTGCCTCGAAAACAATCCTAATCAATCCCAATTCTGAAAAACATGATAAAAATCTATGAAATAAAGGGTCTGGCATCTGCCAGGCTGATATTCAACTACCAAGGCTCACAGGTTATCGCCCATTTTCAGGGCGGTAACCGCCATCTCGGCCGTAATGCACGGCTCGTTACCGACAACCCCATCGTACAGCAGGCGGTGGAACACGACTCCCGCTTTAGAAAAAACATAATACAAGTGGGGTAGGGGTATTGTCACCTATGCGCTCTTAAGCATTTGTTTTTCAAGGTTTAACCATGAACAGCAACTGCCCGTTCCAAACCTAATGCTTCAATTATTCATTAAATCGCATTCAACCATGTACACTCACTACCAACCAAACCAAATGCTCATCAGGTGGACCATCTACCGCGGGGTAAGCACATGCAGGGAAGATTTCCGACATTCATATGTGGAGACGTTCATCTTCACGAAACGCAACAAGATTTACGTACCTTGCCATGAAGATGCTGGAACGTTGACCCTTCAGATACCAGAAGGGCTCGCCACGGGAGTTTATTCACTTCTCGCCATCTGGACAAAAAACGAAGGACGCTCACTGCAACGAGCCATTGCCGACGACGTGCTTGCAGTTAGTGAATTTGCCAACGAAGCGACGAACGGTGACGGAACTACCGACGCCACACCTCTGAATGTGAAGTCGTCTGCCGGCACCTTCGGATATGACGGACTTTCCGCTTATGAACTGGCAGTACTCAAAGGCATGACCGTGAAAAGCGAGGACGAATGGGTGCGGTCAGCCGTGGCAACAGCAGAAGACGAAGACGAACGTAAGACGGCAGAACAGTCCAGGGAAACTGCCGAAACCCTCAGGACGGAAGCCGAGGAAGCCAGAGCCACCAATTTCAGCAGGCTTGAACTCGACATGGAAGAAGCCATAAGCCATAACCTCGATTCTCTTGAACAGACTGTCGCCAGCGAAGTGTCGGGTGGCACAAATGTAATTACCGCCACTTTCAACGACGGGACCGAGCAAATGTTCCACATAAAAAACGGAGACCGTGGAGAAAAGGGGGAGAAGGGAGACCAAGGCGAGAAAGGTGAGCAAGGCAATTCCGGGTATAGCGGTGCCGCGGAGGAGCTCGAAGTGGTGAATAACCTTACCGATGGAGGGGCCGTTAAAGCACTGTCTGCCGAAATGGGAAAGACGCTCGACGCGGCTGTGTCGCAAGTAAGCGAAAAGGTCGGTGGGTTCGAACTGCAATGGAGTCCCGGCTACTACACCACCGGGGTGGCGGGTAAGGACGATGGCACACACGCGGCACACGCCAGCTTCGTATGCACTTCGTGCGATGTCGCCAACATTCGGGGCAGGCAACTGGATGTGAACCTCGCCACCAGCAGCACGGCAAAGGTGATGTTCTTCGACCAGGACGACAACCTCATCATATCTCTCTCTTCAAACGCCACGGCGGGTTTCCTCAACGAAGTCACCGTTCCACCGGATGCCGTCACGCTTAAGGTTAGCAACGACCTGCGAGTCGTGTCAAGCGGCTATTACGTGAAGTATGGAGGACTGGCACAGCGGCTCGACGATGCCGAGAAAAGGCTTGTCAAGATCGACGGCGAGATAGGCTCGTGGTTGCCTGGTTATTACTACACGTACAACGACGCCACACTGCCTGATGGCACACTCAAGGCCAGTTCGTCACAATCGGCATTCCATGCCGACGTGTCGCAACTCGCAGGGCAATACATCGAAGTATATTGCTATATCGGCAGTTCGGCACGCTGTATGTTTCTCGACGCTGATGGACAGCCCATCTCTTATCTCAACATGAGTACCACAGTCAACTGGGTAATGCAGATACCTGAAGGAGCGACATCATTCAGATGCTCCAACAACAAAACGCAAGTGCCAGAACCATTCGTCAGAATAGTCAACCCGACGACGCTACTGCCTGGCAGGAAAATGGCGATTATGGGAGATAGCATAACGAGCACTTACATATCCAAGGTGGGCGACTGCGTCAACGCATTCCTCGGGACATCACTCACAGCAAACTTCGCTGTAGGTTCTGCCACCATCAGCGACTACTCCGTAGGAGGACAAGACCAGACAGTCGTCTCATTCGACGCCAACCCGATAGGTGAGCCGGAAAAGAACACCCTCTCCAACCAAGTAAGGCGACTCTTGCAGAAGACGACGCCACAAGGAGAACAAATCACATGGACACATCCCATCGACGGCACCTTCACCATACCTGCAGCCGACGGCACCGGCACCGGTGAAGCATCCGAACCCGACATCATATACATGGCACTCGGAATCAACGACGCGAAACTATACGGCAGGTGTATGCCTGCAACTCTCGACGACGCGGCTGTCGAAGACATACTCTCACAAACATATTCATCACTCGACAGAATGAACTTGGTGAGCGGACTGAGATGGGCACTCGAAACACTGCAATGCGCATATCCCAACGCCCAGATATTCGTCGCCACGCCGTTGCAGTGCTATCAGACCCTAACGGACGGCACCGACCGTAACCGGAAAGGAAGAGAAGCCGCCGCACTCATACGCAAAACAGTAGAAACGGTGGGAGCATACCTCATCGACGCTCATGCTGAAAGCGGATTCACGCGACTCGTAGCGGTAGGAAACGGAGAAGTACACCCCAACTCCACATGGAGAGGCAAGATAGCACGCTACGTGGCACAACAGATACGAACAAGATACGTGGAGAGACACGAAAGCTCAAACTACGGACTATAAAAACATATCTGCACATGAAAACAAACTCAAAAGAATGGATTCAATATTCCATCGCTTCGCTCATGGTGCTGTCGGGAGTAGTGCTCACCTTCATCAGCTTCTTCACCAACGGTGACGTGACCGACGGGGTGCTTTGGTATATGGCACAAGCTCTCACCTTCGCTGGAGCCGTATTCGGAGTGAGCGTATATTTCCACCAAAAACTCTGGCATGGAAAAAACGAGATCAAGGATTATTTCGACCAGCAACTAAATAAAACCCCAAAAAAAGAATAAGAACCATGAAAATACTGAAAAAAGGGAGCAGGGGCAACGAAGTAGCCACGCTCCAGAAAGCACTCGGCATCATCGCCGACGGCATCTTCGGACCGATAACCGAACAAGCTGTAAGGACATTACAAAAAAAGAACAACCTCGACGTTGACGGAATCGTGGGGCCGCTCACATGGGCCGCATTAAGAACGGAAGTTGACAGGCTTACGTCAGACATGAGCGGCAAGACGTCAACAGTCGATGCAGTAGAATTGAAACTCAAGAAAAGCAAGCGTAAGATTACGGAGATAATCCTGCATTGCACGGCATCGAAGGAGGGGGCGCCAACAACCGTGGAAGCCATACGCAACTACCATGTCAACAACCGTGGATGGAAAGACATAGGCTATCACTACGTGGTCTATCTCGACGGATCAATACACGAAGGCAGAGATATAGACTTGACGGGAGCACATTGCACCGGACATAATGCCAATTCCGTCGGTGTGGTTTATGTAGGTGGAATCGATGCCGACGGCAAGCCAAAAGACACTCGAACTGTAGCGCAGAAGAAGGCTCTCGTGAAACTGGTGAAGCGCCTCCTGACAATCTATAACCTGCCATCGTCGAAGGTCTATGGACATTATCAGTTTGCCAACAAAGCCTGTCCTTCTTTCAAAATCGAACCTTTCCGCTTTATGCTGGATTCATGATTCATTTCTTATGCTTCTCATTTCACTAAAGAAAAACGAATTGCTCTACGACATTGAGTACATGAGCTACAAAGTGGCGAAGGTGCATTTCCTTGACGGGCAACCTCAATCGGTAGCCGATGTGGCGGTGGCTCGCGACGACCACGATTTCATCGACCGTCTGTTGCATTCCGCCTTTGCAAACGTGAAGGAAAAGATCCAATGGTGTGTGGATAGACGTCCGCATCGTGTTGCAACCGACATGTTGCGTCCTGGAAGACACGACTACGACCTCGTGCTCGATGTCAACGACAAGCGTCGTGAGATGGCAGACTCGATCTGCTCTGCCGTCCACGACTATGTGGTGCATCATGTGCTTCACCGTTTCCTTGCCATGACGGCACCGGAGTTCTCTGACATGTTTGCCGACATGGCAGAGAACGACATCGAACGTGTTTACAACCTCTGTCGAACCAACACAAAATATCGCTTCTATTCATGGATCTAAATATACAAACGAAGGTCCTGCCATTTGAAATAAGGCAATAGCCACAGACTTATTTCCCTTGCATTTTTATTTTTTGATACAACATCCATTGCGCCAGACAAAATTGAGTCGCTTTGCTCCTCGAACCTAAAGGTTTCTTGAAATTGACTAAGTCGAATCTCCGATTTCTTGGTAAAGTGCTTGATAAAACAGTAAACACATGATACAAACATTGAAAACAAACGAACTGACAGATGCCAAACTTGAAGACGTCCAGCAAGAAATGCGACGCCTGATGATGACCGGGACGATGGCACTCGTGCCCAGACTTTTCGATGCACTCAGAAGCATGGATGATGAGCAATTCGTGAAACACATGATGCAGTTGCTCAAGTTCTCACTCCCAACCTACAAGGCAATGGAACTGACAGGAAAAATGTCTGATTACTTTCCAGATTATTTCCTTCAAAAGAACGGAATCAACCTCCGTGAATGATTATTTTAAATCGCAAATAAAAAAGTTGTCGTTTCTTTTGGAATAATAAGTTGAAATTTATATATTTGCAATAGGTATGCCGTTTTGTGCTAAATAACGATGAATATTCAATGGCGATTAACCAATTACTAATATTAACCAATTTGCAAACCAAATGAAAAGACATCTATTTTTTACGATGCTGTGCATCGTTGGTGCGCTGGACATGAGCGCACAGAATGACATCACAGACACGTACTTGCAGAATGCCAACCTGTCCACTGTCAACAGCGGTTGGACATACTATTCGGATGCGTTCAAGTACACAGACTGGAAAACTGACGGTGATGTGCCTGTGGTGGAATTCTATTCTCAATGGAATGCAGGAAATCCTGTAAGTATCACACAGAAAAATTTCAAGTTCTCTCAGACAATCACTCTCCCGGCAGGTGATTACCGTATCGCAGTGAACGCATTCTATCGTAACGGAAACGGTGATGGCACAAACCCTGACAAGGCCTGGATCTTCGCCGGAGAGAAAAAGCAGAATGTAAAGGCTCTTACCAGTGCCGGTGTTGCATCTTATACCGGTAGCAGCGACCTCTACAAAGCCGCCAACGCTTTCAGCAGAGGTGACTTCTCCAATGCTTTCGACTTCTCACTTGATACCGAGACCACAATCGAACTTGGTTTCCAGGGATTTTTCAACACCTCACTCTCTTGGTGTATCCTTGGACCGGTGAAGCTCTATCAGTATGATCTTGAGAGCTATCTCGTGGATTACCGTTCAAAGGTGGCAGAAGCAACAGAGCTCACAAGTAAGAAAATGAATGCCGCCGTGCTCCAGGCATTGAACAACGCTATGGTGGATGAATCCTCTTTCAGCACTTCTGCTCAAGTGCAAGCGGCCATATTGACTCTCGATGAAGCCATCACAGCCGCTAATGCTTCCATAGCCAACTACGAGGCAATCGATGCATTGTTTGACAAATATGCCGGATATGCGGCTACACTCGATGCCGACGGACAGGCTGCATACGATGCATCCGCTTTTGAGGCGGCATACAACATCGGTACGCTCACTTCGATAGAAAACGATGCGCTCGACACCCAACTGAGCAATATGCTCGCTAATGCCGCAAAGGCTCAGACATCCGACGGCGCAATCATGACATATGCCATCTTTAACCCAAGCTTCGAGTTAGGCAACTACAACGGATGGACCACGACCGTAAGCAACGATACCGGCGCAAGGTCAAACTCAAATGCAACATATACTATGGCAGGATGCGACGGCGACTGGCTCTTCAACACATGGTCAACAGGTTATCCTGTCACACAGACTGTAACCGGTCTGCCCGAAGGCGTTTATGAACTTAAGGCGATATTCGCTACTGATGCCGGACAGACATTCGAACTCAAAGGCAATACCGTAACTGCTAACGGTACTTCCGTTGACAAGGGAACCGGAGTGGAAGTGACGGCTTCCAACATTCTGGTGACCGACGGAACGCTCACCATCTCCGCAGGAACAACCAACCAGTTCTGGTATAAGGTCGATAATTTCCGTCTCACATTGGTTTCCGGAGTTTCCGTAGAAACTTATTGGAATCAGATAGATGCCCTCTTGGCTGAGGCGGCAGATCTGGACCCCGACCCTAATTCTATAACTGCATCCAATTTGGACACTGAAGTGGGCAATGCCCAAGAACGTACTCACACAGAGACTGACATCGATTTACTAAAGAGCACAATCGAGTCGTTGAGCAATGCCATTCAAGCTTCCAAAGCAAGTATCATCGCCAACGACGTGCTGCCACAGATGAAGGCGCTCACTGAATCCACCAACTTCTACACCAACGAGGCATATCAGGCGTACTATGGACAGTGGCAGGCCAAATACGATGCCGGCACACTCACCTACGAAGAGGCTACAGCACTGCAAGACCCATACATAATAACTGGTTGGCACGCCAATGTAACAGTTGACAACTTCCTCCTGTCGGTGTGGGATACCAACCCTGATTTCAATAATGCTGATTACTACATCAACACATGGTCAATCGAAGGTGTCAGTGACGGAAGCGAATTCAAGGTGCCGTTCTTCGAGTACTGGACTGGCGATGCAAATAGTCTTGGTGCAAAAACTCTCACTGCTACAATGAACGACATTACTCCTGGTGACTATAAAGTTACTGCATGGGTACGCGTTCGCTACAGCGACGGTGTAACTGACGCTCCTACCGGAATCACCATGAAGGTGAACGAAGGCGAACCTGTTGACGTATGTGCAGGTGAACCTGTTACCGGAAGCCAATTCTATATCGGTGAGTTCACTGCTGAAGGCACTGTTGGTGAAGATGGAACTTTGACATTCTCATTCGACATTGACGAATCTAACAACATCAGCTGGCTCTCATTCCAAAACGTCATGTACACGTCGATGGAAGAAGATATGCCATTTAGCATACGCGACGACGAAGCATACGACTATACACAAGAAACTGATGAGCCTATCACCGTCTTGTTGGTTCGCAACATACATGCCGGAGATTTCAACACAATGGTATTGCCATTCAGTATGAATGCAGAAGAAATAGAAAATGTGTTCGGTCATGGAACTCATGTCTATCTTGCAGAATCATTCAATACCGAAACACAGACCATAGCACTCCGCACACCTGAATTTGAAAATGATGGCGTAGGCGTAGAGAAGATCACGGCAAACGTGCCATTTGTGGTTAAACCTACATTCAAGGACTCTAATGGTGAAGACATGTCTAATTGGACAGCTGATGGCGTTATGATCGAAGGACGTTACATCGTCTCTTCAGAAACCGCCAACCCGGCTTATGTCGGAGACGGCATAGCCTTGATTGGTAACTATGATTATAATTATCAGCTATACGAGCTGGGTGCAAGCAGATATATCATCGGATATGATTATGACCTGACAGTCACAATGGTTGAAGAACCTAAGGCAATGTTGTATTATGTTGACAGCGAGATATGTATCAACCCTACTTATGCTTACTTTGCTCTCATTGGCGCCACGGCTCAAACAGAAGGATCAAAGACCATCGGATTCGATGTGAATGGCGAGGCTACAGGTATTGCTGTTGTTGAAGACGGAGACATTCAGCTCCACAACGGAAAGATCTTCGACATCAGCGGACGCGAAGTTAAGAATCCGGCAAGAGGAATCTATCTCATCAACGGAAAGAAAGTTATGATTAAATGAAAAACGAGTAGTCGAGAAGGCAGGTGATGCCTGTCGTTTCGATTAGATGTGTATTCGTTAACAAAACAATAAACTAATAAAATTAAGATATTATGAAAAGATATATAAGACCAATCATAACAAGAGTTGACTGTGATGTTATGGATTTTTACATGGTTAGAGCTACCACCAACCATAATGAAACCATTGGTGATGGTGGTTCAACAAGCGGCCACTCAGGAGTGGTGGTGGGAGGAAAAAGACGTGGCGACTCCTTCGAAGAAGACGAAGATGACCCGATCCTCCAACTCCTCATCGACAAGGAAACTGGAAACGCCAGCGACCTCTGGTAAAAACATGCGAACCTCATATACGACTAAGGTCCGTGGGCATCTCGCCCGCGGACCTTTTTGATTCCATCAGCTTATTTTTGAGAAAATGAATACTAAATCAGGAAACGATAGTAATAAAAGAAATAATGAAAAAACGATTTGCCTACGGGCTGAAGCGTTGATATGTCTCAAAAATCTGATTCCAATAAATAATAAAAAAACGATTTGCCGTCGGGCTGAAGCGTTGATATGTCTCAAAAATCTGATTCCAATAATTAAAATTAATAAAAAAACGATTTGCCTTCGGGCTGAAGCGTTGATATGTCTCAAAAATCTGATTCCAATAATTAATAAAAAAACGATTTGCCTACGGGCTGAAGCGTTGATATGTCTCAAAAATCTGATTCCAATAATTAATAAAAAAACGATTTGCCGTCGGGCTGAAGCCCTCCATGCCGTGGCTGTCGTTCAGCTTGTATGCAAATGAATTTGCTACAACCTTCACGACATCCACGACAGCACTGCGTGCCGGCAAATCTCAACAAAAATCCTCCTTTCAGTCGGACAAAAAACATTTCGCTGCGCTACATTCAACAAAAACTGCAACGACAACAAGCTTCTCTACACTTAACAAAAAGTGCAATGACAACAAGTGGTTAGGGCTCTTCGCTTGGGGTTTGTCAAAATGAGAAATTACGAGTTGTCACTTTCAATCTGTAAGTGCACAAACCTCAAACAGCAAAATAAAGGCTATTTCATTCCCCATGATAGGGTCGTGAAATAACCTTTGTTGTTCTCACGTTTCAGAATGTAAGAAGTTCAAAAGGCATTTTATTTGACACACCCTCCAGAGCTTATGCAACGTGAAAGAATTGTTGTACAAAGTGAAAGAGGTTGCACTTTTTGTTAAGCGAAGCGTTTTTTGAAGAACGCAGTTCTGCTTTTTGT
>FLNY01003817.1_pt1 | contig 13780 bp, 12 predicted proteins | sample 1140381 | NCBI WGS metagenome assembly FLNY01 (sample SAMEA3878172, study PRJEB12797) | bioreactor metagenome | biome: Moose rumen | place: Sweden | collected 2011-10
GCCCGTTCCATCACATGGTGAATCTGATCTTTCGTAAGACCAAGCAGCCTGGATGCTGCAATCTGTTTCTTGGTTTCGAGCAGAGTGACTATCGTTTTTTTTCGAGCATGGAAGTGATATGTTCGCCTGGGTCTGCCCAAGGAACCTCCAGACTGACAACCTTGCCGTCTACTCGATATCTTGGTATGCGGGCAACTATGAAGGTGCGGTATTGCCACAAGTCCAGATGGCGCCACACTCGCTCCTTGCGGAAGTCGAAAATCGGGAATCTCTTGCCTGCTACAGTCACCTCCGGCTTGCAGAATCGGACATGCACATGTATGCACTCGTTGGAGTTGTCCTTCTTGTATGATTCCACCTGCCAGTCGCCTCCTTCTGGAAGGAGAAGGGACGATAGTATCTCTCGTATGTCTTCTGTCATACTGCAAAGGTACACACATTTCTCGACTTATTGGCATGTCTATATGTTAATTTGTTTAACGACTCGAATTGTTAATTCACACTAAATCCACTAGAACCAAAAAACCTAATTACTTCAATAATTAACTGATAATTAATCGCTTGGTGAACGTCTGGAAAATAATTCACCAAATATTCATCGAAAAAATCAAAATATAGAGGTAAAACACTATAGATTAGATAGATGGTCATCAAGGTCACGAGCACTATCCGAACCGAACAAAAGCATTGCCAACTTCTTTCGCGTATTACTAATACTGCGTTTATTCGCTCCTGTAAGGGCTGATATTTCTGGATTCTTAAAGCCATAACGAACGAGCTGACAAACCTTGAATTCCAATTCTGACAGTTTGGTCTCCGTTATTGCAAGGAAGAATTCCGGGTAGGCAATACGCGTGTGCTTGTATAGCATACCCCATTCCATGTCGGATGCCTTACGTGGCTGAATCAGTTTCGTGCCATCTCTGCTCTCTTCGAAGTGGAGCTTGCATATTGTGTGAAGTCGTTCTAATATTTCCGTTTCCTTGATATTGCTTAGCATGTCATGCCTCGGTGAGTATTTCAGCCGCTTGCTCAGGTCTCTGACTAAGTTCTTTAGCTCCATAATCAGAGCCTCTTTTCGCTGTAACACCTGTCGGGTGACTTCGCTATCTGCCAACTCTTGTCTCAAGAACGACACATCGCCTTGCGCTTCCTCCAATCGTTCTAATGCCACGATGTATCGGCTTTCAAGATTCTCGTATTCCTGCTCTTGTAAATTCTTCAATAACCTCGCCTTTTTTATGCGGTTGAACGAAATAAATGCTATTATAAGTATTGCAAGTGACATTAGGGAAAAGACTGTCTTCCATCGTTTGTTGCTTCGGCCTTTTTCCGCAGCTATACGCTCTTGTCTGCTATAGTCATACATGCCTTGAGCCTGAATTATTCCATTGCTGTTAGAATTGTTCAAGGCTTGAATGGTCTGGCTTTCAAATAAACGTGAATACTTTTGAATCGAATCCACTTCTTTCCTCTGTCTGTATACTTCAACAAGACCTCTATAGACGTCTATGGCAACACGCTGTATATGCATAATGTTGCGAAACTGCATTTCAGCGGAATCAATCATATTGACTCCCAAATAATATACGCCCTTATAATAATGGTACTGCGCGCGTGTGGAATCCTTTATATTGCCTTCGCTGTCGAAAAGACCGGAGTGTTGCTCATACTCATCCATCATTTTGCGGGCACGCTCATACTGACCATTATCTACAGCTACGTGGATAGGCGTCGGATAGACCTTGGCTGCCTCTCTTGTCAGGCCGAGATCGAGATATTGCTTCCGCACGGCTTCGGAGTTAGCAAAGATGGTAGCAGTATCGCCGAGGGCGTAATAGGCGGAGTTGCAGAGAAGTTGACCGCGTATGTGGTTTAAAGTGTCCCCTGCCAATAAAGCAAACCTGCTGTATTTCTTTTGAGCTTCTAATTGCATCTCAGGCAGGTGCTGCCATTTATATATATCTGCCATCTGCCCATATACTCTGAACAGCGTGGTGTAGTCGCAGTCGGCGGAGGTAGTGTCGGCGGCTGCTATTGCATCTTCCCATGTGAGGAGAGCTATGGGGGCTTCGTGAAGGTCGCGGTAGGCACAGCCGAGGAGGTAAAGGGACTTAAGAGCCTCATTCGAGGCCGAATGAAAAGTGAAACATGAAAAATGAAGAATGTACTTGTGCCATGTAGAGTTGTAGTAGTCGGCAACCTCGCGCAGGAGGGAGTCTGTGGTGAAGGGGATGTAGAGTTTGTTCTGCGCTTCGGCACGGAGCAGCTCGTAGCGCATGCGGACGCTCTTCCGCTGACGTTGGAGGTCGGCGGAGTCGATGGTGCTGAGCAGGGCATAGGCTGAGTCAGGATGTCCGGCCATAAGAGAGTCTGCCCGTTCCAGCAACGCACGATATTGCTTCCCTCCCGTGCATCCGGATACGAGGATGACAAGAAGGGCTGGCATCAGAATATGTGTCAGAAAGGTCTTTCTCATGTGTCCTCAGGTTTTCGATTGCAAAGTTATTCCTTTTCTTTGATTTACAACAAAAGTGCACATGATTTTTTAGAATCACATGCACTTTCATTAATTCGTCAGATGTTAATCTGTCAACCCTTTTATTTTTGCCGGATGAATATGTTGATGGGTGTGCCGCTGAAGTTCCATCGCTCGCGAATCTTGTTCTCGAGGAAGCGGCGGTAGGGCTCCTTGACGTACTGCGGCAGGTTGGCGTAGAAGACGAACGAGGGGATGCGTGTGTCGGGGAGCTGCGAGCAGTACTTTATCTTAATGTACTTGCCCTTCATCGACGGTGGCGGGTAAGCCTCTATGAGCGGCAGCATCTCTGCGTTGAGGCGCGTGGTGCCTACGCGTGCACGGCGGTGCTTGTCGACCTCGGCGGCCGTCTCCAGCACCTTGAAGATGCGCTGTTTGGTAAGCGCCGAGGCGAAGATGATGTCGAAATCGGTGAAGGGCGCCATGCGCTCGCGTATGGTGTCCTCGAAATACTTAATGGCCGCATTCGACTTGTCCTCCACGAGGTCCCATTTGTTAACCACTACTACGAGCCCTTTCTGGTTGCGCTGGATGAGCGAGAAGATGTTGAGATCCTGCGCTTCGATGCCGCGTGTAGCATCGAGCATGAGGATGCAGACGTCGGAGTTCTCGATGGCGCGGATCGATCGCATGACGCTGTAGAACTCGAGGTCCTCGTTGACCTTCGACTTACGGCGAATGCCTGCGGTGTCGACGAGCAGGAAGTCGAAGCCGAACTTCTGGTAGTGTGTGTAAATACTGTCGCGCGTAGTGCCGGCTATGTCGGTGACGATGTGGCGTTCCTCGCCGATGAAGGCGTTTGTGAGGCTCGACTTGCCTACGTTAGGGCGCCCTACGACGGCGATGCGGGGCAGGTCGAGGTTGTCCTGCAGCTCATCGGCCTTAGGCAACTTCTCCAGGATGAGGTCGAGCAGGTCGCCCGTGCCGCTGCCTGTGGCTGCACTGATGCAGAAGGGGTCTCCGAGGCCGAGGCTGTAGAAGTCGGCAGCGAGCCACTGCTGGTCGCCGTTGTCGGTCTTGTTGGCCACGAGTATTACGGGTTTCTCGGAGCGGCGCAGTATGGAGGCCACGGCCTCGTCGAGGTCGGTGACGCCGGTGTTGATGTCGACGAGGAAGAGGATGCAGTCGGCCTCCTCGGTGGCGAGGGTGACCTGCTTGCGGATTTCCTCTTCGAAAATATCATCGCTGTTGACGACCCAGCCGCCGGTGTCGACGACCGAGAACTCGCGGCCCACCCACTCGCATTTGCCATACTGGCGGTCGCGCGTAGTGCCGGCCTGCTCTGAGACGATGGCGTGGCGCGTCTTGGTGAGGCGGTTGAAAAGAGTTGACTTGCCCACGTTGGGGCGTCCGACTATTGCTACAAGCATATTCTTATCACGGGTCGTGCCCGCTGTGTTAATGTTATGTTCTCTTTTAATTATTCTCTCCTCATTCTTCACTCCTCATTCTTCACTCATCACTCTTCACTCATCACTCTTCGTATCGTTTCCGTTCTCCACCCAACTGTCAGCCCAAGGGATAACGGGTGTGCCCTCGCCGTTGAAGTGAATGGGCAGCCAGATGTGAAGGCTGCGTGCCAGGTGGCGCGGATTCCATATATCGGCCATGAAGATGAGGCGTCCGTTGAGGCGGCAGATGTAGTTGCCCTGTGCGCCAAAGGTCTTGCTGGCAGGCATCTCGTGGAAGCCGGTGGCCACGCCCGTGAAGGGCGACGGCAACTGCTTCCATGGTCCCCAGATGCTCTTGGCGGTGAACATGCGTGCCTCGTTGGGTGCCCAGCCTGTGCAGCCTGAGCAGATGAGCCAGTAGTCGTCGGCCTGGCGGAAGAGGCAGGGGGCCTCGTTCTGCCCGCCGGGGGCCACCATGACATATCTGCCCGTGAAGCCGAGATAGTCGTCGGCAAACTCACTGATGAGCAGCGTGAGGTTCTCCTGCGACGAGGTGATGTGGTAGGCGCGCCCGTCATTGTCAGTGAAGACCGTCTGGTCGCGGCTCATCTGCCCGACGGACATATCGCGCCAAAGGTACATCCCTTTCTCTACCCCTGCCCGCCACTGGGGCGTCCACCACTCCTTCCAGACGCTGGCGTCGGTCTGCTTGGCAGCCTCTATGTCGGCATCAGACATGTTGAGAGGCCAGGTCTGAGCGTGCAAGCGTGTGCTACGCACGAAACGGAAGGGGCCAGTGGGGCTCTCGCTCTCGGCGAAGGCCACGCGTGCGGCATCATAGCCGCGTCCCTTCAGCTCGAGGTGGAAGAGCATGACGAAACGTTGCGTGCGCTCATTCCACAGCACCTTGGGCCGTTCCATTATGCAGCCGCGTTCGATGTCGCTGCCGACATCCGGGCTTGTGCGCAGGGCCAGGCCCTCATCAGTCCAGTGGAGCAGGTCGGGTGACGAGTAGACGGCTATGCCTCCGTCCATGGTGTAGCCGCGGTCGGGCCGCTGCTCGCCGTACCAATAGTAAATGCCGCCATGCTGCAGTACGCACCCTCCGTGTGCGTTGATGTGGCGTCCGTTGGTATCAGGCCATAGTTGCCCGTTGAGGGGCTTGGTCTCTTGTGCGAAAGCCGCTGCCATGGAGGCAGCCAGGATACAGAGCATGACCCATGCCCTGCACGTCGTGTTGTGCCGTGTGTCCATAGTCGCGGGCAAAGCCCGTAGTTTAGTGTTTAATTGGAGCTACTGCAGGTCGTAGCCGTACTGCCGCATTGCTCTCTCGCTGCTGCGCCAGTCCTTGTCTACTTTAACGAAACACTGCAGGAATATCTTTTTGCCGAAGAAGCGCTCGAGTTCGCGGCGCGCTTCGGTGGAGACGCGCTTGAGGGCTACGCCTTGGTGCCCAATGATGATGCCCTTCTGCGATTCGCGCTCGACGAAGATGACTGCGCTGATGCGTATGAGCGTCTCCTCCTCCTTGAAGCTTTCTACGACTACTTCCACGGAATAAGGTATCTCCTTGCTGTAATAAAGGAGTATCTTCTCGCGGATAATCTCGTTGACGAAGAAGCGCGCGGGCTTGTCGGTGAGCGCATCCTTGTCGAAATACGCAGGCGACTCAGGCAGCAGTTCCTTGATGCGAGCGAGCACGACGTCTACGCCGAAGCCATGGAGGGCCGAGATGGGGTAGATCTCAGCTTTGGGCAACACCGTGTGCCACTCGTCGACCTTAGCAGCCAGCGTCTCCTGGTTGCTGAGGTCGATTTTATTTATGAGCACCAGCACCGGCACGTTCATGCGGCCCACCTTCTCGAGGAAGTCGCCGTTCTTGTCGGGCGTCTCCACCATGTCGGTGACGTAGAGCAGCACGTCGGCATCCTCGAGAGCACTCTCGGAGAACTGCAGCATCTGCTCCTGCAGCTTGTAGTTGGGCTTGAGCACACCTGGCGTGTCGGAGAAGCATATCTGCATCTCCGGCGTATTCACAATGCCCATGATGCGGTGGCGCGTCGTCTGTGCCTTGAAGGTGGCTATAGAGATACGCTCTCCCACGAGTAGGTTCATGAGCGTCGACTTGCCGACGTTAGGGTTGCCGACTATGTTTACGAAACCGGACTTGTGCACGTTAGAGTTTCAGGTTTCAAGTTTCAAGTTTCAGGTTTAATGAGGTTGGCTTTGCATGAAGATGGTATTCAAAGTTCATCGTTCAACGGTTTCTGCATTAAACTTTAAACCTTAAACCTTAAACTTCGCGCGTAGCTCAATCCTTACTTCCCGTCATATCCCCACTTCATGTAGGCTGCGCCCCAGGTGAAGCCAGCGCCGAAGGCTGTGAAGATGAGATTGTCGCCCTTGCGTAGCTGCTTCTCGTAGTCCCAGAGGGCGAGAGGAAGTGTGGCGCTGGAGGTGTTGCCGTACTTCTGGATGTTGACCATCACCTTGTCCATGGGCAGTTCGAGACGCTTGGCCACGGCCTCTATGATGCGCACATTGGCCTGATGAGGAATTACCCACGCGATGTTATCTTTGTTCAAGCCGTTGCGCTCAGCTATGCGTGCGCAGGCATCAGACATATTTGTGACGGCGAACTTAAACACCGTGCGCCCTTCCTGATGCAGGTAGTGCATACGATGCTCGAGGGTGAAATACGACGGAGGCGTAACCGAACCGCCGGCTTTGAGGCAGAGGAAAGGCAGGCCCTGGCCGTCGGTGCGCAGGTAGCTGTCCTGCCATCCGAGATCCTCGGTGGTGGGCTCCACGAGCACTGCTGCCGCGCCGTCTCCGAAGATGGGGCATGTCTGGCGGTCGGTATAGTCGACGATGCTCGACATCTTGTCGGCTCCGATGACTACGATCTTCTTGTAGCGGCCGCTCTCAATCATGCATGAGGCCTGCTCCATGGCATAGAGGAAGCCGGAGCAAGCGGCCGAGAGCTCGAAGGCGTGGGCATTTGTCATGCCACACTTCCCCAGGACGATGCTGGCCGTTGAGGGGAAATGGTAGTCGGCTGTCGAGGTGGAGCAGATGACGGCATCTACCGTGAGCGGGTCGGTGCCCGTCTTCTCGAGCAGCTGCTTGGTGGCCTTGCGGGCCATATAGCTTGCGCCGAGGCCTTCTTCGTTGAGTATTCTGCGTTCTTTGACGCCGATGCGTGTCATGATCCACTCATCCGAGGTGTCGACCATACGGCTCAGCTCTTCGTTCGTGAGGACATAGTCGGGCACGTAGCCTCCGATACCCGTGATGATGGCGTGTAGTTTTTCCATAACAAAAAAAAGAATTCACAATTCACAATTCATAATTCACAATTACTTCGTTGCGCGGGCTTTAGCCTCAAACACGTCCGTTGCAGATTGTGAACTTGAATTATGAATTGTGAATTATCAATTGTAAAATGAATGTTTACGCTTCTTCCTTCTCAATAGCGACCTTTCCGCGATAGTAGCCGCAGGCGGGGCATACGGTGTGGTAGATGTGGAACTCGCCGCAGTTGGGGCATACTGCCAATGCGGGAGCTACGGCCTTGTCATGAGTACGACGCTTCAGCGTGCGTGTCTTTGATTGTCTTCTTTTAGGATGTGCCATGATTCTTTATAGTTTTATGATTTATTGTTGCGTTACATCGTTGTCGGCATCACTCTGTGCGAGCAAGTCCTTCAGGTTGGCAAAAGGGCTTCCGGCCTCGGAGCGAGGCTCGGGGCTGTCGGAGACCAGGAACGGCACGTCGACGGGGCATTGTCCGTCGGGGTGCGTGTGGTGTGTGGGTATGGCCAGCACAACCATCTCATAGAGATTCCACGCCAGGTCGAGCTCTGCCGTGTCAGCAGCTACGGTGATGATGTCGCCATCGTCGTCGTAGGCTTCACCCAGCTTCACCTTGAGTGTGCTTTGGGCTTCGAGATGCTGAGACATAGGTTCCAGACACCTGTCGCATGGAATTTCCACGCAGCCCTGCATGTCGATGTCGAGCTCGTAAGCGTCGGCCTTGTGTCTCACCCGAAGCGTGGCATCGAGGCTTCCGTGCTCTATCTCTGTCTGCTCGAGGGCTTTAAAGAAGTCATCATCGAGATGCCATGCAAGGTCAGAACCCTCGGAAGGCACGTCGAGTAGATTTACCTTATAGTGTCTCGGACATTCCATACGGGCGGCAAAGGTAGTGCTTTTTTCTTTTGCGACAAAGGATTAGGCTAAAAAACTTAATTTTTACGGGCTAATATTTAATCTTTTGGGGTCGTAAATGCCATTTTGAGGCTAAGTTTTGTTCAACTCAATGCGGAAAGTGGTGCCTTTGTCGACTTCTGAGGACTTGACGAAGATGTGGCCGTTGTGGTATTCCTCGATAATACGTTTTGCGAGCGAGAGTCCGAGGCCCCAGCCGCGGGTCTTTGTCGTGTAGCCCGGCTGGAACACTGTGGAGAAGCGGTTCTTGGGTATGCCCTTCCCCGTGTCAGCCACCTCGACGACAAAGAACGAGGGTTCCTCAACGGCTGTTATCGTGATGCTGCCTGAGCCGTCCATGGCATCGACGGCATTCTTGCACAGGTTTTCCACCACCCACTCGAAGAGCGGCGCGGAGATGTTGGCATAGAAGGGTTGTGCGGGCAGCTGCGAGGTTATGGTCACGCGGTTGCTGGTTCGGCGGCTTATGTAGTCTACGACGTGCGAGATTACTTCGTTGATATTCTCGGGATGCGGCTCGGGGTGGGACCCTATCTTGGAGAAGCGCTCCGCAATAATCTGCAGGCGGCGCACGTCCTTGTCCATCTCAGGCAGCAGCTGGTCGTCGGGGTAGGTCTCTTTGAGCACCTGTGTCCATGCCATGAGCGATGAGATGGGCGTCCCCAACTGGTGTGCCGTCTCTTTCGAGAGGCCTACCCACACCTTGTTCTGCTCGGCCCGTTTGCTGCTGAGCAGGGCGAAGATGGCCACTACGACGAAGATGAACACGATGCCGAGCTGAATGAAGGGATAGCTTGCCAGGCGCTTGAGCATGACGCTCTCGTCGTAGCATATCTGCATCACCTCGTCGTCGTCGAGATGAATGTCAATGACGCTGCCTGCGTCGCGGCGCTTGAGAGCCCAGGCCATGATTTTCTTCTCGAGCGATGCTTCGTCGGGCGCCTTCAGGTCGAGGTTCCTATGTGCCTGTATGGTCCCTTCGGGCGAGAGCACTACGACAGGGATGGTGTTGTTGCCGTTGATAACTTTGAGCACGAGGGCGAGGTCAGTCTGCTCGTCGGCCTGCTCGAAGGAGCGCATGGCTTCGGCCCACACTTCCATGCGGCCGTGCTCTTCGCGAGCCAAGTCGCTGACGAGGATATGCGACCACACGAGCGAGGCCGCACAGATGGCCACGGCGCTGCATACGAGCACCACTTTTACCAAACGCATGCGATCAGTCCAATGCATATTTTCTCTTTTTTTATTAAAAGAACGAAAATGATTGGCATTTTAGTATGCAGTATGGCTAAAAAAAGGTAACTTTGCAGCCATGAAACGCAAAAAAACGACTTTCCTGCTGGTATTGACTGCTATAGTGTGCTCGGCTGCTACCGTCCTTTCGTGTCATCACGACAGCCCCGAGCCGCACGTGCGCCATAGCCGTCACACCATACTTCTCTACATTGCCGCCGAGAACACGCTGGGCAGCTACTTCCGCTCGGACTCCTTAGAGATTGCCGAGGGGCTGAAGCTCTTGCCCGACACTGTTCAGGTGGCTCTTTTTTTTGACAACACTTACAGCAGCAAGCTCTACTATGGCTCGTCGAAGCATGAGCTGATGCCCATAAAGACCTACGACCACAACGTCTGCTCCACCGACAGTGCCGAGATGGAGGCCGTGCTGACAGACGTCTTTCGCTTCTTCCCGGCCGAGCACTATGGCATCGTGTTCTGGAGTCATGCCTCAGGCTGGGTGCCTTCGAGCTACAAGAAAGTTCGCCGCCGCACTTTTGGCATCGACAATGGGCAGCGCTCTTCGCAGAGCGACGAGGGTCCTCAGATGGAGATTACGACGATGGCCAATGTGCTGGCTCACCACCCGCACACCGACTATCTCTTCTTCGACGCTTGCTTCATGCAGTGTGTCGAAGCGGCCTACCAGCTGCGCCACGTCGCCGACTACGTCATAGGCTCGCCGGCTGAGCAGCCTGCCGACGGCGCACCTTACACCCAGATGCTGCCCGAATTGGCTACAGGCAACATCGACAACGCCCTGCGCATCTATTACGACTACTATGTCAGCGGGCCTGGCAAGGCCTACGGCGGTTCCATCATCTCTGCCATACGCACCGACAAGCTCGAGGCCCTGGCAGCCGCCACGAAGCCTCTGGTGCAGGCTCTCTTCGCCGAGCGCACTGAAGTGAAGACGGGCGACGTTCAATACTTCTACCCCGTCATCGCCAGCGAGGTGTTCACGCAGTACTTCGACATGGTGAACCTCTTCTATCACCGATGCCCGGACGAGGTCTTCGAGGCGTGGCGCCGGACGTTTGACGAGGCCGTGACGTCGCAATACATCTCGCGCTACTGGCCGTCGGCCGCCCGCAGCTGGCTCCAGGAGGTGCGCGACCCGGCCCACTGCGGCGGAGTGTCGATCTTCGTGCCGTCGGAGTTCTACGAAGATTTAGGTTGGAATGCGGTGTTCCACACCTACGACTGGTACGTTGACGCAGGCTTCAACACTACTAAATGGTAATTCATCATGGCAGAGAACAAGCACTTCAAGCAGCAATACACTCAGGAGGAGGTCGAAGAGTGTTTCCGATGGTTTGAGCAGCACACAGACCAGCTGCCGGCGTCGCTGCAGCTGTCACCTTCGATGAACATACCCGACTTGCGGGCCACGGTCGAGACCTACGTCCACAAGCTGCGGCTGCAGATGAGCGGCAAGCCAGCCTACTCCGGGCAGTTTGCCGTTCTGCTTATGATTCGCGAGCATTTGCAAGAGCACCTTAACTTACAACAAAAGTCGACATAACAACTATGCTTTTCCCAAAACAGACTTACATCGAGCGCCGCGCCGTGCTGCGCGAGCGCATAGGCAGTGGTCTCATACTGCTTTTCGGCAACAACGACTCGCCCGTCAACTACCCCTCCAACGGCTATAAGTTCCGTCAGGACAGCTCCTTCCTCTACTATTTCGGGCTACAGCGCGACGGCCTCGCAGGCGTCATCGATGCCGACTCGGGCGACGAATGGCTCATCGGCAACGACATAGACATCGAGGACATCGTGTGGTTCGGCTCTGTCGACAGCGTGGCCGACATGGCCGAGCAGGCCGGCGTAGGCAAGAGCGCACCCATGAGCCGCCTCGACAGCCTCATCCACGACGTCCGCGACAGCGGCCGCGAGATTCATTTCTTGCCGCCTTACCGCCACGACCTTATGATTCAGCTGATGGATCTCACCGGCATACACCCGCGCGACCAACGTGCCAAGGCCAGCCTAAAGCTCATACAAGCCGTGGTGGCACAACGCCTCGTCAAGACGCCCGAAGAGGTGGCCGAGATCGAGCGCGCCTGTGCCATCGGCTACGAGATGCACACCACGGCCATGCGCCTCTGCCGCCCGGGCGTCACCGAGCAGGAGATTGCTGGGCGCATCAGCGGCATAGCATCGTCGCGCGGCTGCATCGTCAGCTTCCCCAGCATCCTTTCGATGCACGGCGAGATCATGCACGGCTATCCCTCGCCCCAGCCCCTTGAGGCAGGCCGACTGATGCTGTGCGACTGCGGTGCCGAGACCAACGAGAACTATTGCTCCGACAACACCCGCACCACGCCCATCAATGGCCGCTTCGACGCCCGCCAGCGCGACATCTATCAGATTGTCGTCGACGCTCACGACCGCGCCTTTGAGATTGCACGCCCCGGCGTGAAATGGTGGGACGTCCACTTCGAGGCAGCACGCGTCATCACCGAAGGCCTTAAAGCCCTCGGACTGATGAAAGGCAATACCGACGACGCCCTCGAGGCAGGCGCCCATGCCATGTTCTTCCCCCACGGACTCGGCCATGCCATGGGCATGGACGTCCACGACATGGAAGGCCTCGGGCAGATCTACGTAGGCTTCGACGACGAGGTGCGCCCGCGCCTCGACCAGTTCGGCACCAACGCCCTCCGCTTCGGGCGCCGTCTGCGCGAAGGCTACGTCATGACCGACGAGCCCGGCATCTACTTCATCCCCGCCCTCATCGACGAGTGGCGGGCCAAGGGACACTGCGCCGACTTCCTCAACTTCGACGCCATCGAGGCCTACAAGGACTTCGGAGGCATACGCCTCGAGGACGACCTCCTCATCACCGCCGACGGATGCCGCTATCTCGGCGAGAAGATGATTCCCTACCACGTCGACCAGCTCGAGGAGTTCCTCGCCAAGCGCTAATCGCGTCGGAATATCGAAATCTCGGAATATCGAAATCCCGTCATCCCGAAAAATAAAATTAACAACAATAATCCCTTTAATCATCTTTCAAATGAAAAAATTACTGATTTGCTTGTTGGCTGCCATCGTGGCCATGCCCACCTTCGCAGCCAAGAAAAAAGAGAAAGAGACAAAGAGTAACAAGCCCGTCTTCACCATCGTGAAGCAGTTGCCCATCACCAGCATCAAGAACCAGAACCGCTCGGGCACATGCTGGGCCTACAGCACCCTCAGCTTCTTCGAGGCCGAAATCCTCAAGAAGACTGGCAAGACTTATGACCTGGCCGAGATGTACGTCTGCAACAAGGACTACATGGAGCGCGCTGAGGTCACCGTGCGCATGCATGGCGACTGCGACTTCTCGCAGGGCGGCTCCGCTGGCGACGTCCTCATCACCATCAAGAACCACGGCATCATCCCCGAGGAGGCCATGGCACGTCCCGGCACGATGATTGGCGACACGCTGGCCAACTTCAACGAGTTCTTCAGCGTCATGACCCCCTACGTCAAGGCCGTTGCCGAGAGCAAGAGCAAGACCATCTCCACGCAGTGGAAGGCCGGACTCCAGGGCATCCTCGACAGCTACCTCGGAAAGGTGCCCGAGACTTTCACCTACGAAGGCAAGGAGTACACCCCGAAGACCTTCGCTGCCAGCCTCGGACTCGACTGGAACGACTACGTCAGCATCACCTCCTACACCCACCACCCCTTCTACACCAGCTTCGCCGTTGAGGTGCAGGACAACTGGCGCTGGGACCACAGCTACAACGTACCCATGGACGAGATGATGCGCATCATCGACAACGCCCTCGACAACGACTACACCATCGCCTGGGGCGGTGACGTCAGCGACGAAGGCTTCACCCGTCAGGGCCTCGGCATCCTCTACGACCTCAAGTCGGCCGGCGAGAGCCTCACCGGCAGCGACCAGGCACGCTGGCTCAAGCTGAAGCCCGCCGAGCGCAAGAGCCTGGCTGAGGAACTCGGCGTCAACGCTCCCGAGGCCAAGCCCACACAGGAGCAGCGCCAGAAGGACTTCGACAACTGGGAACTCACCGACGACCACGGCATGCACATCTACGGCCTGGCCAAGGATCAGAACGGCCGCGAGTACTACCTCGTCAAGAATTCTTGGGGCGAGACCGGCGACTACAAAGGCACCTGGTACATGACCAAAGCCTTCATCGCCGCCCGCACCATGGACTTCCTCGTCAACAAGAACGCCATCCCCGCCGACATCCGTCAGAAGCTCGGCATCTGATCAACACGACGTCAGCGTCGCTACTTACACCGCCGCCAACCCTCGCACCAGACAGGGTTGGCGGCGGTGCCGCTTTTTCCCGTATCGGTCTGTGAACACGCTAAAAAATTTCGA
>FLNY01001989.1_pt1 | contig 13773 bp, 5 predicted proteins | sample 1140381 | NCBI WGS metagenome assembly FLNY01 (sample SAMEA3878172, study PRJEB12797) | bioreactor metagenome | biome: Moose rumen | place: Sweden | collected 2011-10
GCTCTTCGCACCGCCGGACTAACTTACATCTCCACTGCTGACGGACAGTTCGACATCACCTTCCTGGCGTCTCAAGTTTATAGCGACTGGAAAAAGAAAGACGGAAATGCGGCGGGAATCGTGGCTGACCAGTTCCTGATCAACCGCCCTTCGTCTATCCCTTCATTTGCAGAGAGTTATGAAACCACTTGTGCCACTACAGGTATAGTATTGTATCAAACGATAGAAGGCCTGCCTGCCGGTTATTATCAGGTGGGTATGTATGCCGCCGCCATGTACACTTCAGGTCGTGAATTCGACACAGAAGCTACCGAAGGCGATGCCAACCGCACGTTTGCGTTTGCAGGAGATCTCAACGACGCAAACAGCATACTGCGTACGGGTGCTCCGATTTCATTCGCCACAGTGCGTGACTTCAACGACCTGACCACTCTCGATGTGAACGTGCATCTCACAGGTTCTGGAAATACCAACAACCTGACCTTCGGTGTTCAGAAAGATTCAAACGGTTCCAACTGGCATTTTGCACAGATTCTGTCCATCGTCTATAGCAACCAGCCAGACCTTACCAACTTGGAGGCCACCCGCGACGCTCTCGTGGCAGAAGCTCAAGGTCTGCTGGCAGGTTCAAGCCAGTATCTCACCGCTGAGCAGCAGCAGGCTCTACAGGCAGCCATCACCGTTGGTGAAGCGGCCAATGATTTCGATAGCCTCAACACTGTAACGCTTACAACGCTTCCTGATGCCATTAATACAGCCAAGCAGCAAGTGGCACAGGCAAAGGCTTCAATTCCTACGCTCCATGCCGCTCTCGAACGCTTTGAGCAATATTACAACCTCGTGGACGGAACCGACTACAGACGTGTGACTATGTCGGCAAAGGCATGGACCGACCTGCTTGATAAGGTGGATGATGCTACAGAAGCACTCGACGACATCTCTCAAGTGGCTCAATATGCTAGTATAGCACAGGCTCTCAACGACCAGATGGATGCCACAGACGTAAGCATCCGCCTCTTCAAGAGCTATAAGGCCATGGTGGAGGGATGCCAGAGCCTGAATATCACAGAAGGCACCACATACGCTGCCGACACATGGATGGACACTGACGCTACTGAACAAACAGCCATCGGCTATCTGAACGCAGCGTTCGTGACATACAGCGCAACACAATATGGCGAAATCGATATGGCAGGCTTCCTTGGCGAGAACCTCGACTTCAACTCTGCTGAAGGAAACCAATACGGCTCAATAGGTGAAATATATGATATTGCCGGGTGGGAAGAAGTATATGATAATGTTACAGTTGCAACAGACTATCTTCGTAACCAGAGCACCTCAGGGCAGAATCAACTCTATATCCGCTCCAACTGGGGTAGTGCAGCCACATACCTTACTGCAAGCAAACTGAAAATGCTTCCTGTAGGTAAATATAAGCTCACTTTCTCTTGGAACAGCGACATGAATAATATGACAAACAAGTCGGAATATGTACTTGGAGGCTCGTCAACCGCAATAGGTAGCGCTACGTCCACAAGCCAGACTCTCGAATACGAGTTTGAAGTGACTGAGTCACCTAAGGATTTCGACCTCGTGTTTGGATTTGAGAAGACAGGCACAGGAAATTCACCTGCCCAAATCATCGTCGACGACGTTACACTCGTATTCATTGCCGGCGACGAATTCAAGATTGCCTACGAGGCTGCACAGTCTGTGGCAACCGATGCCGCAACTAAGGCCGCAGCCAAGTCTGCCGTCACCGAATATGCCGACAATTATGCAAGCACAGCCGACCTCAACGGATTTGCCGACGAGACATCACGTCAAGAGGCAATCAACGTGCTGAAGAATGCCAAGACTATTGCCGACAACGATGGCGACGCAACAAGTCTTGTCGTAAATGCCGATCTTGCGGATTCTTCATCTAATGGCACAGGCCTATATGGCTGGAACAAGCAATTTGAAAATGTGTCAGGTGGCTATGACGTGTGGGCCGGTGACCAGGACGGAAGCAAGGTGTTCAACTACTGGTATGCCACTGTCAACGACATAGAGTTTAACCAGGTGGTAAGCAATCTTCCTAAGGGTACTTACAGATTCTCGACCGACCTCGGAACAAACAATATTCCGGAAGGCAGTGCTCCGTCGTTGGTGAACTTCATAATCGGCGACCGGGTAGGTGCGTCACAGCAGTGTATCGTCTATAACGGTGGCGACAGCCGTGCGTTTGGCACTTATTCTTCCGCAGCTGTTTCGTCCGACCACGACGTAACCGTTGGAATACGTTCTGTAGGACAATACTTCCAGATGAAGAACGTGAAACTCGAATACGTGGGTGATGCTTCGAGCGCAGCCACAGAAACCGCTTCCAGCTATCTCCGTCAGGATTACCTCTGGGACCGTGCCTACAACAGTGTCGAGTTCGACTTCACTGGTGAACTATATGCTGCGGCATCGGGTGTCACTCTATATCCGGAAGGGAAGAACCAGATCATACATGCCCAGTCAGGACAACTTACAAACTCCGACAACGTGGATGCCGGCGGCACCTGTGCAAAACTCGTTGTTACCGACGGACTCACACTTGTCAACACAAAAACATTTGACGCAAATGCAGGTGAATATACAAGAACGATGTCCACTGCCACCAACTGGGGTACTTTGATTCTTCCGTTCCCTCTCACCAGCAACGACGACGTGCAGTATTACCTCTTCAAGAAAGTGACTGGAACGGAAACGGCGGACGACGACTATATGGCATTCGAGCCTGTTGACAATGTTCCTGCCAACACACCTGTTGTGTTCAAGAAGAAGGTTGAAGATGCGGAAAGCGTAACGATGACGGGTTCTGGAACCGTAGCTCGAACTGATGCTCAGCAAGGAACCACTATGGTTACGGTGGCTGGATGGACCGGTGCCGGCGTTTATGAACAGCTGGTATTGACAGGCGATGATTCGGCTATCGCAGCAGGTAATGTTTACTACATCGCACAAAACAAGTTCTGGAAGGCTGGTGCTACCAACGGGTTGACAATAAATCCATTCCGCTCTTATTTCATCGCATCTGCGTCGGCTGGAGCCAAATCATTCCGAATTGTCGTGATTGAAGGTGATGCCACTAAGATTGTTGACCTCGAAAACAATGTGGAACTGGGTGGTGACGTATATACCGTGGGTGGTCAGCTTGTTCGCAAGAACGCCCTAACTCTCGAAGGACTTCCACAAGGCATATATATTGTTGGAGGCAAGAAAGTTGTTATCAAGTAAATCCATGTTAAATACTTTTATGATATGAAAAAGAAAATATATATAAAGCCTCTGACAGAATCTGAAAACTGTTTCACGACTTTGGTCTATATGGCCGGAGATAACAGCATTCCTTATGGAGGTGAGGATGGTCCGGGCATTGCCGAGGGCAAGGAACGACAGGGACAAGATGCTCTTGAAAAAAATGAAGACAGAACTTGGGGAAACCTCTGGTAACTTCTTCATGACAATATTAAGGTGTGTGGCAAAATTTTTGCCATACACCTTTTTTTATCTTAAAATGGTATAAATTTCACTTTTTTTAATTTTTTTTACACATTGCTTGGTGGAATTCATTATTTGTTGTAAATTTGCATATTGCAATTGTCTGTATTCTAATATTATACAACAACTATATACATACAAATCTTATTATTAACTATTAACATGAAAAAATCTTTACTAGTTCTTTTGACAATCTTTTTTTCTGTATTAAACGTGCAGAATAGCCATGCTCAATCTGCATGGACGCAAGGAGTGTCCGTCACTACAGGTGATTTCTACATCTACAACATTGGCGCACAGAGATTTCTCGCCAGAGGTTCTGCCTGGGACACCCATGCAATCGTAGATGGCGCTGGAGCAGTCATAACCATAGCAGGTTCCTCCAATGCCTATACTCTACATTTTCCAGATATCGCTTCTAACAAATTCTTGGCAAACGAGGGTTATACGGATGCAGCCTCTGATGAGAGCCGATATTCAACTTTTACCTTCGAACCGGTAAGTGGGGTATCGGGATATACAAATGTCTATAGACTAAAAGCAAACAATGGTGGCAACTATTACTATTGGAATGGAGGAAGTGAGCAATACAGAAATGAAGCCAACTGTGGCGATATCTCCGGAGTTACGGATAGTTGGGCTTACTGGATTCTTGTTCCTAAGGCTACCAGAGAATCTACTGAAGCCGCCAATGCTTCAAACCCTGTTGATGTCACTTATTTGGTTTCTGATCCCGACCTCGAACGTCGCGATAACAGCTTTTGGGGCAACGAATTTGTGTTTAATGTTGGAAGTGATGCTGAGTTTACAGTTGGAGGATTTCTTGAAAAGTGGGCTGGGTATTGGGAACCTGGCGCAAGCGCAACTGGAGAGAGCCCATATCCGCTTAATGACTATTCGGCATCTCAAACGTTGCTCAATCTTCAAGAAGGGAAGTATGTACTGACTGTAGATGCCAATGCATATTGTCAGGATGACCCATCTGTTGACATTACAGGTGTTAAATTTTTCGTAGGCAACCAAGAAAAAAACGTTATTACCGGCACTGGTAAAATGTCATTCACTTTTGTCAGTGATGGCTCAACTGGCGTTGAAGTGGGAATGAAGACTGAATCGACAACCGCAAACTGGGTATATTTCGATAACCTACGTCTCACCTATTATGGTCCGGTGGCTCTTCCGTTGCCAAACGACGACACCACCGAACTTACTGTAGGACAGTGGTACTATTATGATATTTCGTCATTGGGAACTTATAATATGTCTGGTAATTATGAGAATATAGGTTATACATTGGACGGAAATCAGATCATTGCCTCCTCTCCTACAACCAAACAATTGTTTGCTGCACAGACTTTCAATGCCGGACGCATCTATTTCATGACTACTACGTCAGATGCCACATTGAGGATTTCTTCAGCCATTGAAGAGGGAATGAGCACTACATTCACTGCTTGTGCGCTGAATGTGGATGGTTTGCCAAATACAGTGGCAGGCTATACTCTCAATGAGGATGGTCCTGGTAGTGACGGCACTAAATTGATTAGTAAGTACTTGGCAGACAAGGGTTACGACATCCATGCTTTCAGTGAGGACTTTAACTACAATGGGTCGCTCATGCAATATATGACTGAATATAACTTCGGTACTCTTCGCACTACACTCACGCTCAGTAGTTTTCTGTCTGGAGGAATACCTTTTGACACTGATGGATTGATGCTTGCTTGGAAGAACGGAATCGAGGCATCTGGTGAGAGCTGGACGCAATGGGAAGCACAAACCAGTACCGATGGCAACCAGTATGTCAAGAAAGGCTACCGTTATTATGCCGTCGATTTGGGTGATGGCATGATAGTGGATGTATATATTCTCCACATGGATGCTGGCGACACTGCTTCAGGCGCTGTTGATTCACGAAACTCACAGTGGACACAGCTGGCAAACGCTATCACAGCCAACCCATACACCAACCGTCCTAAGCTGGTGATGGGCGACACGAACAGCCGATACAACCGTGAGTCAATCTATTCCCTGTTCTTCACTCCGCTCTCCACCAAATACACGGTTACAGACACTTGGATGAGTGTAAATGGGATTGACGTTTCTACTATTGCTGTAGGAGCAAGTAATACCAACGGCGAGAGAGTGGACAAAATCCTCATTCTGAATCCTATAGGTGCCAACAACCCTTATCTCACGCTTAACTCTTGTTGGTTCAACACTGACTACACATACGAGACTGCTGATCCGGAAAACTATTCCGGCAACACAACGGCATTGGGCGATCATAACCCTCTCGTGGCAAGTATAACTTACACTCAGCCGGCAATCAGCCTTCCTGACATACAGGAGCGTTGGGCATGGCAAGGTGAGGAAATCGAAACTGGCTCGCAGAAATGGTATCTTTACAATATTTGGTTTGGATGTTCAGATCCAGGACGTCAGGGCTTCTTGACTTCTTCCGGCACCTTGGTGCAGAATCCGGCAAACGCTCTCCCTCCTATGGCAATATATGGCTCAGCAACGAGTGGAACAGTAAGTTGTGATGATGGTTACAGGCTGCAACTAAGTAGTTCAGGTGCGTCTGTTGCTACCAGTTCTGCTACTACCATGGATATAGATGCACTGGGCGCTACCGACCTCGAAGGGTGGATGCAGTCGTATGAGCCATACGTGACTTATCCAATAACCAAGGCTTACCGTTTCTCTTATAAACGCAATTCACTAAGTACTCGTCGTTATTTTAATGCCGATAGTCTTTCGGCATTGTCTGCCGCCACAAGCACTTCCGGAAAGAATGCCTGGGCACTGATTTCCTATTCTCAGAAACAAGTCTATGACCGTTATGTGGCTGCATGGAATAAGGGTGTGGAATATCTTGCCGCTCTTCCGATGTCGTCATCACAAAAAGCAGAGATGGCTCAACTCTTGGAGGCAAAGACCCATTGGAAGGAAGGCACGACCGAAAAGATTGAGGCACTTAATGCCGAATTGGAATCTTGGTTCGATGAGGATATGACCACTTATGTAGTCAACCCGTCTTTTGAGCTTGACAGCAACGGCAACCAGCTGACCACTACTACCAACTATGATAATTACGTGGTGCCGGGATGGACTGTCCCAACTGATGTGGCAGAAGCCTTCATCTCTTATAAGGATGTGTCTGGTGACGGTTGGACCCGTAATTTCAATAATGTTGACGGCAATTATGTGTATAATGTATGGGGAGGAAGCCCGGCTAATGGGTTCTACTGCGAACAGACCATTTCTGACCTTCCTGAGGGCTTCTACAAGCTGAAGGCCGTGTTCACGTCAGACGATAACAGCCATGTCGTCACGCTTAAGCTCGGAAGCAAGTCTGTGTCTGCTAACGTGGCAGTGCGTTCTGAATCTACCACCATAGAGGTGCCACTCTATTATCACGATGGTGAGGGTGACCTGACAATCGGTGCATATTCCATTGACTGGTTTGAGGCTGACAATTTCCAGCTCTACCGTTATGACTACTACTATGATGAGAGCGTGACATCTGCCGAGTATGCAACAACGGCAATACGCTACAACACCGAAATCCCATCTGGATTGCAGGTGTACTATGCAACGCAGATAAACAGCCCTGCCTCTGGAGAGGATGTCGGGGGTACGGTCCGAAACACCATTCACCTGGAGAAATATACGGGCACACAGTTGAAGGCAGAGGAAGGCGTGATACTCTATGTGGAGAATCAGCCTTACACCAAGCAGTACCGTTTCTACCGTACGGCTGGCGATGTGGATAATATAAGCGGTAATATCCTGCATGGCACATCATCTGGCATAGAGGTAGCAGACAAGAGTCCTGGCTGCGAGTATTATATGCTTGCAAAGAAGACAATCAGCGTACAGAAAAAGAATGAGGATACAGGTGAGGTTGAGACTGTTACTGAACCAACCGTCGGTTTTTATCGATTGGCGGCCGGAACAAGGATCAAGCCGCACAAGGCTTATCTGATGGTTAATGCCAATAACGTGGCGCTTGCCAAGACTGCCTACATCTTCGACTTTGGCGATACGAGTGGCGAGGCTACGGGTGTGATGAATGTAGAAATGCCTGCCACAAATGAGGTTGTGGGCATCTATTCACTCAGCGGCGCCCGTCAGCAGAGTTTGCAGCCAGGCGTGAACATCTTGCGCATGAGCGACGGCACAGTCAAGAAAGTACTCGTGAAGTAGAAAATATATGTCTAACCTGTAAAAACATTTGGAATCATGAAAAAGAATCATAGAAAGACATATATCTGTCCTCAGGCATTCGTTGCAGACTATATAGACATCATAATGGAAGTGCCGGAATCGCTCCCTCAGGGCAACGGCGACGACCCGGTAATCGACGACGAGGACGACGAACTCTCAAAGAAACGCGACGACGATTGGGGCAAACTTTGGTAAACTCCCCTTGAAACAATTAGCTCAAATTGGACGTTTGAGATAAGTGCACAACTCTCCGAAAGAATGGCTTTCGGAGAGTTGTTTGTCCGGTGGCAGAGTAAATCAGTAAATGACCATCTGCTTTTTTCAAACACCATAGGTGTTGGCATGAAAAGAATTCTGATTCTTGACGTTTGTGTCTAAGTAAGGAAGAAATGAAAATCATAATAAATGGGTATTGACAACTTATCTAATTATGTATAACTTTGCAATTCAAAAAAACATGTTGAATGAAGCGGGTCACGACCATCAGGTGGTTAACTAGTATGCTCATCAGATAAATGATTATGAAAAGATTGGTTTTTACGGTATTGATTGCTTCGGCTCCTTTGATGCTGAACGCACAGACCGTGAACGAAAGTAAGGAAATATCTCTGGATGAAGTTGTTGTGACTTCCGACCCGAAGCAGGTCGGAAAACTCATGGATCAGCCTATGAGCTTTGATGTTATAGGTTCCAACGACGTGAACAAATTGGGTGGCATGAACCGCTTGAAGGATGTTTCTACATTCGTGCCAAACCTCTTCTTCCCTGATTATGGTTCTTCGCTTACGAGTGCCATATATATAAGAGGCATCGGCTCCAGGATAAACACTCCGGCTGTGGGGCTGTATGTAGATGATGTGGCTAACGTGAACGGTTCCACATTCAATATCGAGACGCCTGATTTGCAACGCATAGAAGTGTTGCGAGGCCCGCAGTCCACCATGTATGGACGCAACGCCATGGGAGGCTTGTTGAAAATCTATTCGCGTAATCCGCTTACAACGCTTAAGAACGGACGCGAATGGGATGTGCGTCTGGGAGGCGCCACGGAGGAAGCCTTGAGATACGTGAACTTCTATACGGCACACCCGCTCGACAAGGACGGAGCATTGTCGATGAGCGGATTCTACAAGGGTTCCGACGGCTACAATCGCAATACGTCACTCAATCGTCGCAGCAACGGAAGCGAGAGTGGGGGAGGACGGTTCAGGGTGGTTTTCAATCCTGAACGCCATCGCAATTTCACGGTGGATTTCCAAAGCGGCGTCGAGATTGTCGATGAGAACGGCTACGACTACTATAACATGACAGACAAACTTATTCAGGAGAACGAATTGGGCGGTTATAACCGCACAATATTCAATTCGTCACTTCGACTGGAGAACGTGTTCAAGCCTTTCATACTTACGTCAATCACCGCATACCAGTTTCTCGACGACAAGATGTTCATGGATCAGGATTTCACGAAAGAGAACGTGTTTACACTGACGCAGAAGCAGAATATGCACAATCTTTCGGAAGAAATAACCCTCAAGAGCCATGTTGACCAACGTCTGCAATGGGTTGTTGGGGGGCGACTGTCACAACAGTGGCTCACTACCAATGCTCCTGTAAGCTTTGGCGACCAGGGAATCGAGAACCTTATTCAATCAGGCATCGACAAGGGGATGGAAGCGGCAAACAATGCCGTCGCACCGTTCGGGATGAGTATGAGCATGGACATCACCGACGATTGCATGACGGTAGATGCACTGTTCAAGACACCGGTGCTCAATGCTGCCGCTTTCGGACAACTGACTTATAAGGACTTGCTTGTCAGGGGCGTGGACTTGACCATAGGCGCACGTTACGACTATGAACACATGAAAATGGACTACAACTCGGGTGCGGTATCAAATTTCGATTTCAACATGAATAACACGTTCATGAACATAAAGAAGAGCTTCACCTCCGAATCAAGATATACTGGCCTGTTGAAGAACGACTACGAACAATTCTTGCCGAAGGCCGCACTGTCTTACCATTTCAACCATAACAACATGGTGTATGCTTCGGTGGCAAAGGGATTCCGTTCCGGAGGTTATAACATACAGATGTTTAGCGACCTCATTCAGACAAGCTTGAAAAACGAAATGATGAGAACGCTTTCGGCCGACCCCGCGCTCGGTCCCAGAATGAAGGACTATATGACCATTGGTGAAGACCCAAAGGCGGAAGATGCCACAGTGTTCAAGCCTGAGATAAGCTGGAACTATGAAGTGGGGGCACATCTCAATCTTCTCGACAGTCATCTTTCAGCACAGGTTTCTGCTTTCTACATACGCACCACCGACCAGCAAATAGCACGTTTTTCCAATAGCGGACTCGGCAGACAGATGGTCAATGCCGGGAAGAGCGAAAGCTATGGTGCCGAAGTCAGTTTGAAGGGTTGGTTCAACATGTTGAAGAATGTGATGAACATTTATGCTTCTTACGGCTATACCCACTCCACTTTCATCGATTACGATGAGGGTGTGAACAAAGACGTTAAGCTCAGTTATGATGGCAACTACGTTCCGTTCGCTCCCCTACACAACTTCGCGGTGGTGGCTGATTATGTCATCCCTGTACGCAAACTTGCCAGTTCCTATCTGACGCTTGGAGTTAATCTCACGGGTTCAGGACGTACCTTTTGGACGGAGGACAATTCGCTGAGCGAGCCATTCTATGCCTTGCTTGGAGCACACATGGGATTCTGCTGGGATAAGGTGTCCTTGAATGTGTGGGGCAAGAACCTCACCGACAGGCAATATGTGCCGTTTGCTTTCGTGAGCATGGGAAACAACTGGGCACAGTCATCACGCCCACGCCAATTTGGCATAGACCTCTCACTGAAATTCTGATAAAAATTTGAATTTATAAATGAAAATTGCTACATTTGTGTTTTAGTAAACTCAAATGTGGCAATTTTAATTTTTCTGATATATGAAATATTCATTATCCCTTATTATCCAACGATTGGCATTCGTAGCTGTATGCCTTGGTGGAGACATTACAGCCATGGCTTCTGATACCAACGTAAGTGATATGACGTCTCTGTGTTCAAAGGTCAACGACGAACCTCTTCGTACCATAACCTCTGTTGAGCCCGTGGTGGTCAAGTGCCCTGTGGGGACTGTGCCTCGACTGCCTTACCGCCTTTGGGTGACTTATTCCGACGGTAAGGGCGAATACCGGCAAGTGAAGTGGACCAATTCGTCTGCCGCACGCGAGGAACAGATGGCGAACGCATCCGAATACCCTGTTGGCAAGAAATATGAAGTGCAAGGCTATATCACTGGCGACAACACCACGACTGCCGGTTATCCGGTGACAGCGCAAGTGACTGTGGTTGAGGAAACTTATTCCGATGTGCCGACAACGATGGTGGCACAACCGCTTCCGCTCAACCGTGTAAGTCTTGATGGGAAAAACCGACTTACCCATAATCGAGATCTCGACATCGACAACTTGCTGAATATCGACGTGCGGCAACAACTGTATAACTACCGAGACACTTACGGATTGCCAACCGACGGCTATCCCGTGGCAGATGGATGGGACTCGCCGACAACCAAACTGAAAGGACATGGCTCCGGACACTATATGTCGGCATTGGCGATGGCATACGCCAGTTGTCAGGACCCCCAGAAAAAAGCACGTCTGAAGGAAAATGTAGTAACGATGGTCAATGGATTGCGTGAGTGCCAGGAACGCACCTTCCGCTACGACGAGAAACTTGGTCGATACTGGGAGGCTCGCGATTTCGCCCCTGAAGAAGAACTGCGCGAGATGAAAGGCTCGTGGGCTGATTTCGACAATTACAAGAAGAGTTACCAAGACTATGGTTATGGATATATCAATGCCATCCCAGCACAACACTGTGCACTCATAGAGATGTATAGGGCTTATAACAACGAGAAATGGGTGTGGGCTCCGTATTACTCCGTACATAAGCAGCTTGCCGGACTTATCGACATTGCCAATCTGGTGGACGACAAGAAAGTGGCAGACAAGGCGTTGCTCATCGCGAAAGATATGGGACTGTGGGTTTGGAACCGTCTCCACTACCGTACATTCGTGAAGTCAGACGGCACACAGGAAGAACGACGCTCTCGTCCAGGAAACCGTTATGAGATGTGGAATATGTATATAGCCGGAGAAGTGGGTGGTATGGCTGAAAGTCTGGCACGACTGTCGGAGATGGTGACCGACCCGACGGAGAAGGCTCGCTTGCTCGAAGCTTCCAACTGCTTTGATTCTCCTGCCTTCTTCGACCCTCTGTCGAAGAATGTCGATGCCATCCGCACACGCCATGCCAATCAGCACATACCGATGGTGACAGGTGCGCTTCGCAGTTACCTGGGCAACCACAATGCCTATTATTATAATCTGGCACAAAACTTCTGGACCATGATCCAAGGACGATACCGCTATGCCATGGGAGGCGTGGGTAATGGAGAGATGTTCAGACAGCCGTATGCACAGATTTTGTCCATGTGTACCAACGTGACTGGCGACGGACGCCGTAACCTCTATCCGGAACCGACAATCAATGAGACCTGCTGCGCCTATAACCTGGCAAAACTGACGAAGGACCTCAACTGCTTCGATCCCGACAACGCGGCATATATGGACTATTACGAGCGCGTGCTCTACAACCAGCTGGTTGGCTCCATACATCCGGAATACTATGCCACGCTCTATCAATATGCTGTCGGACTGAATGCGTCGAAGCCTTGGGGCAATGAAACCCCGCAATCCACGTGCTGTGGTGGAACAGGTGCTGAAAACCACGTGAAATATCAGGAGGCGGCATATTTCGTGAACGACAACACGATATGGGTGGCACTCTATCTTCCTACAACAGCCCGATGGGACGAGAAAAAGGTGACGATTCAGCAGGAATGCCTGTGGCCGGCAGAGAAATCCACCATACGTGTCAACGACGGCAAAGCGCAGTTCGCAATGAAACTACGTGTGCCTTATTGGGCAACGGATGGGTTCAGAGTGAAACTCAATGGTAAGGATGTGGCTGAATCCTATAAACCTGGCACCTACGTAGTGATCCCTTCACGCAAATGGTCGAAGAAGGACGTGGTGGAAGTGGTGATGCCGTTCAAGGCACATATCGATTTCGGCCCCGACAAGATGCAAATCGCGGCTACGGACATGAACGAGACACGCACGGAATTTGAACCCAAATGGGCTGGCGCCTTCATGTATGGACCGCTCGTTATGGCAACCCACGGAATAGAGAGTTGGGACGCGGCTACAATCGATATCGACCCGTCGCTCAGTGGCGTTACACTCAAAGGCGCTCAGGGAAGAATGGCTGTTCCGGGGCCTCGTAGGCATCGCCCGAACTATACGAAGGCAGCTACTACCGACGACGGCACTTATTCCAACATATATATGATGAGTTATGCCGGAATGGATTTCGTGCCTGACTATGCAGCCGACCGTGGAATCACACATTATTTCCGCTTCAACCTGCCAGGCACTCCGCAACAAGTGGCTGGAGATGACGACAAGGCGGTTGACCTGTCGGCACTCAACGAGGCGGTACAAGAAGCAAAACGTCGTCGCAACGCACAGAACAGATGGCTGGACATGGAAGTGAAGGTGCCGGAATATGCTCCATGGGCCAAACATGGATATGAACGGATGATGCAGAACCTTGGAGCGGCTGAGAACGTGATCAACAATCCGGATGTCAATGGCGACCAGAATGTGGTGGACAAAACGACTGCCAATCTCAACGCGGCTCTTAACTCCATGCGACCGGGCAACCTGCCGGAACTGGAGGATATGGACGAACTACTGCCTCTGCTCGATAAGGCTAAAGCCACACCTAATCCTTCTGCAAAACTAAAGGAAGCGATTGACTATGCCGAGATGGTTGTGAAATACGTCAGCGATGGCTCCGGCACCCTCGACATGATCGAAAAAGCAGTGAATACGCTCAAGGGATTCTAGGATTGGCTGGGA
>FLNY01002114.1_pt1 | contig 13763 bp, 13 predicted proteins | sample 1140381 | NCBI WGS metagenome assembly FLNY01 (sample SAMEA3878172, study PRJEB12797) | bioreactor metagenome | biome: Moose rumen | place: Sweden | collected 2011-10
CCATTATACCATACCGCAAAAGAAAAGTACAGCCGCCGATTGCTCTCGGCGGCTGTTTGGTTTATGCGGGGAAGGTAATTCGTTTTGTTGTTGGTTCTTCTTCCTGCTTTCGTGCAATCAGATTGCCCATTGTGTCGGCTACCTGTTGCTGCATCTTGTCCGTTACATGCATATAGGTGTTCATCGTGAATCCTGCATCGGTGTGACCGAGCATGTGCGATACGGTTTTTACATCCATACCTTCTTCCAGCGACAGTGTTGCGAAGGAGTGGCGCAGGTCGTGGAAGCGGATTTCGGGAACGCCTGCTCGTTTCTGTATTCTGTGCAGGAGCCTTGTAACAGCTTTCGCGTCACGGTATCCCATTGTTACCGGCGACGGGAACATCAGGTCCGTTACAAACCGCTGTCTCGCTCTCATTTTCAGCAGTTCATTGACGCAGTCCTCGCAGATGCTGAGTGTTCTGATGGACGAGGCTGTTTTGGGTGTGTTCACCGTCAACTCACCGTCAATTCTCTGTACCTGTTTATTGACCCGAATCGTCCTGTTTTCAACATCAAGGTCGTCCCAGGTGAGCGCAAGAATTTCGCCGATACGCAGTCCCGTCATCAGTTCAAGATAGAAGAATTCGTAGCAATCGGAACGCTTTGTTTCGTCGAGAAAGGCTTTCAGTTCATTTGCTTTCATCGTCTGCATTTCCTTTTTCGGCTCTTTCGGCAGTTTTACCTTTGAGCAGGGATTCTTTTCAAGCAGCCCTTCGTCAACGGCTTTCTGTAAGCAGCACTGCAGGGCAATTTTGATTCCCTGTACTGTTTTCAGTGCCAGCCCTGCGCCGTATTTTTCCGTGCATTTATGTCTGCCGTTTGTGTACATTTCCATTAAGAATTGCTGACACACTACCGTTGAGATTTGTTTCAGTGTATACTGCCCGATTTTTGGAATAATATACTTTTCACAGTAGTTTTTATACCCTTCATAGGTATACTGCTTGATACAGTTTTTACAGAAGGTTTCAAGCCATATTTCAGACCATTCCTCAAAGGTCGGATTCGGGTTTGTCAGATAGGGCAGACGCTCGGCTGTTTCTACTAACTGCTCATATTCAGCAATTGCCGCTTTTAACTTTTCATCGCATTCGGGCTTTGTTTTGGCAAGGATATATTTTACCTTCGGCTTACCGTTTTCCATAACGGTATAGCGACCTTCCCAGCGTCCGTCCTTGCGTTTGCGAAGCGTACCTTGTCCGTATTTTCGTTTAGCCATCTGTGTTTATCACCTCCAACACAACAAATACCATAAAGGCATTTGAATATCCAGACTTATTTTCGCAAAGTTTTTTCGTGAATCCACTGCTTCAGTTCCTCTCTCGGCACACCTTTTCGCCTTCCCATTTGCAGTACCGGAAAGGTGCTGTCGTTTTCAATTAATTTGTATAGGCTCGTCGGTGCGATACCGAGTACGTTAGCCGCTTCCGTTACGGATAACATCAGCGGCATTTCATCAAAGTTTTTATACATAATATTTCCTTTCCGCCTGACAGTTGTCAGGTCTTTTCAATTACATTGACTGACCGAAACCTTCGTCTTCATCAAAGTCATCGTCAGTGTCGTTATTGTTATTCTGATTTGTGTTTTGCAGTTGCTGCTGATAGCGTTGCTGCTGGATTGCACGGCGGAGAGCGAAGTCAATAATGCCTGTGCCGATGTTGAGAAGCGCTTCTGCATTTTCGGCTGCCCTGCGGCTGTCTTCTTCGTCCTTTTCTTCCTTGGTGTATTCGCCGCCTACGGAACGCTCGCCGTGAGCAATGCGTTTCTGCTGCTCTTTGGAGAGTTCCTTGCCGTCTGACTGCTGTCGCTTTTGTGCATTGATTTCGTTGATACGGTCAGCCGCTTTGCTATTGAACAGCGTAGCGATAGATACCAGCAGGCTGTTGTAAATATTCGTGTTCTTGCTGATGTTTTTCCAGCCATTATCGTTACCGTAAACGAGCATATCTGTTACCGCTTTTATCAGCATATTTTTCAGCGATTTGAATTCCTTGTTCGCTTCAATAGGAACGTCAGGCGTTTTCTCGCTGTCGTGATAAAGCGCAAGTTTCAAGCGGTTAATCTCGTTCCACTTTGCGTACATATACTGAAGCGGACGGTTTTCGTTTACGATATGTCTGAGTAATTCATCAACCGTATGCTTGACACTTTTGGGAAGATAACCGTAGACCTTCTTGCCTTGGCAGTTTGCAAGCTCGTTTTGCAACTGCTTAATCAGCTCTGCAGTTTCGTCTGTAATCGGAAATCTTCTCTTCGCTATTCCTTCAAGAACTTCATACATTTCCGCTTTCAGTTCGTCACGGATTTCCGTCTGCTCTTTAAATAACTTGTACTGCTCGTTGCGGAATATATCGTTACCGAAGGTGCTGCGCATTTTTTCCATTCCCTTTTTCGTCAGATATCCCTGACCGCTTTTTGACAGGACTATCAGATGAATGTGCGGATGGTGCGTCGTGTTATGGAAGGCGGCGTACCACTGCATATCGCTCAGCTTGAGTTTATGCGCTTCGGCAAGCTCGTTCATATTGCGGCGCACGCACTGTTTCCAGGCGTCGGCATTGTTGTAGCCAAGCCGCTCTGCATCTTCACGGCGCAGGCTGATAACGTGCGTCCAGACAACTCCCTGATGGTTTGAAACTCTATCGGCGACATCGTTAAGATCAATCGCTTCATCCGTTGCAGAAAAGAGTCCGTGCGAGCCTGACTTTTCAACACCGGGGCGCTCGGCAATATATGAAACAAGACTTTTAAGTTCATCGGTACGGTCTGCTTCACGCTCGGCAACCGCATTGATAAATTCCGTTGCATTTGCCTTTGAAGGCTTCTTCATAAAGTCATCGTATTCAATATACTTTTTCGTTTCGGGAAAGTGTTTTGTGATACGGTTGATTAAAGTAAACTGCTGCTGCGTTGCAATCTTTCCGTCTTTCCCTTTCGGAACCTTCTCAACACCTTCGCGCGTTCCCATATACTTAACGAGTTTACCGGCGTTCTGCGCAGACGGATTTTTGATGAATCTGCTTGATACAATTATCTTTGCCATCAGCTTTTCCTGTTGATAAATTCGTCAGCAGTTTCGAGCGAAATATACCCGTTAGTGTAGGCAACTTCTTCTTTTACAACTTCATTAAGTCGCTGCCAATCAACGCCTGTATAATTATTTAACGCCGCCGTAAGACGATTGAACTTTCCGAGCTCAACTGCCATCTTAAAGAGCATTTCGCACATACCTTTTTCCGTATGCTGTATCTCATTTTTGATGACAAAACTTATCATCGGGGAGAGATAATCAATATTTTCATTTTGCAAAAGGTATCCGATATAGAAATCAATCGCCGTGCGGACGAAGTCACTTCGGTTGACGCAGTTGGATAAAGGAAGCACTTTATCCATTTGTTCCACCTGACTCGGCAGCTGAAAGTACGCATATTTTTTCTTTGTTTCCATTGTAATCATCTCCTGAATTGTTAATTTGAGCATACCCCTGTAAAACCTATCCGAAACCGTCGGCTCTGCCGTCGGATGTGGCAAGTGAGGCGTGCAGGGCATACGCCTCACTTTTACCTGCTTTCAATAATTTCTTCGAAATATTGAAAGAATCACCAAATTTTATTGATAGTGTACATATGCGAGGTGCGGTTGCCGTTTAAATCATATCTGTGGGAGATGTTAATCAAGCCTTTATCCACAAGAACTTTTGTTGCTTCATCTACTGTCGGCGGAGACATTCCGCAGGCTTCGGCGATAGTTTTTCTTGCAGGATAGCAGTCAAAAGTGACTCGGTCTGCGCAGTACATCAGATAGCAATAAACAGCAAGGTCCCTTGCTTTCAGGCTCTCTTTAAAGATACAGTTCGGTATGATAAAGAAGTTACCTGAAGGCGGTTTTTTCTGATTGTGAATTTCCATATATCTTTCCTCCTTTCTTCAGATTTTTGCAGTATTAAATTGTCAAGGTTCAGTCCCGTTATTTGGGAAAACGGGTATATCAAACTCGTCAGAGTTTTGATAACGAAAGTGGACACAATATTCACATTGCGTTTTTACCCCCCATTAAGATATTGGCGAATTTTTTCGGATTTGCACGAAATTGTTTTTATTTCTTCCCAATTGTATAGGAGCATTCGGAGGTTAAATATGGGGGTCAGAAACGCAAATTTTTTTAATTCTCCCATTAGGTTATTGTGGAATTTTTTCGGATTTTGACCAAATCATTTCGATTTGTACTATGAAAAAATAAAGAGCCGCACATTTTCAAACAGGCATAGTATTCCTATACCTAATGAAAATGTACGGCTCTATCATCACCTCAACGGGATGGGTGGCACGGTTATGTTCTGCAATGAGATTGTACGGCTCTACCATCACCTACCGGAATGAGTGGCACGGTTGTTTCTACGCTTTTACAATATTTAACTTTGAAACAAGCGTTCTAATTTGCTTGCAAGGTTATATTAACATATCTGCAAATATTTGTCAACACTTTTTAGTACGCCTGTTCTATTTTTTCATCGTTTTATGAGAAAGCATCATTAAAACAGTAGCCTCAGCATTTCTGCTGAGGCTGTAAAAAGTTATAAACTTTAAATGGGTTTTCCAATAACTCGGTAGTTTTAAACTCTGAAACAACAATGTTTTTTATAATCTCAGTTCATCTTCTTTGCGCTGCTTGCGGGAGGAGATGGAGAGAGGGATAGCGCAGCCGATGCCTCCGCCGAAGGCTGTACCGCCGAGGAGGAACGCCCACCACTGCGGGTTCTTTTTTTCGTCCTTTTCGTCCTCGTCGGTTTTGGCTTCCACCTTCTTTTCAATCACGGTTTGCACATTCACCGACTTGCTGTATTCCTCGCCGAATTCGTCCTCGTAGGAGATGGTTATCGTTCCCTTCGTTTCGCCGAGGGTGTTCGTTGCACGGAGGTTGGCGCTGCCTGCGCCGCTTTCGCCCGTCTCAATCTCGCCGACAAACGTCGTGCCGCCGCTTTCCAGATTCGGGATATCAAAATCAATTTTGAGGTTGCGTATTTTGCACTTGCCCGTATTCATAAAGCTCATATCGAGCGTAACCGTATCGCCTTCTACTACCTTTGCAGGCAGTTGCACGCCGCTGTAATCAAGTCCCGTTTTCTGCTTCACATTCAGACGAAGGATGTCGGAGCCGCTGTAAGCGGTATAATATTTATCCTCGTATTCGCTGCTGATTGTCACGGCGTGCTCGCCGATAGCGGCAGTACTCGCTGCGGTCAGTTTTACCGTCCAGGTGTAAGTTGAGCCTGCATAAATGCGTTCCACATACTGCGTGCCTGTGCCGACAGGCTTAATGTCACCGCTTTCCTCGGTAATTGAAAGTTTAATGTTACGGAGCGCTTTCGTGCCGCTATAATTTTTCAGTGTAACTTTCAGTTCGCTCTCTTTACCGGGTTTCAGACTTTTGGTATCAAGTGAATAATCGGTTACCATCAAGCGCGGTTGCGAGGCGTCAATGTTTTCTTCTTTCGGCTCATCTTCCGCAAAGGCAGTCACTCCAAACGCAAAGCAGAAGACAAGAGCAAGTATAATTGTAATTATCTTTTTCATATCACAACTCCCTGATATTTTCTACAATGCTGTTTTTCATTTCCTTGCGGATTTTTGACCATAGACTAAAGGAGCATATTGCAAACAAGAAAATAACTAAAATCACCGTAGGCAACGGATTGAAAATAAATTCGAAGCTTGGCGTCCAGTCCAGAACATGCATATTTGAAAAATGTTGTTTGCAGTATAAACCAATAAAGGCTACTACAAAACCAACGAATCCTATTCCTGTTCCCCAACCAAACATAGAAAGCAGTTGCTTAATATAGCAGCTTACAAGTTCTTTTTCGGAAGCGCCAACTGCGCGTAGCGTTCCAAGCTGTCGTTTATTATCACGAATTCCTGAAGACAAGGCATTATTAATAATGCTTCCGCAAATCGTAAATAACAAGATGATAACGGCGTACATAACAATCATCAGCTTGTTCATCGTTTCACGCTGTTCTTTATTAAATTCGTAGTTTGAAGAATAATATGAGTGCGGAACGGTTTGAGCGCCGGCTTTAATTGCTTCCATTACTTCACTGTTGATTTCTTCCGTACATTTTCCGTCAAGCCAAAAATAGATTCCTTTATATTTCTGACCCTCAATAAAATGATTTAAGCCGGTGTTTGTTGTAAGGAAGCCGAAACTGCTTCCGAAAAAATTGAAATAGCCGTGAGTACTGCTATCGATTTCATTAATGATTGCACCTATCTTAACTTTGTAATTCTTTTTAGATATATCTACGTTGCTGAATTCGAACTCACTTTTTTCATAGTCATAATTATCGTCAGTCTTATCCGCCGTTAAAATGCTTAATTCGATTTCATCTCCTGCATGATAGGGACACTCTACTGAAGCAATTATTTTAGCATTATTTCTCTTCGCATATTCTTCAGTTGCAACATTAGTAAATGTTTGAATACCTCCGCCCCGTCTTCCGTAGTTTTCTGTGAACTCGGCAAGCACTAAATTCTTCGGAGCAATCAGGATGATTTCCTGACCTGCGTTGAGCTTGTCAATATTAATTTCACCGTCATAAGCACTTTGCTTCTTTACATATTCACTATCAAGGCTTGAAAGACGCATACGGCAATAATCACCGATACCAACCTTCTTTTGAAGTCCGAGATGTTCTTCACTTATCTTTGAAAACAATAAATCCTGATAGTTATCCGCTGTAACAGTTTTTTCATACGTATCGTAACTGTATATTTCGTCTGCTGTGCAGGAGGCAAATTGAATATATTCGTTATATCCGTCTGTCAGATTCCAAATAGCATTTGCCCGTTTCTGCCCGCAGGATTTTGCAATATGTTGATTGCTGTCCACAGACTGTCTGACACTTTCGGAAAAGCCTACGTTTTCACTTTTATAGTTAATACCGTAATACAGGGTTTCCTGCGTGAGCAACATTTCATAGTCTGAGTCCAGCTTATGTTCCTCGTTTTTTGAGTAGGTAATATGGGAAACCATAAAGCAAGAACCGATAATAGAAATGACTAAAAACACGCTGACAACAATTTGCCGTGTTTTGCTAAATACAAGGCTTCGTTTAGCAATGAGAGACGGAACCGCAAACTCTTTCTTTGATTTAATATGCTTGGATTTCATTTTTCTGCCGCTGTCAATATTGCGTATCGCTTGCATTGGCGTTACTCTTGATGCGCTTTTAAGCGGAATATAGGAAGCAATTATGATAACCAAAACGCTGAACAGTGCACAAATCAATAATGCACCGATATTCTGATTAGCAACATAATCATCGCCCATTAGTTTTAGTATAGACCTTGCTGCAAAATAGGAAATCAACAACGAGATGGGAACACATACTAAACTGACAATAAAGGTTTCTCGCCCAAATATTTTTATGATTTGGCGCTTTGTTGCTCCAACCGCTCGGAGCATACCTATCTGCTTCTTACGCTGCGAAAGGTTTGAACTAAAAGAGTTAATAACGGCAAGACAGGAAGCAAGAGCGAGTACAAAAGCAATCATTCCGTAAAATGCAACAGCAAGCATCTGATTCCATCCAATGCTGTAATTCATTAAGTTCCTTTGACCGATACTTATAAGCTCACCGTAATCTATTTTTCTTGATGTGTAAAAGTCATCCAGTGCAGAATTGTTTTTCAGAAATCCATATCGGCACAAATTCTCTTTACCGCCGACTGCGGTTTGAGTGCCTTGGCATACAAACGCAGACGGGATTGTTTGGCTATAATCCATTTCGTTGATATTGGCAACTTTGTTGCGCAATATACCCGTAAGTGTATATGTTTTTTTATTTATATCTGCCGCAGGTTCCTCGCCCATCATTTCGGCATAATCAAGCGTTATTTTGTCGCCGACTTTTGCATTAATACCAAGACGGACAAGCGTAGTGCTTTCAATGGCAATCTCGCCTTCTTTTGCAGGATATGCGCCTTCCAGCAATACGGGGTTAGCAAGCTCCATTCCTTTATCGTCGAGCCATGCAATATAGGCACCGTTATTTTCATTTTCTCCGCTACCTGAGGCATAACCTACGATGTGTGCCGTCCCGTATTCTTTACTGATAGCACCGGAAGATATTAAGTCGTTAAGCTTATCATCTTCCATATTCATCATGATTAAGTCCGCTTTGCCGTAATCAAGGTCTTTTATACTCATAAAGGTCGAATAGGCACTAAAAGCGAAATAAATGATACTTGATGAAAACACCATGGCAAGAATGATGCCGATTATCATTATGGTATATTGCTTGCGGCGGTGCTTGAGGTTGCCGAGCGCAAGGCGGTTGACTGTGAGGTTTTTCATTACTCGCTCACCGCCTTCGTATCTCTGACAATTCTTCCGTCCTCAAGGGTGAGCACTCTGTCCGCCTGCTCCGCTACGTGCAAATCGTGGGTAACGAGTATCAGCGTAACGCCGAGTTCACGGGCAGCATATTTGAGAAGGGAGAGCACCTCTCGTCCGCTTTTACCGTCAAGGTTACCCGTCGGCTCATCTGCAAAAAGGATTGACGGCTTGTTGGCAAGCGCTCTTGCAATCGCAATTCTCTGTTGCTGACCGCCCGAAAGTGCGGAGGGCAGATGCTCAAGCCTGTCCTCAATGCCGAGGATTTTAATAATCTTGTTCAGATATTCCTCGTCAGACTTTTTCTTATCCAGCATAATCGGGAGGAGGATATTTTCATATCCCGTCAGCTCGTTGACAAGGTTATACGCCTGAAAAACGAAGCCGAAACGTCTGCGCCTTAAGATAGATAACTGATTGTCGTTATAATCGCTGAGCTTCTTTTCGCCGTAGGTTACAAAGCCGCTCGTTGGGTTTTCAAGGCTTGACAGCACGTGCAAAAAGGTTGACTTACCGGAGCCCGAAGGACCCGTAATCGCACAGAATTCTCCCTGCTCAAAGGCAATCGTTACGTCATCAACGGCTTTAACAATATTCTCGCCGCTGATATATTCCTTTGTTAAATTCGTACATTCGATAATGTTCATAACATACTCCTTTTCGGAATGATTTTTCCGTAGGGACGACCAGCGGTCGTCCGCGGACGAGCAATGCTCGCCCCTACAATCGTTATCATACTGTGTCAACCTTACAATAAGGTGTATTTAATCTTAAGATTTCGTAAGGTTCGTTTGCGACTGCTGCCGGTGGCAGATGCAGGGAGCAATAAGAACTTCGTAGCGGTCTGAATTTTAAGGCCGCCGTATCGGGCTGCCGCAAAAATTCAGGGCACCGCCCGGCATTAAGGCCTTAAAATTATAAAACTTGTTATTGTTTTATCGTTATGTTATAATAAATTATACTTTATTTCACGGAGAAAAATATGGAAGAAAACAGATTAACAAATCCTGAAAGCCAGGGCGATATCATTATTTATCAGGCCGAAGACGGCTTAACTAAAATTGACGTAAAATTTAATGACGAAACCGTATGGCTTACACAGGCACAATTATGCGAGTTATATCAGACAAGTAAATCCAATATTAGCGAGCATATCAAAAACATATTCCTTGAGGGTGAACTTGACGAGATTTCAACTGTTCGGAAATTCCGAACAGTTCAAATTGAAGGCGACAGAAGCGTTTCAAGAGAACAACTGCACTACAATCTTGATATGATTATTTCTCTCGGCTACCGCGTAAAGTCTATTACCGCAACGCAGTTTCGCCGTTGGGCAACCGAGCGCCTGAAGGAATATATGATTAAAGGCTTTACGATGGACGATGAACGCCTGAAGAATTTAGGCGGCGGTCAGTATTGGAAAGAGCTTTTAGACCGCATCAGAGATATTCGTTCTTCGGAAAAGGTAATGTACCGTCAAGTGCTTGATTTATATGCTACCAGCGTTGACTATGACCCCAAGAGCGACGAATCTATCGAGTTTTTCAAAATCGTTCAGAATAAGCTGCACTATGCCGCACACGGACACACAGCTGCTGAAGTTATTTATAAGCGTGCTAATGCCGAGGAGCCTTTTATGGGACTTAAAACCTTCCCCGGCGATTTCCCGACAGCGAAAGATATTGGCATCGCCAAAAACTATTTGTCCGAAGACGAGTTGAAAGTGCTTAACAATATCGTTTCGGGATATTTTGACTTTGCCGAGATTCAGGCAATGCGGCATAACCCTATGCATATGAGGGATTATGTTGAACATCTTGACAGTATTCTTAATGCTAGCGGCGAAAACCTGCTTAAAGGTGCCGGCACAGTAAGTCATCAGCAGGCGATTGACAAAGCAAAAGCCGAATATCAAAAATATCAGGTTCAGAATCTGTCGCCCGTTGAGGAAGCGTACTTAGAGAATATAAAGCAGATTGAAAAAACTGCTAAAAAGAAAAGTGATGAATAAAACTTCTGCCGAGTTCGTAAATGAACTCGGCATTTTTTATATCGCTATCGCTCCATCAATATGCGGAAAGCACATAATTACATTCAAGCCGTCGTCTGTGTTCTCGGCTGTAATGGTTCCGTGGTGTTTTTCAACAATTGCCTTTGTAATCGCAAGACCTATGCCTGCACTATTCAGGTTAGCATTTTCCGTTCTGTTAAAACGCTGGAACAGTTTTGGCAACTCTTCTTCCGCAACACCTCCGCCGTTATCCTTAATACTGACGGTGGTTGACTGCTCGCTGCTTTCAATCGTGATTTCAATTTTACCGTCATCGGCAGTATGCTCGCTTGCGTTTTTAATCACGTTGCCGAGCGCCTCGCTGAGCCACGCTTTATCCAGACGGAAACGGCTGCTGCCGTTAACGGTATACTCTTTGTTTGGAAACAACGGTCTGAACTCATCTACCACCTCGTTTGCAACCTCGTGCACATCGTAAAAGGCAAAGTCCATGACATAGGAATCGCTTTTGAGCTTTTCAAGGCGCAGGAGCTTATAGATAAGATTCTCCATTTTATCTATGAGCTGGAGTTCTTTTTCGGTATGCTCATTCGGGTGCTCGCCGTGCTCCATTTCTACATAGAGCCGCATTGCCGCAAGCGGCGTTTTTAATTGGTGCGATATGTCAGAAATGAATTCCGAATTCTTTTTGCTTTCCCTCACCGTGTTGCTCTTTTCAAGTCGCAGGCGGTTATCCAAGTCAGCAACCGCATTATGCAGGCGTGAAAAATGGTTGTCCGCTGTGCTGTATTCCGTCAGCTTTTCGTTCTCGGTTGCTTCGGATAATTTATCAATATCCTTATGGATTTTGCGGTTGTTGATGAATAGAATTGCGCTGATTACTAACAGCGCTGCAAATATGATTATCATTACAATCAACGGAGTATTCATGCCTTATCCTCCCACCGATAGCCAACGCCGCGCACGGTTTTAATGTGCTCTGCGCCGATTTTCTCACGCAGACGGCTGATATGCACTGAGAGAGTGTTATCATCAATGAAATTGCCCGCGTCATCCCAGATATTCTGTAGGAGAATATTTCTTGTGACGATAATGCCGTTGTTGCGGATAAGGGTGGACAGAATCTGAAATTCGGTGGGCGTTACAAAAACAACCTCACCGTCCTTCTTGACCGTCATTGTGTTAACATCTATGGCAAGTACGCCTATATTATACACGCTATTTGTGTTTCTGCGAAGGAGCGCACGTACACGAGACAGAAGTTCAAGAAGTTTGAACGGCTTTGTTACGTAATCGTCTGCGCCAGCATCAAGCCCGCGCACTACTTGAATTTCATCATCGCAGGCAGTCAGAAACAGAATAGGGATATTGTTGCCGCCGGTACGCACCTCGGCACAGAAAGAAAAGCCGTCCCCATCTGGCAGCATCACATCAAGGATAAGCAAGTTATACGCTTTTGCAGCAAGCGCCGCCCTTGCGTCTGCAATACACGGTGCAACATCAACGGCGTAACCTTCCTTTTCAAGCATTTCCCGCAGTCCGTCACGGAGAAATGCATCGTCTTCAACTAACAAAATATTGCTCATTTTATCACCGCGTTCATTTTAACACATTAAAAGTGCAGTATCAAGAAAACTCACCGTAACCTTACGAAATCTTAAGATTGTTTTTTTCTGATTTTTATTAGATATACTGTTTTTGATAATTAAATCTTGGTCTACACCCGTGAGATTTGCTAATTAGCCGACCAGAATTTTTCGGACGGGGTACTTGTTTCAAGAATTTCTATCGCCATTAACCGATTTTTCGCCTGAGTGAAGTCCCGAAACCCTTGCAAACACTCACTTTTCAAATTTGACACTTTTGCATAAGCGTCACGAAAACCGCCTCATAGACTTTTTGACGAAAAAGTGAGTGAATTGAAATGGTTAATTATTGAAGAAAATACCGCCCTGCTGTTTAAGGCAGCAGGGCAGCTTTTACATACATTCTAACATAATTTGCGTTGCCAGGCGGTAGCCTGTTTTGAAGGTTTCTTCGTTTATGACAATGGATAATTCATTCGCCGCCGTGAGATATTTTTTTCAAAGAGTTCCTTTTGTTCTTCGTTCAGCGTTGCAGACAATTCGTCCTGCAATCTGCCGACAAGCCTGAGACCTTCTTTGTATCTCACATTGTTTTTAAAGCTCTCGGAATCAGTCGGCTTAATATTGCCGTTATACAAATTTTCAAGTACAGTCATATTGTCACCGCCTTAACAGTAGCCGATATAGAGCAGGTACTTATCACCGCCGTCTGTATGCGCCCAGACGCATATTCCTTCAAAGCCTTCGATATTCTTATAGTGATTAAGCCGTGATTTGATATCCCGCTCAACAGCCTTTTTGTTTTTTGTTGTAACGGTTATCGGATTATCCCAGCAGTCCGTTGCGGTCTTATCGTATTCAAGACCGATTTGCTTTGCGTAAGACTTGGTGTATTTTATGTAGTAGTTTATGTCTATGCTCCTGACCTTATGATATTTGAAGTTGCCTGACCACTTACCGCAGGAGCAAGCCCACGCTTCGTAACCGTAAGGACAGCGGCGTACATATTCGTCCCAGGTGATTTCGCCGTTCTCATACTGACGGCTGTATTTTTTCATAACCTTGTTGACGTATTTCTTCAGTGCCTTCTTTGACTTAAACCACTTTTTCATATTGCCTTTCGGCATACTGTGTTTATGCTTTTTCTTCTTTTTATTCGTGTGGGAAGAAGATTTTGCATTTACCGAAGAAGTGATTGTCTGTAGCGTTCTTGCATATGCCGGCGGAGCAGTAATACTCGCCGTCAGCATAATGATTATTGCCATTGTGATTGAAACTATTCTGGTCATATCAGGACCTCCTTTCAACACAACAATTATCACAACCAACCGCCAAAGTCCAGATAAATTTCCGAACCCTTTAATTATTGTTTTTATCAGGTTTTTTAATATGGGTTATAAAGCGGTTTTATCTTTTGTTTTGTGCAAACACAGTAATGATTTCTGTGATTGCCTTTAATTGGTCTTCAGCACAGAATAAACCCCCAGTTCTACTGGGGGAATAAAAACGCTTTAGTAAAAATAAGTACGGCGAGCTAAAAGCAAGCCGAGAGTATTGGCGAAGAATAAACCTCCAAGTATAATGGAAACGGTTTGGCAGCCGCGTTACCAAAACAAGGAGGTTTAAAACAATGAAAAACAAGGGAACAAATGAGATCAAGAATTTAGCACACTCAAAATATAGATGTCAGTACCATATAGTGTTTGCGCCGAAGTATCGCAGAAAAG
>FLNY01000774.1_pt1 | contig 13762 bp, 11 predicted proteins | sample 1140381 | NCBI WGS metagenome assembly FLNY01 (sample SAMEA3878172, study PRJEB12797) | bioreactor metagenome | biome: Moose rumen | place: Sweden | collected 2011-10
GCCAGGCTGCGCCGGGAACTTTAACCCCTAAAAAACCGCCTCTGAAGACCGCCCGAACGGCGGTTTTTTTTGTGTGTTGAAAACTTTGTGGAAAATTTTGGGAGATTGTGGAAGAAAATGGAAAATTTTCATTACCTTTGTAGCCAAGCGTGAAAGATAAAAGTTGATAGGCAATGGTAAGATTCTTCGGTAAAGCCAGCGGCAAGGTGGATGACAAGGGACGCATCGTGTTCCCTGCCATCTTCCGTGACGCCATGATAAGGGGCTGTGCCGAAGATATGACCCTTGTAGTAAAGAAAAACGTCCAGCTGCCCTGCCTTGACCTGTTCCCCTACGAGGAATGGGAGAGAAGGAGCGACAAGGTGCTTGAAGGACGTGACCCGGAACTCAATATCGAAGACGCTCAGTTTTGGACCAAGTACAATGACGGCGTCACCACCCTTGTCCCGGACGGGAAACTGGGCCGGCTCAACATACCGTCAGAGCTGCTTGAAAGCGCAGGTATTACCAAGGAGGTAGTATTCGGCGGTGTTGGCTACAAGCTCCAGATCTGGGACAGCGAAGAGTACAAAGAACATCTCCTCTCAGACGAAGAGTTCAAACAAACCGCCTCCAGACTATCCGCAAGAAAATAGGGAGGTCAGGAGAATGTCTCAATATCATATCCCTGTGCTGCTGACGGAAAGTATTTCCGCTCTTGTCACAAATCCATCAGGTATATACGCAGATGCCACTTTCGGAGGCGGTGGACACACCGCTGCCATACTTTCACGCTTAAACGGTGACGGACGCGTCATCGCCTTCGATCGTGACATCGATGCCATAAACAACGCTCCGGAGGATCCACGCCTCACTCTCATCCACAACAACTTCCGTTTCATAGAAAACTTTTCGACGCAGCAGTTCGGCCGCCCGGCGGTTTTCGACGGCATTCTGGCCGACCTTGGAGTGTCGTCCCACCAGTTTGACACGGGAAGCCGCGGCTTCAGCTTCCGCTTTGACGATGCCCCGCTTGACATGAGAATGAACACAAAGGGAGACTTCACCGCCCGGGACGTAGTGAATACATACGAGGAAAAGGACCTGGAGCGCATACTTAGGCTCTACGGCGAAGTGGATGGTGCCGGAAGGATGGCGGGGCTCATTGTGAAAGCGAGGGCCGCGGAGGCCATAAACACTACTACAGACCTCTGCAAGGCCATTGAAAGCATGCTTCCCCGCAATGCGGAGCACAAAGTGCTTGCGAAGGTTTTCCAGGCGCTCCGCATAGAGGTGAACCAGGAAATGCGCTCGCTGGAGAAATTCCTCGAGGGCGCCGCGGCATGTCTCAAGGAGGACGGACGGCTCGTCGTGATAACCTACCACAGCCTGGAAGACCGTCTGGTGAAAAACTTCATTAGGGACAACAGGGACACGCTGGAGGCGGTAAACCGTAAACCCATTGTCCCTTCGGAGGAAGAGATATCGGCCAACACAAGGGCGAGGAGCGCAAAACTCCGCATAGCGGCAAGGAGGGCAGCAGAATGAAGGGAGGCGGTGCAATAAAGTGGCTGCGGTCTCTGCGCAACGGTGAATTTCTCCTCAAGATTGGGGCAGACAAATTCTACGTGCATGTAATGTACGTTTTCGTCCTCATGTGGCTGAGCATCATGTTAAGCCTCAAAGTGGACAAAACCCTGTCCAGGGTGGGAGACGGGCAGGCCGCCCTCAAGGAAATGAGGATAGTGCACGCACAGAAAGAGGCCGAACTGGTTAAGCTGCACAGCGCATCCTCGGCAGAAAAAAGACTCAAACAGCTTGGCTCCACGCTTGAAATGCCGCAGGAGCCCGTGAACGTGATAAAAAGGAAGTAAATGGCAAAGAGAAAGGAAATAAACGACGAGATTGGAGGAAGGGACCGCATACATGTGGTCATGTTCTTCCTTTCATACGTGTTCCTTTTCCTTGGAATTGGAATCGTTGCCTGCATCATCCACATCCAGGCCACATTCAGCGTGGATGACAAGGTGATAGGCCTGTTCCGTCCCACGGTGCAGAAGGTGGTGGAGGCCCCCGTGCGCGGGCGCATCCTCGCAACCGACGGCCGTCCCCTTGCCATATCGGCCCCCCTCTACGACCTCTACATGGACTGCACGGTGAAAAAGCAGTATTATGCAGAACAGGGAGAAAAAAATCTGGAAATGGAGTGGCAGCGCAAGGCCAGGGAACTTGGCGTTTACCTTTCCAATGAATTCAAGGACAAGAGTGCCGATGCCTACGCAAATGCAATCCTGAACGGCCGCGAGAAAGGAAACAAATACCTTCTCATACGCAAAAACGTAGATCAGGAGACCGTAAAGCTGGTGAAGACTTTCCCCCTGTACAAGGAGGGAACGTATGCCGGCGGCCTCATAGTGAACGAGCACGAGGAGCGCATCTATCCCTATGACACCCTCGCCCGCCGCACCATCGGCTATGTGAAGGACCTCACGAGAAAGGGCCTGGAAGACAGTTTCGACAGCGAGCTGCACGGCACCGAAGGCTACGAATACCGCCGTGTAACGGACAACAAGCGTTGGGTGAGAGACCTTGATTCGGCAGTCGTTGCAGTGAAGGACGGCAATGACATACGCACCACCCTCAACGTAGATTTCCAGGATATCGCCGACAAGGCCCTGCGCGCTCAGATTAGGGAAAATCCCGACGTGAGAGCCGGCATCTGCATAGTGATGGAAACTGCCACCGGAGCCATCAGGGCCATGGTGAACCTCTCCCGCGGAGACACTCCGCAGACCGATCTCTGGGAAAGGGAGAACCTCATCCTTACGGAAAAGGGAGAGCAGGGTTCCGTCATGAAAACCGCAACCCTCCTGTCCCTCGTGGAGGACGGCTATGTGAAGTCACTGGAGCAGACTCTTCCCACCAACAACGGCTACGTACCCAACTGGCGCCATCCCGGAAAGGGCTCCGAGTATCCGCACGACCAGCACATAAGCGACTACCAGTGGAGGACGGGAAGAAGAGACATCACGGTGATGCACGGCTTCGAGATATCGTCAAACTACGTATTTGCAACGCTGGCCGAGACCTATTACGGCAAAAACCCGCAGGAACTCTTCGACCATCTTTATTCATACCGCCTTGGGGAAGCCTTCGACTTTGACATTGAAGGCCTGCGCACTCCCACCGTAACGCTCCCCGGTTCCCCCGGCTGGTCCAACAACACGCTGGGCACCGTAGCTTACGGATATGGCCTCTCCATCACTCCCCTTCATGTTGCAACTTTCTACAACGGAATCGCAAACAAGGGAAGGATGATGAAGCCGTACCTTGTAGAGAGCGTGGAAAAAGACGGGAAGGTAATAAAGAAATTCTCTCCCAGCGCCCTCAACGAGAGCATTTGTTCTCCTGCGACTGCCGATACCGTAACACGCGCCCTGCGCGCCGTCGTCAACAGCGGTACCGCAACGCGCCTGAAGAAGGCCAAACTTCCCGTTGCCGGAAAGACGGGAACCGCCCGCGTGGTGCTTTCAAACGGCCAGTACGAAGATGCAAGCGGAAGGAAGAAGAACCAGGGCACCTTCGTTGGCTTCTTCCCTGCCGACAACCCCCGTTACACCATACTGGTGACGGTTTACTCATATCTTTCATCCAAGAGCTTCTACGGTGGAACAATGCCGGCACTGGCGGTGAAAGACATAGTGGACAAGATATATGCGCTGGACCCGGAGTTCCGCCCCGTTCTCCATCCCGCAGGCAATGTACCGGAAATGAAATGAACGCAAGAGAGTTTACAAATATAACGGCCGATTCCAGGAAGGTGACTCCCGGAAGCCTCTTCATTGCGGTGAGGGGCCATGCGAGCGACGGACACGCCTACATTGCCGACGCCATCGGCAAAGGCGCCGCAGGCATTATCTGCGAGGAGATTCCGAAAGGCGTATCAGTACCCGGGAACGTCAGGGTTGAGATTGTTCAGAACAGCAGAAAGGCCCTCGCCGTGGCCGCAGACGAGTTTTTCGGCCACCCCTCCGGCAAACTCACCCTTGTGGGCATCACGGGCACAAACGGCAAAACAACCACCGTAACTCTCCTGTACAGGCTTTTCAAGGCGATGGGCTATCCCTGCGGCCTCCTTTCCACCATAGCGAATTACGTGGACGACGAGCGCTACGAGACGCTCAATACCACCGTGGATCCCATAACCCTCAACAGCCTCCTTGCCGAAATGGTGGAGAAAGGCTGCGAGTACTGCTTCATGGAGGTGAGTTCGATAGGCGTGGAGCAGGACCGCGTCACCGCCCTGGAGTTTGCCATGGGCATTTTCTCCAACCTCACCCACGACCATCTGGACTATCACGGCACATTTGCCGAATACCTCCGCTGCAAGAAGCTTTTCTTCGACAGCCTGCCCGCCAATGCCGTAGCCCTCATCAATGCCGACGACAAGAACGGTCCCGTGATGGTGCAGAACTGCAAAGCCCGGATTGTGAGTTATTCCGTCGCCGGCCTTGCCGACCACACCTGCCGGATATTGGAGCAGGGCGTAGACGGCATGCTCCTGAGGCTGGACGGCACTGAAACCTGGGTGCGCCTCATAGGCCGCCATAACGCGTACAACCTTCTTGCCATCTACAGCGCCGCCGTTTGCCTCGGCGCCGGCAAGGAGGAAACGCTGGTTGCGCTGTCCACCCTTGAATCGGCCCCCGGAAGGCTGGAGAACATATCCGGTCCGCGCGGAATAACGGCCGTGATAGACTATGCCCACACTCCCGATGCGCTGGAGAACGTTCTTGAGTGCCTCAAGGGCATTGCGGGAGAGAGGCAGATAATATGCCTGTTCGGCTGCGGAGGAGACCGTGACAGGACAAAGCGTCCGGAGATGGCCGAGGTAGCCGCCCGCCTGAGCGACCGCGTGGTGATAACCTCCGACAATCCCCGCACGGAAGACCCCGAGGCCATTATTGCCGACATAAAAGCAGGTTTGGACGGCAAGGGAATGGCAAAGTCCCTTGTTGTAACAGACAGGAAACAGGCCATCCGCACCGCCCTCCTCACCGCGCCTGACGGCGCAGTGGTACTGCTTGCGGGAAAGGGACACGAAGACTATCAGATCCTTGGAAAGGAAAAGATACATTTTGACGAGAAAGAAATTGTTACTGAAACTTTTAAAACGATGATGCAATGATCTATCATCTGTTTGAATACCTCGAGAAGTCCGGATTCGACATCCCCGGAATGGGGCTCATGCACTACCTGAGCTTCAGGGCCATGCTTGCCGCCGTAACTGCGGTACTTGTCTCCATGATTGCAGGAAAGCACATAATAAGATGGCTCCAGAAGCAGCAGATTGGAGAAACCGTAAGGGACCTTGGCCTGGAAGGGCAAATCCAGAAAAAGGGGACACCCACCATGGGCGGTCTTATAATCATCGTTTCCATTCTCGCCGGAGTACTTCTTTTCTGCGACCTCACCAATATATACATAATACTTCTTCTCGTGAGCACGCTCTGGTGCGGCGCGCTCGGTTTTGCCGATGACTACATCAAGGTGTTCAAACACCGGAAGGACGGTATGTCGGAGAAAGGAAAACTTCTGGGACAGGTTCTTCTGGGCCTTGTCGTAGGCCTCACCGTGTGGATGAGCCCCAACATCGTTGTACGTGAAAAGGTGGAGGTGAAGGAAAGCGTGGAGCGCACCCTTGAAACGGAAACCACCGTTACCAGCGGGCGCTATGTGCAGGAAGACGTGGTGAAAAGTACAAAGACCACAATTCCCTTCGTGAAGAATCATGAGTTCGACTACCGCTGGCTCTCTCCCGTGGGGGGCGCATGGGGCTGGTACTTCAAATGGGGCATCTACGTTCTCATGATAATCCTGGTGATTACCGCCTGCTCCAACGGAACCAACCTCACCGACGGTCTTGACGGCCTTGCGGCGGGGACATCGGCAATAGTGGGGGTTGTGCTGGGCATAATAGCCTGGCTGGGAGGCAACCTGATAGATTCCGACTTCCTCAATATCATGTATATACCCGGTAGCGGAGAGATAGCCATATTCATGAGTGCGTTCGTCGGCGCCCTCATAGGCTTCCTCTGGTACAATTCATTCCCTGCACAGGTGTTTATGGGAGATACCGGAAGCCTCACCATAGGCGGCATAATAGGCGTGAGTGCCGTCCTTATGCGCAAAGAACTGCTCATCCCGCTTCTTTGCGGAGTGTTTTTCGCCGAGAGCGTATCCGTCATGGCCCAGCGCACCTACTTTAAGATTACCAAGAGGCACACTGGTACGGGAAAACGCATCTGGAGCATGACCCCGCTGCACCACCATTATCAGGACAAGAAGGCCCCGGAGGGCCCCGTTATATTCCCCAAACCTGTTCCCGCACAGCACGAGGCCAAAATTACCGTTCGTTTCTGGATTGTGGGTATCATACTGGCAGTTAGTACGTTAGCTTTGTTAAAGATTAGATAGAGATGTCAAGAGTTGTTGTACTTGGCGGCGCAGAAAGCGGAGTTGGCGCCGCAGTTCTGGCAAAAGTGAAAGGATTTGACGTTTTCCTCTCGGACAAGGGGGAAATAAAGGCCGATTATGCCGACATCCTCCGCAAATGGGACATTCCCTTTGAGGAAGGCGGCCACAGCGAGAACCTCATACTCACTGCCGATGAGGTTGTGAAGAGCCCCGGCATCCCCGGCACGGCTCCCATGGTACAGAAGGTAAAGGAAAGCGGCATAAGGATAGTGTCGGAGATAGAGTTTGCAAGCAGGTTCGACAGCGCAAAGAAGATTTGTGTCACTGGTTCAAACGGCAAGACAACCACCACGTCCCTTATATATTATCTACTTAAGAACGCAGGCCTCAACGTGGGACTTGGTGGCAATATAGGCAAGAGCTATGCATATCAGGTGGCTACAGAACACTTTGATTATTACGTGCTCGAGATTTCCAGCTTCCAGCTTGACGACATCTACGACTTCAGGCCGGACATTGCCATCATAACCAACATCACACCGGACCATCTTGACCGTTACGACCACAAGATGGAGAACTACGTGGCCGCTAAGTTCAACATAACCCGCAATCTCCGCGAGGACGACTGTTTTATCTTCGACTCGGACGATGCAATAACCATCGGCCACCTAAACAAAATAGTGCTGCGCTGCAAGATGCTGCCCTTCACCCAGGAAAAGGAGGTTGAGCAGGGCGCTTTCCTCAGGGAAAACAAGATTGTGCTGCGTTATGAGAAGGAGGAGACGGACTTCTTCCTGGAGGAGCTCGCACTTGGCGGAAAGCACAATGTTTACAACTCCATGGCAGCGGCGCTTGCAGCCAAGGCCAGCGGCATATCGAACGACGTCATAAGGAATTCCCTCAACACATTCCAGCCCATAGAACACCGCCTGGAGCCTGTCCTTAGCATTAAAGACGTTCTTTACATAAACGACTCCAAGGCTACCAACGTAGATAGCGCGTGGTATGCACTCGAATGCCAGAAACGCCCCGTGGTGTGGATAGTTGGCGGAACAGACAAAGGCAACGACTACAGCGTGCTTGACGACCTGGTACGTGAAAAAGTAAAGGCCATAGTGTGTCTTGGCAAGGACAACAGGAAGATTCATGAGGCGTTCGAGAGCATCGTCCCCATCATTGCCGATACCTCCAGCGCGGAGGAAGCGGTAAAGACATCGGCCTCGCTTGCACAGAGCGGAGACGTCGTTCTGCTCAGCCCCTGCTGCGCAAGCTTCGACCTTTTCAAGAATTATGAAGACCGCGGCGAGCAGTTCAAGGCCGCCGTTCGCAAACTGTAAGGATACATGAAGGAGAAAACGGAAAACAAGAGCTTCCTCGGGTATCTTACCCGCCTGATGGACAGTTTTGCAGGAGATAAGGTGATATTCCTTATCGCCTTGTTCCTCATGCTCATTTCCGTTGTTTCAGTTTTCTCATCCACACCCCGCCTTGTGGACGAAAACCACGGCATAGACCGCGTTTCCATTATGGTAGACCAGCTTAAGGTGGTGGCGCTGGGCTTTGTAATCATATTCGCACTGTATCTGTTTGGGAAACCGTCCATTTACAGGAAAATATCCAAATGGTGCTTTGTGGCAAGTTTTGCACTGCTTTTCATTCTTGTCACCAACCTCAACCTTGGCCTCCTGAGGGCCGGAGAGATTAACGGCGCCCGCCGAATCCTCTTGGTGGCAGGCCATCAGATACACGTTTATGAATACGTGAAACTAATGATGATCCTGTACCTTAGCTGGGCGCTGGACACTTACAAGAACGACGGCTTCGTATGGGCTCCCAGGCTTGCAGAAAAGTATCCAAGGCTGCAGTTCCTGAAGAAGGATTTCTGGCAGAAGTTCATCTACATCTACATCCCAGTAGTAGCAGTTACGGGAATGGTGATGATGGGCTCCAACTCATCGGCCCTCTTCATTGGGGGAATAATGATAATAATGGTGCTGGTGGGCGGCCTTGACGCAAAGGATGTGGCGCTTGTGGGAGTGGCCATAGGAGTTGTGGTGGGAAGTCTCTTCCTTGCCTATAACAAGGGATGGATAACGGAAGGAAACCGCATAGGAACCGCAATAAGCCGAATTACGCAGGACGACGACGAGACCATGGAAATCCTTATGAATTCCAAGAGGGAATCGCCCGAGTGGCTCAAGGCCCGCGCAAAGTTGGACCAGCCTGTGGGAGCGCTGCTTGCCATAAAGGAAGGAGGCATTTTTGGAAAGGGAATAGGAAACAGCACTCAGAAATACCAGGTGCCGGTCATCTTCGGAGACTACATGTTCTCGTTCATAGTGGAGGAGACGGGACTCATAGGCGCCATTATCCTCATCATACTCTACTTCAGCCTTCTCGCCCGCGGAAGCATGGTGGCAAAGATGTGCGAGAATTATTACGATAAAGTGATAGTTACGGGACTCATCATACTGGTGACGGGGCAGGCATTCATGCACATGTGCGTGAACGTGCACATGCCCCTCATTCCCCAGACCGGCCAGACGCTGCCGCTGGTGAGCCACGGAACAAATGCATTCCTCGTTTTCAGCATAGTGTTCGGCATCCTTCTTAGCATATCCAAGGATGCACGGGAGAACATGGAGCGCAAGGCCGAAGAACTGAGACGCGAGCAGGAACATTCATGGACACAAGACAGCACTGCATAATGGAATACAAGGCACTCAGAGTCATAATAAGCGGCGGCGGCACGGGAGGCCACATCTTCCCGGCCGTGTCCATCGCACACAAGCTTAAAGAGCTCAATCCCGAAACAGAAATCCTCTTCGTGGGCGCAAACGGCCGGATGGAGATGGAAAAAGTCCCCGCCGAAGGCTTCAGGATCGTAGGCCTCAACATTGCAGGGCTGCGGAGAGGAATGTCGGCAAAAAACCTGATGAGCAACCTGGGACTGCCCTTCAAGTTTATAGACAGCGTGAGAAATGCCCGGAAAGTGATAAAGGAGTTTGGCCCCGACGTAGTTGTGGGCGTAGGCGGATATGCCAGCGCTCCCCTCCTCTGGGCCGCCACGGGGCTCAAGATTCCCGCCGTGATTCAGGAGCAGAACGGCTTTGCCGGCCTCACCAACAAAATGCTGGGTAAAAGGGTGCAGTCCATCTGCGTCGCATATGAAGGCATGGAAAAATTCTTCCCCAAGGAGAAGATTGTGCTTTCCGGCAATCCCATAAGGCCTGCCGTTTCCTTCCCCGCAACATCTGAGGAAAAGGCCGATGCAATAAAGTCCCTGGGCTTCTCGGAGGACAAGAAGCATCTCCTCATAGTTGGAGGCAGCCTTGGCAGCGGCACGCTCAACAAGGCAATGGAGGGCTGGATAGAGGCTGGCTGCCCCGGCGGGCAAAGCGTAGAGGTGCTCTGGCAGTGCGGCAAGTACTACAAGGCGTCGGAAGACAAGTTCATGCAGGCGCATCCCGAGGCAAAAGGGATAAGGCACACGGACTTCATCGCAAACATGAAGGAGGCCTTTGCCGCGGCCGACGTCGTTGTCTCCCGCAGCGGCGCCAGCACCGTGAGCGAGCTCTGCTCCATGGGCAAGGCCACAATCTTCGTTCCCTCTCCCAACGTTGCCGAAGACCATCAGACGCATAACGCCATGGCTCTCGTGAGGAAAGATGCAGCCCTCATAGTGAAGGATGCCGACGCTGCCCGCGACCTCCTCCCCGCGGCGATGCAGCTTCTGGGCAGTCCGGAGCGCATCAAGACCCTTGAGCAGAATATTGAAAAAATGGCCCTCCGCAATGCCGCACAGGTCATTTGCGACGAAATTTACAGATTTGCATGAAAAGCGTTTATTTCATAGGAATTGGCGGAATAGGCATGAGCGCCCTCGCCCGCTACTACAAATTCAAGAGATTTGAAGTGGCCGGATACGACCGCACTCCGTCCGACCTCACTCATGAGCTCGAGGCCGAAGGCATTTCCGTGCACTATGAGGACAGGCCGGACCTCATCCCCGCGGACAAGGAAAACACTCTTGTCGTTTACACCCCGGCCATTCCCGCAGACCTGGGCGAACTCATAAAGGTTCAGGATGAGGGATACGCCCTTCTCAAACGCTCCCGCACCCTTGGCGAAATCACAAAGGGACAGCGCTGCCTTGCCGTTTCCGGCACTCACGGAAAGACAACTACATCCACCCTCATAGCCCATATTCTCACGCAGAGCGGCGAGGGCTGCAGCGCCTTCCTCGGTGGCATTTCGCGCAACTACGGCACAAATTTCCTTGTATCGGAAAATAGTACGGTGGTGGCGGAGGCCGACGAGTTCGACCGCTCGTTCTTGCAGCTTTTCCCGGAGATTGCGGTTATAACTTCCGTGGAGGCAGACCATCTTGACATTTACGGAGATTACGGGCACGTGGTGGAAGCTTTCCGAACCTTTGCCTCGCAGGTCTCCGGCACTCTCATAGTAAAGAAAGGCGCGCCCGTGGGGCCCTCCGATACACAGGCCCGCGTCTTAACATACCATTACACGGATCCCGGGGCCGATTTTTACGCGATTAACCCTCATCCCGACAGCCTGGGCTACTTCCATTTCGACCTCAGATACCCTGGCGGGATAATACGTGACATGAAGGTGGGTGCGCCCGGATGGGTGAACGCCGAAAACAGCGTTGCAGCGGCAGCGGTGGCACTTTGCTATGGCATATCGGCGGAAAAGATAAAAGAGGCCACGGGCACGTTCCAGGGGGTGAAACGTCGTCTGGAAGTGCATGTAAACGAGCCAGGCCTCTCGTATATAGACGACTATGCGCACCATCCGTCGGAGCTCTCCACCGCCATTTCCTCAATGAGGGACATATTCCCGGGAAGGAAGCTCACAGCCATTTTCCAGCCCCACCTCTACACCCGTACGAGGGACTTTGCGCCGGAGTTCGCAAAAGCGCTGTCGGCCGTTGATAAACTCATACTGCTCGACATTTATCCCGCCCGCGAAGAGCCCATCCCCGGCGTGTCTTCAGAGATGATTTTCGCCGCCGTGACAGCACCGGAGAAGGTTCTCCTTAAAAAAGAGGAACTCATGGACTATCTTGCCGACGAGCCCGTTGACGTGCTGGCCACCTTCGGGGCCGGGAACATTGACCGCTATATCGAACCCATTACAAAACTCCTTAAGGAACGTCTATGAAACCTCTTCTTCGCCTTGGACTGGACATACTCGTAGTGGCGGCCTTCACGGCGGTGTGGGCACTTTCGGCAGGCATGGCCAAAAGCTCCCGCAACTCGCGCACCTGCCAGGGGAAGGGCTCGCTGGAAGTGATTGTGTCCGACTCCCTTGAGCGCAGGTTTGTGGCGAAAGCCGACGTACAGCAGTGGTTGCAGGCCGAATACGGTGCCTATGCAGGGCAGAGGCTTGACAGCGTGGACCTGGCGAGGGTGGAACGGATAGTGAGCGGCCACAGCGCCGTAAGGGCGTGCGAGGCGTGGCTCACCGACGACGGCATCCTCCACGTGCAGCTTAGCCAGAGGCAGCCGGTACTGAGGCTTGATGACGGCAGCAACGCATGCTATTCCGACGAAACAGGATACCTGTTTCCTCTCCAGCGGGGCGGCAGCGCAGAAGTCCCGGTAGTAGGAGGGAAAATACCATTCAAACTCGAAAGGGGGTACAAGGGATATCCTCAGAAAGCGGAAGATATGCTCTGGCTCCAGCGGGTGATTGGCGTTACGAACTACATGAAAGGGACGATTTGGGAGAAAAACATAGCAAAGATGGACGTTGACGCCGACGGAGACCTCGTTCTCTACCCCGCGCAGGGGAAGGAGAAGTTCATCTTCGGCGCCCCGGTTAAAATTGAAGACAAATTCAGGCTTGTAACGGCCTACTACCGCAGCGTGGTGCCGTCGCTCCCTGAAGGAAAGACATACACGAGGGTGGACGTGCGCCACCGCAGCCAGATTGTTTGCAAATAAACATTTCGTTATATGGAAGAAAAACATATCGCATCAATTGACCTCGGTAGTTCCCGCTTCGGCATTTGCGTAGCCAAAGTGAGCGGAGACGACATCCAGGTTGTCTATTACAAGGAAACGCCGTCCGACGGCATCAGGGCAAGCCTCATCTCCAACCCGATGAAGGCTTCAAACAAGCTGGCCGAAGCCATCAAGGAGGCCGAGAAAGAGCTCATGATAGAGATAAGGCAGGTGGTGGTGGGCATGCCCCGCTACGACGTGTCACAGGAGAGTGCATCGGCAAGGATAGAGAGGTCCAACCCCGACGACTACATATCGGCCGAAGAGGTTGAGACGCTAAAGTCCCTGGCTCTGGACACCTATCCCCTTTCCAATCCCGACGCGCAGATTATCTACGGCGCCGTCGCGCAGTCCTTCTCCACCGACGACGAGATTCAGCTGGTGGAAGGCGACGTGGTCGGAACCCTCAGCTCCATGCTGGAGGGGAACTTCAAGCTGTTTATCGGCAACAGGCACGCCACGGTGGCGCTTGACAAGATTTTCAACCAGCTTGGTATATCCATCGCACGCAAATACTTCCTCCCCGAGGTTGTTGCAAAGACCGTCCTCACGGAAGAGGAAAAGATGGGCGGCGTGGCCCTCGTCGACGTGGGCGCAGGCGTCACCTCCATTGCCATCTATCACGGCGGAATCATGCGCTACTACGCTTCCATCCCCTTCGGCGGAAAGGTCATAACCGGCGACATCCGCACCGAGTGCTCCATTTCGGAGGACCTTGCAGAGAAGATAAAGAAGCGTTTCGGCGCCTGCATTCCCGGAAAGCTTGCATCACTGAGCGAAAAAGTGCTCCAGATACGTACTTCGGATCCGTTCAAGGAGGTTCCGGTGCGCTATATTTCAGAGATTATCGACTGCCGCGCACGCGAGATTGTGGAGGCCGTGCTTTACTACATCCAGGAGAGCGGGCTGCAGAATTCCCTGCGAAGCGGCATAGTGGTCACCGGCGGCGGGTCTGAGCTCACCAACTTCCTGCCCCTCATCAAGGAGATGTCGGGGTACGAGGTGCGCCGCGGCATCCCCCGTCCCACTTTCTACGCACCGCTGGGCAGCGCGGCATATTCCGCGGCGGCGACATCGGCAGTGGGAATGGTGCTGGCGGCAAAGGAAGACAAGCTTCCCGACTGTGTCTCCATCCCTGAAAAGCCCGTGGAGGAGCCTGAAATGGTGGAAGTGGAAGTGACGGAAGAGGTTCAGCAGCCTGCCGAAACTCTCTTCGGGGCCGAAGAAACCCAGCAGGATCCCATAGTGGCGCCTAAGGAGAAGAAGAAAAGGAGGGG
>FLNY01004895.1_pt1 | contig 13704 bp, 16 predicted proteins | sample 1140381 | NCBI WGS metagenome assembly FLNY01 (sample SAMEA3878172, study PRJEB12797) | bioreactor metagenome | biome: Moose rumen | place: Sweden | collected 2011-10
TCTGTCCCCCCCCCCCGCTTATTTTCACTATTCAAGATTGCAATCTTGTCTAACAAGCCCTTCTTTCTAGGACGAGTTTTACACACTGGAATTCCTGTGTTTATTGTCCATGCTTCAAGACTTCTGTTTACAAGCGTCATTGCTCCTGCAACTGCACCTTCATTTAAAGTTACGCCGGGAAATACTAGACATCCTGCTCCAAGCTGAGAGTAATGCTTGAAAGTCACTGTTCCGCCTCGAACATTTGTTAATTCATCTGGGTAAATCGGCCCAATGAGAAAATCACCAGAATAATCATCACTTGCACTCAGAACTGTACACTTCATAGCCATTCCGCTGTAATCTTCCATTACAATTCCGTGTGAGCCGTACAATGCACAATATGCTGCGATACGGCAGTAATTCCCGATGGTGATATTTCCGCTTAGAATACAAAAATCGTCTATGCGGACATTGCTACCAATGGAAATTGTCTGCGGGGAGTAGATTGAACACTTGCGGCTTATAAGGACATTTTTTCCAAGAGATTTAAAACCGATGGACTTTAGCTCCTCGGTAGTATAAAAACTGGTCTGCATACAAATAATGGTCTCGTTCCAAAAAGTGTAGAATTTGAAATTCATTATAACAGAAAAAGAAAATTATTCAACATATGAACGAAGTAAATTTAACCGCCTGAAGAATGTTGAACGGCTAAACCCACACATATCTAAAATTTCGATTAGTGAGATTTTTTTTAATGCGTAATCTTTACAGAGTTCCTGAAAATTCTCTGGCAATTCTTTTTGAGGTCTCCCGAACTTTACGCCACGCTTCTTTGCCGCAAGTATTCCCTGGCTTTGTCTCTCCTTTATATTTTTATGTTCTGTTTCAGCAACAAAACTTAGAATCTGCAAGACCAAATCTGCAATAAATGTTCCGAGCAAATCCTTTCCCTGTCGTGTATCTAATAGCGGCATATCAATAACGGCAATATCTGCCTTTCGTTCCTTCGTGATGAAATGCCATTGTTCCTGTATTTCTGCATAATTTCTACCAAGTCTATCTATGCTAAGAACAAAAATGGTATCGCCTTGCTGTAAAACTGAAATCATCTCTTTATATTTGGGACGGTCAAAATCTTTTCCTGATTGTTTATCTATAAAAATGTTCTTTTCTGCAATTCCAATTTTCTTGATTTCTACTATCTGTCGTTCTTCGTTCTGCTCTATCGTACTCACGCGAATATAACCGTAATTCATTGCAACCTCTTATTATGTTTTTTTGACTCTATTATACAGTCTTAAAAAGTACACTTTTTGGAACTAAAAACAATGAAACACCTTGTTATTTGTGGTACAGGTTCTTTTTCTCGTGAGCTATATTGGCACGCTCAAAACTCTATTGGCTATGGTGTTGAGTGGGATATAAAAGGATTTCTTGATGGAACTGTAAAACTTTCTGATGAAAATGAATACAAGAAATTACCCTTACCTGTACTCGGTTCTGTATGTGACTACAAAATAGAAAATGATGATGTGTTCACTTGTGCAGTTGGTACCCCATCCATAAGGAAGCAACTAATAGAAATAATCAGCAAAAAGGGCGGAAAGTTCATCAATGTCATTCACAATACGGCGATTGTACAGGGAAGTGCGAAACTGGGAACAGGTATCATTCTTTGCCCATTCACGTATGTTAATGACAGTTCAATTATCGAAGATAATGTAATGTTAAACACAATGTCAGGGCTTGGGCATGACGTGCAGCTTGGAGCATACTCCTGTATTATGGGGCATGTGGAACTTTGCGGCTATGTCAAAGTAGGCTCGGAAGTATATTTTGGCAGCGGTGCAAGAGTGCTTCCCCACGGTAAAGTTGGTGACGGTGCATTTGTCGGTTCTGGCAGCGTTGTATTAAAAAAAGTAAAAGCAGGGGTAAAAGTATTCGGGAACCCTGCTGTTGAGATATAAAGATTAGATAAACGAGGAGAAATGATTATGGACGAACATAAATTTTTAGCAGATTTGACAGAACTTCTTGATAGAGAAGAAGAAATCTCACTTGATACAAATCTTGAGGACATAGAAGAATGGGATTCTTTGAGTTATGTGTCTTTTATTGCAATTGCATTGAGCAAATATAAGGTTGCAGTTGCAAAGGAAGAAATTAAGAGCGCAAAAACAGTAAACGACTTGTACAAGGCAGTTTGTAATGGCTAGTGTTTCGTTTGATTTTACAGGAAATAATTACCTCATAACGGGAGCATCTTCTGGTATTGGCAGACAGATTGCTTTGGATTTGGCTGCCAGCGGTGCAAAAGTGCTTGCAGTTGCTCGCCGTGAAGAAGAACTTAAAAAAGTTCAGTCAGAATATCCTCAGAATATTTTTATAGCCGTTGCCGATGTCTGTGACAAAGAATCTGTAAAATCTGCAATGGATTCTTTCATATCAGATAATGGTGCGTTTAATGGATTCGTTCATGCGGCGGGTATTTATCAGTTTTCTCCTGTAAAAGTATTTGATAAGTCACAGTTTACACAAATGATGGACATTAATTTCTGGTCAGGGTTTGATATTATCCAGATTCTTGGCAAGAAAAAGTATTCCGTAGAAGGAGCTTCTTTTGTGATGTTCTCATCTGTTGCCGCAGTGGAAGGAGAAAAAGGTCTGCTTGCCTATTCTGCAACAAAGGCTGCCGTAAGTTCTGCAGTCCGTTCGGTGGCAAAAGAGATTTGCGGAAGAGAACAGCGCATAAACGCTGTAATGCCTGGTCGCGTTGAAACTCCAATGACAGAACCATATCAGAACGATGATGTTGATGGTAAAAGCCTTTTAGGAAAGGCATACCCTGATGATATAAGCAAGCCTGTTATGTTCCTTTTGAGCGACGGTGCAAAATGGATTACAGGAACAGATTTTGTCGTAGACGGTGGTTATCTAGTTAATTAAGGAATTAATGATATGCATCCAAAGCTACAGATTCCGCTAGACGCGGAAACAATCGTACGAAAGTGTCGAAAAATCAAGCGGGAACTTGAAAATGCTCCTGTTACGGCAGAAATTCGTATCGCAATTCTTGGCGGTTCGACAACCGAGCAGTTAAAAAACATCCTCGAATTGTTCCTGCGTGATAAGGGAATAAAAGCGAATTTTTACGAATCTGAGTACAACAAGTGGTATGAGGATGCCTGTTTTGACGACTCCGGTTTGACAGAGTTTAATCCGGAGCTGGTGTATTTCCATGTTTCTTTTGCAGATTTCTATAATCACTATTTTAATTCTTCTGATTCAGAAAATGCAGTTGTAGATTTTTCAAAAAAACTTGAACGGGCATGGAATAAACTTAATCAAAGATTTTCTTGTTCGATAATCCAGAATAATCTTGAAGAACCGTTTTACTCATGGTACGGAAACCTTGACTTTGCAAAAAATGACGGATTATCTCATTCTGTTGCTGTCTTGAATACTTTCATTGCTCAGTATGCAAACAGCCATGAGAACTTCTATGTGCAAGATATTCACAGACTTTCGGCACAGATTGGGCTTTCTAAATGGTATGACAGGGAAGCGTATCATCTGTACAAATTAGCTTTAAGTTACAACTGTATTCCGTACCTTGCATATAATCTTGCTTCAATGATTGGAGCGTTGCTCGGAAAAAGCAAGAAATGCCTCGTGCTTGATTTGGACAATACGCTTTGGGGCGGAATAATTGGTGATGATGGTGCGGACGGAATCCAAATCGGACACGAGACTGCGGAGGGGGAACAGTTCTATGAGTTCCAGGAATATGTTCTTTCCCTAAAAAAACGCGGTGTGCTTCTTGCAGTATGCTCAAAAAATGATTTGGAAGTGGCAAAAAAAGGATTTGGACTTCCAGACAGCCTTCTGAAATATGATGACTTTACTGCTTTTATTGCGAACTGGGAGCCTAAATCTATAAACATCAAACGCATTGCTTCAGAAATTGGAATCGGCATAGACAGTCTCGTATTCATCGATGACAATCCTATGGAGCGCAATCTTGTCCGTGAGGCTGTGCCGGAAGTTACTGTACCAGAAGTCCTTGAAGGTCAGCCATGGTCTTACATTCAGGCTCTTGAGGATGGAAGATATTTTGAGCAACTTGTGGTATCTCAGGATGACCTTAAAAGAAATCAGTCATATATCGAAAACAAAAAGCGTAATGATTTGGAACAGGAATACGAGCATTATGATGATTTCTTGAAGAATCTGGGCATGGAAGCGGAAATAAAGCCTTTTGCCGATGTATACCTTGACCGTATAACGCAGCTTACCAATAAATCAAACCAGTTTAATCTTACGACAAAACGCTATTCTCGTGCTGAAATTGAAGATGTAGCAAAAGACGATAATTTCATCACATTATATGGCCGCTTGAAAGATAAGTTCGGGGATAATGGCTTGGTATCGGTCGTTATTGGTTCGATTAAAGATGCCTGTCTGACAATTGATTTATGGCTTATGAGCTGTCGTGTGCTTCGCCGCGGATTTGAATATGCGATGTTCTCTGAATTGCTAAGGCTCTGCAAAGAAAAAGGCATAAAAGAAGTCTATGGAAACTATTACAAGACTGCGAAAAATTCAATGGTAAAGGGATTCTACAAGGACTTAGGTTTTGACTGTATTGAACAGACAGAAGCGCAAAGTCTGTGGAAAATATCTGTCGGAGATTTTTCTTTTGACAAGCCGTTTTATGTGGATATTAATGGAAGTAATGCAAATGAATGAATACACATTCTCTGATTTAAGAATCGGTATGGAAGAAAAATTCTCATACACCGTTACGCAAGAAAAACAGGATTTATTTACAGAATTGTCTGGCGACATAAACCCAATGCATCTTGACGCTGATTACGCCAACAAGGTGTTAGCCAGGACTAACGGGGGGGGTACTTGTCTATGGTATGCTCACGGCATCCCTTTATTCGACGCTCGCAGGAGTTTACTTGCCTGGAAAACACTGCCTTTTACAACATGTGGAAACAACCTTTATCAAACCTGTTGCAATTGGGGACTGCCTGACAATAAGCGGAAAAGTTGTTGAAAAAGATGACACATTCATGCGCATAAAAGTGAAAGTAAATGTGCTAAATCAAGATAAAGAAAAGGTTTGCAGGGGTGTGATTGTTGCCGGTTTGATGGAATAAGCAAAAAACCCTGCTGACGAGTGGGGAATTATGCTAAAAACACATCATGTCGGATATTTGGTGAAGAATATTGAGAAATCGAAGGAAGAGTTCAAAAAGTTAGGATATATACTTACATCAGAAGTTATACATGACGAAGCAAGAAAAATAAAAATCTGCTTCATGGATAATTTTGGCGTAGTTATTGAGCTTGTAGAGCCTGATGAAGACTGTGAGTTTTTGAAAGGCTTGAAAAAGAAAATCGGTGTCGGAACATATCATATCTGCTATGAATGTGATGATTTTGAAAGAGAGAGAAATACATTGCTTGATTCTGGTTATCTTGAAGTTCAAGAGCCGGCAAAAGCTATAGCAATAGATGGACGAAGAGTTTCGTTCATGTTTGCCCCTGATATAGGGCTTATAGAATTACTCGAAGAAAAAGGAGCGTAGACTATGGATGTTAAGAATGAATTACAGGAGATCTTTAGAGATGTATTTGACGACGAGTCAATCGTAATCACCGAAGAGACTACCTCAGACGATATAGAAGATTGGGATTCTTTTGCACAAATGAATCTGATTGTAGCAATGGAAAAACAGTTCGGCTTGAAATTTAATATCAAAGAAATCAACTTGTTGAAAAACGTAGGTGAAATGATTGCTTTGATTCAAGCCCGTATGAAATAAGGAAAAAGTAATGAAAGTAAAGATTGACGGTTTACATATTGCGGGAATCGCTTCCTGTCTGCCTAAAACGGTAAAAGAAATAGATTCTCTGGCAGATGTGTTCGGAGAAAAACAGATTCGTCGTCTTAAAAAAAGTACTGGCGTAGAAAGACTTCATCTTGTTTCTGACGGACAAACAGCAAGCGATTTGTGTATTGCCGCTGCAGAGCATTTGATTTCTGAATTGAAAATCGAAAAAGAAAGCATTGACGGAATTGTCTTTGTTTCGTTCTCTCCAGACTACAAAGGCCCGCCTACATCAACGGTAATGCAACATAAATTAGGACTTTCAGAATCTGTTATCGCATTTGATATAACCTACGGCTGTTCCGCATATTGCTACGGTCTGTATCAGGCAAGTATGCTGATAAAAGCCGGTGGATGCCGCCGTGTTTTGGTATGTACTGGAGACACTCAAACTCGTATGATAAATCCGAATGACCGTGCAATGCAGGTGATTGTAGGAGATGCCGGAACTGCAACTATAGTTGAAACAGGAAACGAGACAATTCCTTTCTATTTCAAAACTGTCGGCTCACATTATAACGATTTGATTATTCCGGCTGGTGGTTACAGACAACCTTGTTCCGCAGAGACAGCAGAAGAACACGCCGATGACGCTGGCAATATCCGAAGTCAAAATGACCTTTTCATGGACGGAATGGAAGTCATGAACTTCGCCCTTACAGAAGCTCCTCTGGCGGTAAATGAATTGCTTTCATTCGCAGGTCTTAACAAGGAGAGCGTGGATTTGTATGCCATGCACCAGCCCAATAAATTGATTCTAGACCATTTAGCAATAGATTTGGAAATCAATCCCGAAAAAATGCCAGTCGGATTACAGAATACAGGAAATACCGCATCCGCAACAATTCCGCTTTTGCTTTCTATATTGAAAGAAAGAGGTGTAGACTTTACTTCGATGAACAAAGTTCTGTGCTGTGGCTTTGGTATGGGATTGTCGGTAAGCGGGGCTGTGGTTGATTTAAACAATACTGTTATATTTAACCCGATATTTGCTTAATCATTATTCTATCATCAAGACAGTTTCAATGAAGCTAACTGTCTTGATGGTTCTTTGCTTATGTTTTATACCATGCCCATAGCACCTGTACTTTTCAACTACTTCCTTACAACTTCAAGGATTCTTGCCACATCATCATCTGTCAAATCTGCATACATAGGCAGACACAAAACCTGTTCAGCAAGTTTTGTTGCGACAGGTAAGTTTTCTGGAAGAGCCGAGTCCAAGCCCCTATACACAGGGAAATTAGAAATTAGCGGATAGAAATATCTGCGTCCTAAAATATTATGCTCTTTGAGCTTCGTATACAAAGCATCACGACTCATACCGTATTCGCTTTCTGTAATGAAAATCGGGAAATATGAATAGTTATGGCGAACCCCTTCTATATCTTGCAAGAAACGGATTCCTGGAACATTTTTAAGAGAAGCCCGATACAATTCTGCAACATGCTTTCTACGAGAAATTGCGTCGTCTACCTGTTTGAGATTCAAAAGACCGTAAGCAGAACGAATCTCGTCCATTTTGCTGTTAATTCCTGGAGCAACGACAGTAACCTCATCTGCAAAACCAAAGTTTTTAAGGTAATCAATTCGTTTTTTTGTCGCTGCATCACGGCAAATTAGCGCACCTCCTTCCACAGTGTTGTAAACCTTTGTTGCATGGAAAGAAAGTGTACTCATATCACCATTTTCAAGGATTGACTTCCCATTTACATTAACCCCAAAAGCATGAGCGGCATCATATATTACTTTTAGACCGTAAATGTCGGCAATCTCCTGAATGCGTTTTGTATTACAAGGAGTGCCATATACATGAACCGGCATGATTGCCGTTGTATGAGGAGTAATAGCAGCTTCGATTTTCTCTGGGTCAATATTTCCTGTTGCTTCTTCCACATCTACAAAAACAGGTTTTAAGTTGTTCCACCAGATTGAGTGTGTCGTAGCAACAAAACTATACGGAGTTGTTATAACCTCTCCTGTTATTCTCATTGCCTGTAATGCAGTAATAAGAGGGAGAGTACCGTTTGTAAAAAGTGAAAGATACGGTACATTAAGGTATTCAGCAAGAGCCTTTTCTAATTCTTCATGGTAATGCCCTTTATTTGTAAGCCATTTACGCTGCCAAATATCTTCGAGATATTTCTCAAACTCTTTCAAGTCCGGCAAAAGAGGACTTGTTACTGTGATTGTTTTTTCAGACATAATAAAACCCCACTTATATATTTTTGAAGAAACTTTCGTAGTAAGTCAATCAGTACACACACAGAAAAGACAGAAATCGTACAAAAAAGTGCGTGACCAACAAAACCTAGCAAAGTATCGTTCTCAAAATGCCACACATTCTGACAAACATCTTGCCAGAGCCATTTTCTCATTGTATCGCTTGAAGCGTGAATCAAGAGAACTCCGAATGTCGCAGACGAAACTGTATTGATAAATCTATTCTGTCCAAGAGAAATATTCTTGAAAAGGCAGAACACCGCAACCGAAGTTGCAAGGGCAAGAATTTTATTTGAGTCGATAACAAACCAATAATAAGGCAACACTCTGTGCATTTTTTCTGAAACAAAATAAATGCTTGCAACACTGGCCCATGATAAAACAAGGCACAGAAAACTTATAATCAGCGTACTTTTCTTATCATCAAACCATTTGCACGGATATAGTCGGATATATGCAGCAATTAAATACAAGGTAATATACCAACCGACATATTCAAATGCCGTATTCAGCAAAAATGTTGGTATTATGGAAAATATAATAATAAGAGTAACAACAAGTTTACCGTGAGATTTTCTGTCTAACTTTTCAATCAAAAGATTTACAAATGGAATAAGTGCGTAAAAGGCAATAAAAGAGCTGGTAAATCCTTTGCCAAATTCATAAGAAATATTAAATATTGTCTTATAACATTCTTTTAGGGTAAAAAGCTCATAGCCACTAAAGAGAAAAATTAAGTAAATTGCAATCCGATAAAACTTCGCCTCAAGATAGAGGTTCAGAAGTTTTTTCCATTTGAATTCTTGCTTACACATAAACCAACCTGTGATCAGTACAAAACAGTTTATTGCAGTTTTTCCGCCCCAACCGTAAAGAAGTGCTATACAGTTGTACCCCCGCGTGTAGTCATAGAAATAATTGATTCATTTATTACAGGAGTAATACCCGAATTAACTATATAATGATGACCGACAATTACAAGCATCAAAAGGATTCTTAATAATTCTATATTTGAATCGCGAACTTTCTTTATTTCTAATTTTGTATTATTCATCTTTGTTCTCCTGTTTCTTTCTCTTATAGTCTTTTATTATTGAAATCATATAACTAAAAGATTCAATTTTAAATAAATAAGAAAGCCAAATATATATCAATGCCCCTATCAGTATTTGAAGAACCAATCTTATTAAACTATTCATAGCCATCAGATTTAACAGAGAAACCACACAAGCCATAAAAACTGCAATTAGTATAGACGGAAGAATGTCTTTTAACTGTTCAAGATAAGAATAATTCAACAGTTTCTTGTTTGGGTATGAGTTAATAATTTGTGCTAAAACATCTTGGAAAATCATGCAGCAAGCCATTACGAATACCCCAAACCACATTGATGTCAATAAAATAGCAAGACCAACAATTTTTTTTATGACTTCCAATTTTAGGAACAAATCACTTCGCCCCAAAGCTTTTATCGCAGTAAGATTTGCCGCATGAATAGGATAAAATAAATAAGTTATACAAAAAATTCTTAGGTATGGAATACAACTATTCCATTTATCAGTCAAAATTAAATGGACAATCGTAGGAGCGCAAGCTGCTAATCCCAACATTAATGGTGCTATCAGGAATACAGCCGTTTTTATAGAACGTCTTGTAATCTCTTTTACTCTTTTTGTATTGTCTTGCTCTGAACTCATAGTAGGGAACAAAACGCTGTCTATTGAATTATTGATATTAGAGACGATTATAACAGGAAATTGTTCACCACGATTATAAAACGCCAAATCTTCTTTTGTATATTTTTTTCCGATAATCAGCTGGCGTAAATTTCTATAAAGCACTTCTATTAAGGCTGAAACTAGCATTTTCCAGCCAAATGAAAAAAGTGATTTTAATCTAGAGAAGGAAAATACAAAGTTAGGCCTCCATCGTACCGTAATCCATAATACTATGGTGTCAATCCCGGCATTGACTAACTGCTGTGTTACTAATGCCCAGATTCCAAACCCATGGTAGGCCATATAAATTCCAACAACAGCTGCAAAAACAGTTCCTATTAGAGTTGCCAAAAAGAACTTCTTAAACTGCAAAGTTTTAGAAACGTAAGCTTGCTGTATATTTTTTACGCTTGAAATTAAGATTGTTATGCCTAAAACACGGATTATCGGAACAAGCTGTAGATTGTTATAAAATTTGGCTATAAATGGAGCAACAAAAAAAAGAAGAGTATATAAAACAAGGCAGAAGAAAACATTTGTAAAAAACACCGTTGAAAAATCAATATTATCAGCATCTTTTTTTTGTACTAAGGCACTGCCTAACCCGCTATCAACAAAAACATTAAGTATAGTTATGAAAACGGCTATCAAAGCTACAGTTCCATAATCTTCCGGGAGGAGAACTCTGGCAAGCACAATTGAAACAACGAACTGCACAAGTTGTGCACCTGTTCTTTCGAGAAAACGCCAGATAAGATTTGAAATTGCCATTTGCCGTGTTACAGGCATATATTCCCCTTCTTTCTCCAAAAACTTCTTTATTTTAAATCAAAAATAGTGCTAATCTGCTCATCTATCTTTATGACCAACTTATGAGAAAATACATAATATTCAATTAATTGATTTTCTTTAACCTGAACTTTATCTCGTTCATGCACAATAGCTTGTCGCGTTTTATTAAAATTATTTAACATTTGTTTATCATAATCTAAATTTTCTGATTTTAGTCTTTTTAACAAACTCTTTAATTTTTCATTTATGCTCTTATAGCCAAATCCAGCAGTCTCTTTCTCTATGACTAAATCTAAACCAGTTTTGTCTAAATCGATTTCTTGATAAGACAATTGTTTATTTGCATCTCTCTTAATTTCTGAAAACCAATTCTTATCATTTCTCAAAAGAAATTCGTAAGACTTTATAAGATACCATTCAAGCACGGAAAAAAAGTTTTCAATACACTGCTCGCAAAGAATACTTTTTAATTTTTCTGCATCATTATTCACTTCCATAAAGATGTCAATGATTGAATGAACTCTTGTATCTTTGCAATCATATTCTAATTTATTACCTACACTCGAAAGCAAATCTGTACAAAATGATTGTGCATCTGCCTCTGAATTTTTTTTCTGCTGAAGAAAAATAAAATATTTATAAATCGCAACTACTTTTTGTAAATCCAGTATCGCTTGTCTTCCAAAGTCTGACACATCTAATCCCTTCTGAACAAATCTCGTGTATAAACCTTATCTTCTACATCATCAAGACAAGCATCATACCTGTTTGCAATAATCGCATTCGACATAGACTTGAATTTTTCCAAGTCATTTACAACAAGACTTCCAAAGAAAGTTTCACCATCTTTTAAGGTTGGCTCATAGATAATAACAGTAGCACCTTTCGCCTTAACACGCTTCATTACACCCTGAATGGAACTTTGGCGGAAATTATCGGAATTGCTTTTCATTGTAAGCCGATACACACCGATTGTAACCTGTTTTTCAGATGTCTCACTGAATTCGTTGTCTTCCGAATAGCCATAATAGCCCGCTTTTTGTAAAACACGGTCTGCAATAAAATCTTTTCTAGTTCTATTTGACTCAACAATCGCCTGTATTAAATTTTCTGGCACATCCTGATAGTTAGCAAGAAGCTGCTTCGTGTCTTTTGGAAGGCAATAACCGCCATAACCAAAACTTGGATTGTTATATTGCTCTCCTATTCTAGGATCTAAGCAGACACCGTTAATGATGCTTTGTGTGTTAAGTCCTTTTATTTCTGCATAAGTATCAAGCTCATTAAAATAACTTACGCGCAGGGCAAGATATGTATTGGCAAAAAGTTTTACAGCCTCAGCTTCGGTAAAGCCCATATACAATGTAGGAATATCCTGCTTAATTGCGCCTTCCTGTAAAAGTTTTGCAAATGTTTTTGCAGCATCTACAAGGCGTTCATCATTCAAATCTGTACCAACAACAATTCTACTTGGATAAAGGTTATCATAAAGAGCCTTGCTTTCTCGCAAGAATTCCGGTGCAAAAATAATGTTCTTTGTGTTGTATTTTTCTCGAACGGATTTCGTGCAACCTACAGGAATCGTAGACTTGATAATCATGATTGCATTAGGATTTACTCTTAATACAAGTTCAATTACCTGTTCTACATATTTTGTATCAAAGAAATTCAGTTTTGGGTCATAATTTGTCGGAGTGGCTATTATAACAAAGTCAGCATCTTTGTAGGCAGATTCTCCATCCGTTGTGGCTATAAGATTAAGTTCTTTATTCGCAAGGAAATCTTCTATTTCTGTATCTTGGATTGGAGATTTTTTATTATTTATAAGGTCTACTTTTTCTTTTACTACATCAACTGCAACAACTTTATTATGCTGCGCTAGGAGCGTTGCAAGACTCAGCCCAACATAGCCAGTACCCGCAACGGCGATTTTGTTTACTGTCATATTCTAATATCTCCTCTTGCTATACTAACGTAATAAAGGGTGGCTGTCAATTTATTCAAAAATTGAATGATTATTTTTGCAACTCACAAAGATTACGATTTAAATGGCTCAAATTTCAGATTTTCAAGCTTGATAGAAAATTCCGTTTTTAGTCTTATTTTTTCATTTTTTATAAAATCCTTTCCTTTTTTATTTACGGCATATATAGTTTCTGTAACAATTTCAAAATTTCCAAAATCATCTGGATGACTTGGTGGATAAAATTCTTTTTTATCTCTGTAGCTTACATCTACATAATCCACATTAATTGCATATAAAGTATGACCATCAAGTTCAAAATATTCATCCAAAAATTTTGAATATAAATCTACTGTTTTTTTATGCCACTCATTTGAATCTCCGTTATTAGCATAACGTATCAATATGTCGATTAACGACCCCATATTGACCATTTCGTGAAGGAATTCCTTTCTGTCATCACCTTTTATAAGGTATTCTTCTTTTCGATACAAAGGAAATTCTTTAACTTGTTTTTCCTTCAAGGCTTCTTCCGAAATGTGAAAAGCTTGTTGCAAAAGAACTATTGCATTTAACACTGAATTAATATTCTTAGTCTGTATATAAGCTTTTAACGAATCTTCTACAGTTTTAATATTACCTATTTGAATATTCTTATAAACCGAAAGTATCTTATCATAAATATCATTCATGACAGCAATCGCATTTGCATTGCTAATAAATTTATACGTGAAAGCAAAAAAATTTAAAAATGAATTCATAACGACGCTTTTAATAGTCTATCAAATCCAGCAAATTCACACACCCCATCTCCGTAAGCCGCTCAACATCCTCTTCCCCACACTGCTCGCCCACTACGCAAAAAGCGTCAGTCTCAATCGGGTCAGTGGCAGCTTTTTCCAAAAATGTAACATTCAGCGTCTGGCAGGCATAAACAAGCAGAAACTTGATGTAACTGTTGCCGTACAGTGCAAGCTTTGACTTTCCCGCTTTCTTTGCATCTGACACAGCTTTACAAAGAGTATCGTTGTATTTGTTTGCAATGGCGAATGTGCGCTTGGCAAAGGTTTGGCTGCGGGCGGTAAGTTCAGCGATTCCGGCAGGAGTAATTGCATAAGAG
>FLNY01004896.1_pt1 | contig 13693 bp, 18 predicted proteins | sample 1140381 | NCBI WGS metagenome assembly FLNY01 (sample SAMEA3878172, study PRJEB12797) | bioreactor metagenome | biome: Moose rumen | place: Sweden | collected 2011-10
ACTAAAAATCTGGACTATGGGCGGATTTACGAAAACATAGTCTGCATAGAACTTCTACGCAGAGGCTATGAAGTTTACACGGGAGTTCTTTACCAAAAAGAAATTGATTTTGTGGCCGTAAAACGCAATGAAAAAATCTACATCCAGGTGAGCGACGACATTTCCCGAGCGGAAACAATGGAAAGGGAAAGTTCCCCGCTTTTGAGCATAAAAGACGCTTATCCCAAAATGATAATCGCACGGACAAAACACCCGGCCTATCAGTATGAAGGAATTACTGTGTGGGATATTGCTGAGTGGCTGATGAGTTGATGAAAACGCGTTAGTTGTTACGATTAAATAATCCGAGAAAAAGTTGTACTCTAAGTTGACGGACTTGGAGAGCCGAATAGGAGGACGGTGTACAACGCACTCGGATTGCCCTCCAGTCCGCCAATCAGCAGAATCAGCAGGAAGGAAAGCGCGTTGATTACAGGGCTGACTCCGTGACGAATCATATTGTAGACATAAATCGGGAGTGCACTTTGAAAAGGGGCTGCTTTTCGTTCGCACCGAGGTCGTGGCTCGCTTCGATAATCGAGTAGTCGAATTCGTCAACGCGGGCAGAAACCATAAGGTAGATGAAGGGCAGGCAGAAAGTCGTGTGCGCGATGATGATTGTGCCAAGCCCCAAGTTCATGTGGATTCCGCTCAAAAAAATGAGGAGCGACACATTTTTTTTGATATTTTTCTACCTTTTTTTAATCGCCCGAACATTCCATTCCAAAAGCGGCTCTTTTGTGATGAGATAATACACGCGCACTTTTTCGCCGCCTTTCAGCCCGCTCCGACCGCTAATTTTCATCATCTGATGAATCGCGTTGTCGTCCGTCTTAAAATCGATGTATTTTCCGTTTTGCCCTGCGCACACGACATCGGAAAAATAGAGTTTTGTCGAAAATCCAAAAAAATCAAGTTCATTCGGACTTTTCCTCGGCATATCGTCGGCGATGCTCACCGCATCGAACAAATCTTTTTCCGTGTAGTCGGCAGGACGGAAGTTTTCGGTGAGAAAATAAAAATCTTTCGGGTCGTAGCGGTTCGCTTCTTCGTCCGCTTTTTGAGCCGCAAGCCTTTTTTGATTTTCCGCATCTTCTTTCGCCTGTTTTTCAGCATTGATTTCTTCGAGCGTACGCAATCCGTCTATTTTTGCGAGGTGAAGTTCGTACAAGCGCGAATCTGGATTTGGATTCAGAAGATAAGCAATCGCGTTGTTCCGTTTCGCCGTGAAATAAAACGCATATTCCCGATTTTCTTCAATCCGTTCGCGCAAATCGGGGCAAGTCGCGCTGAATTCATCGGCATAAAAAGTCTTGAAATCCGTGTCCGTTTTTTCGTCATGAAGATAATATCTTCCGTCAAAATCTTTTTGAGCCGTTGCACGGATGACATAGCCTGCCGCCTTGAAATTGTCATAGCCGTACATTTCCGATAATTTCTGCAAAGTGACTTCTTCATACGCTGCCACATCAGAGACCGATTCAGTGGAAGCACATCCGAAAAACGCAAACAGAACCGCTCCGCTCACAAGCAAAGCGAACGCCGACAAAAGTTTTTTCATATTCATAATTTTCTCCTAGAATTGATTTTTCTGATATTTTACTCGCCCGCACCCTCACTGAACGCAAGTGAGTGCAATTTTTCTTCCTCTTTATCAAGAACGCAAATCGTGTCAATCAAGTCGAATGTCCGCAAATCGACAAGCGAACCGAGTTTCTTCTTGATGTAAAAGGGATTGTCGCCGACTTGTGTGCAGATAATTCCCTCGCTTCCGATTCTGAGCGCAATACGCCCGACTCTTCCGACTTCCGCATTTTCCGCCATATCTTGAAGAATCTTGCGAATGCTTTCATAGTCAGTTCCATCAAGAACCAAACGCAAGCCTTCGTAAAAAATTCGGCTTTCAATTTTGCTGAAAACGCGATTCCCGCTCTTGTCGAGAACGCAACGCTCTTTTTCAGAAACGCTGTCCGCAAGTGCCAAAAGTCCTTCCCGCCTAGCCGTGTACGAAAGCTCGAAAAAATATTTCGCCACGCCCGCCCAATGCTTCCGCGCGAGAAGATTTTCCGTTTTGTGAAGGAATTTTGTCAGAATGTTCATTTTTGCCTCCTAGAATTTGTCCGCGTAGGTCAATTTTGGAATTCCAACCTCGCCCGATTTTTCCAATTCATGCACGGCTTCGATGATTTTCCCCTGCGCCGCGTAAGAATCCAACAAACTGACCTCGCCTCTGAATTCCATATCCTCTTTCAGCATTTGCGCCGCTCGCTTTGACATATTGAAAAAGAATTTGTTTTGGATTTCCACACTTGCCGATTTCAGGGCATCAATCAGGTCTACCGTGTTGATTTTTGTCAGCAATTTCTGAATCGCGCGGTCGGAAAGGCGCGGAATGTCGTCAAAGGCAAAATCCCTGTACGCAGACGGCGGAAAAGAAACGAACACGAGCGAAATTTCAAGGCGAACAGAATCTTTGTCCAAGACAGGCACAGGATTTTCCGCATCCCAATTCCATCCGTGCAAAAAAGCGTTCGTCGTTGCGCAAAATTCTATTTTCTCCTCGCTTTCCGAATCCAACAAATCGCTCATAACTTTTGCCGTGACCGAATGATTTTCCGAAAAACGCTCAGACTTCAAATCCGCAAAGATTATAAGCGGTTCAGTCTGTTTACCGACAAAAATTTTCCCCGTTGCTTTCGGAACGAAGAAGTTTGGCGCGTTCGCATAGATTTTTTCAGTCTGTGTCATAGCAAGCCGAAGTTCATTTTGTTTTTGCGTAAAGAAATTGTCGATGATGTCGATTTCCTCAACCTGCTTGTCGGTCAAAGATATGATTTTTTCCATATTTTACCCCCTTGCGAGCCTCTTTGCCCCGCTTGCAGAAAATGATAGCAGACGAGACTTGCATGGAGTGAGGGTGTGATTTTTTTTATAGATTTGTTTTACTAGTGGGCGTACTAATACGGCTTACTGTCCACATAGCATACATCGCCCGATATATCAACTTTATTATTCCATTCGATTTCACTGTCGATATTCGGATTTTTATCCCAGCAGACATTATTTGAATCGTCAAGATACACATTCTTAAAATCAGTATAATTCAGAAATTGCTCAAAAACGGTATTCTTTTTGAGCAACGGCTTCATATCAAAAATTCGTTTCTCTGCATTATCAAAAGTGAGCAACAAGGTAAAATCTTCATTCGGCTTGACCGCAGTGATTTTCTTTCGCCCCGAAGCAAAGTAATGCGCCATTTTTGAGTCAAATCCTTTTGAAAGATAGAAATCCACTGATTTCGGCATTCTGTCTCCTAGCGCAATGGGTCAATCGAGAATAAATCCTGCTTTTTAACGGCAAGTTCCCAGTTTTCCATGAGTTCCGTCTGATGAAAAGCAGCCCACCCCAAGACCATTTTCAGCTGCTTGTTTTGCATTTCGCCTTCAAGCACTTCCAAATCCTTTATGGACACAAGAATTTCCTCATTGCCATATTTTGCATGAAAATGCGGCGGCATATGGTCATTCCAATTGATTGCTATTTTTATTCCCCGAAACATGCTGATTGTTGGCATAAACAAACCTCTATGCTTATTATAGCATATGATACAGGTATAAAAAAGCAAAAATTTTCAAAAACACAGTGCAAAAAAAATCCACTTGCATTCGCTGACAGCCCATCAGCGTACCATACTGGCATGGCAGTAGCAATTATCTTCCTTGGAATTGCCGTCGTCTATGTATATGCGTTCCTCATTTGCAATCCCGATATTCTGCGACAAGGACTGCGCATAGCAAAAAAACGAAAGCAAGCACCGACAAATACTTTGCAAAGCCCAAGCATACCCGAAGCAGATGCAGATTACCGGCTTGACATTCCCGAATGGAAAATGAAGAAGATACAGGCGATTTTAGACGATGCAAGCCTCAGTGACGATGAGAAAGAACTGAAGATAGCGATTGAGGTGGGGTGAGTTTCGGGCGTTATGCGAGTAATTTGCTATTTTATGGCAAGGATTTATAATACGGATGCCCCACTACTGAACAGGTGAAGTGATTTTCTCCCAAGATGTGATAATTCTATCAATAACCTCGTGTGCTAATTCCAGTGCGGAATCAGCTTTTGCCATTGCGATTGTAATATCATGCGCATTTATGCTGTCTGGTTCGGTCACAAATTTCTTTTCGAGCCGGGAAACATCGTTTTGCAAGGAATTCACTTTTTCCAAAGCGGCGAACACCATATTCTTTCCTGTTTCTGTAGTTTGCGTGTTGTTGTACTTCTGAATTTTGGTCTGTTCATACAACAAATCTGAAAAATTGACTTTCTTACCTTCAAGATTTTCATTTGGAGCCAGTTTTTGTGCAATTTTGTTTTCAAGTTCCGAAAGCCCATAAGCCCTGCGAATCCGTGACATATTCATACTATCCCCCTGATATGAATTTTATGAAAGCAGTATGACATATTGCACTATCACAGAATGAGAGCGTAAATTTTTTGCGGATTTTTTTTCGACTTGCGTTATTTGAGAGCCTAAGAATGTACAATTTCTTGCAAATGGTTAAAACGGGAGAAAAAATGATTTTAACTAGGATTCATCATGTTACATCTGGCAACGAAACATACTCTGTGCAGAGAGATGTAACAAACTTAAAGCAACTGTTGCTTAAAACTCAATACAGAGCCGCAAAATCTTGCAATTGGCTGGACTATCAAGCCGTTCTGGAATTGCAAGATTTTATTCATTGCAGGGAAGAAATAGCGGAAAAGCACCCTTATGACGGAAAATCCTCGTTTTCAGAATTATTGAATGAGGCATTGCAGAAATAAGGAATTGCGTACTGAAAGATACCCTTTCCGCAGAATGGGGAAACGAGTTTTGGAAAAGTTTGGCTTTCCGCAAAATGAGGATTTCCGTTTTGAAGAATTTCAGCGTTCCGCAATTTGCGGAAGTGTGTTTTTGGAAGAAAAATGCCTTTCCGCAAAACGAGGAAAGGTAAAATTGGCTTTTTGAGGATTCCTTATTTTAAGGAAATTAGTTTTTTAATTCGGGGTATTTTTCCAGTAGAGAATTGAGAATACTTTCAGACCTCTTTTCTATCAATTCAGTTGCTTTTTCTATGTATTCAAATACAAACTTCCGATAATCGTTTTTATTTTTTTCTGATAATATCCAATGCGCATAGTGAAGTCCGCTCCCATTTAGTGTAAAATCATTTGGTAAATTAAATATTTTACAAAAATCATCTAATTTTTTACCTTTGAAAAAATAGACATTTTCATTGATAAGTTTTTCAAAATTATTTTCAGTTTTGATTCCATTATTAAGTTTATCCTTTAACATTGCTAAAAAAATATCAAAATAATCATTTTGAAAGCAACCTTTATATGTGTTTAGACTATGATATTTGTTGTCTATTTTTATTGTTTTACAAGGTAATAAGAAAAAATTTCCCATCCTTTGATAAACATGATAAAAATCCTTTCCGAAATTACCAGAATTTTCATTGATTATTTTTTCTATTTTATTGGAATCTAATTGTAAAGTTTTGAAAACCCTTTGGCGAATATCATTTGTACTTCCAAAAAGCGTGTTAAAAGTACAAATCGTATCTCCATGATAATTATAATTTCCATTTGGATAATATTTAGTCGAATAATTTTCTAATGTTAAATGATATAATAAATAATCTATTGCATAGGCTAACTTCGTACAATCGCCATCCGCATAATTTTTACCATTGTCATAAATACCCTTTCCATTATCTCTGATTCCCCAAAACGAAAAAGTTGCTAATTTTTTTATATCGCAATCTAACTTTTCATCACGAAATTTCAGAATTAAATTCAATGCCTTTTTTATATATTTATCATTCATTTTCAAAATCTCCTCTTTCATTTATTCTATCACATATTTTCAATTTTCACCTCCCCACTTTCTCCGCCATTTCCCGTACCTGTTCCCGCCACAAATCCACGAGTTCCGTTGGGGCGAGCGGTGTCATCCACTTTCCTTGACTCATCACCCAGTTCAGCACGGGATAAAGCTGGTTGCTTGTGAAAGTCATGAGCGTACTTCCGTCGGTCTGCGGCTCGAAACGCTGATCGTCCGCCCATTGGTAGGTGCGCACCCAGTTCAGCGTGATGGGGCTTTCGATTTTGATTTTAAACTCGTAGGTTTTGCGAGCGATGTAGCGACCGAAATTGCCGACCGCCCGCTTTGTGTACTCAAAATCTTCTGGAAGCGTAAAACTTTCTTTGTGCAGGCGGACATTGTTGATGAGAGGCAGGTTGTAAAATCTGATTTCGCCCGATTTCGTTTCCTTGCCGTAGAGCGTCCACATTCCGTTTGAGAAAAGCAGCTGCCATGGCTCGGCGGTGATTTGCTTCGGCTCTCCGCCGTCAAAATAGGCGTAGTCAAAGGTGATGTAGCGGTTTTGGGCGAGCGCGTTTTCAAGGCTTGCCCACACTTCGTCGGAAATCGGCACGGGGTTCATTCCCAAAAAGACGATGCGGTTTGACAACCGCTTGGCAAGTCCGCTTTCGGTGTTGTCGTCGATGTTGTTGGCGAGCGTGGCGAACACTTCAACCGCCTGCGCGTAAATCGGCGTTCCGCGCAGCGTTTCAAGCAGATTCGACATAAGCCGAGCGGCGACGATTTCTTTTTCGGTGGAAAGATTCGCAGGGATGCGGAAAGTGGGGTGCGTGTAAAAATAGCCTTTTTTGAATCGGTCGTACTCAATCGGAGCGTTAAAGTCGTTCCGCAGCCGCTCAATGTCGCGCAGAATGGTCGCCTCTGAGACTTCAAAGCGTTTCATCAAGAACGGCACATTGGGATAAGTTCCCGAAGCAATCAGCCTGTCGATTTCAAATCCGCGCCAGATATTCACTTGCGGCTCGCGTTTTTTTTGTTTGCTTTTTGTTGCCATTTTTCACCTCGCTTTCGTGTTTCTTATATTATACCACGAGACTTGCATAGAATGACAGTGTGATTTTTCGTGCAAAATTTCAAATTCTCTCTTATACTGACTTTATGTGCAAAAAATGCGGAAAACCTATCACTCAAGTCTCAATTAGTCGCTCATCGACCTGTGAATTTTGCGGGGCGGCTTTACATTCTTGTGTAAACTGCAAATTTTATTCGCCCGGAAGTCACTACGACTGCCACGAGACGATAGACGAACTCGTAAAAGACAAAGAAAAAGCGAATTTTTGCGATTATTTTTCGGTTGCGAAGATTGACGGCGGGGTGGGTGGCTCAGCGCAAAGCAAATCTGACCAAGCGAAAGCGGCATTTGCGGCGTTGTTTGGTTGAGAGTGAGCGTGTTAGTTGTTACGATTAAATAATCCGAGAAAAAGTTGTACTCTAAGCTGACGGACTTGGAGAGCCGGTGGAAGGCAGTCAATCCCAGTGAGCTAAAAAGCTCGGTTTCACTCAGTTCAAAAGGAAGGAAACCGCAAAGTAAAACTGGAAAATCCTTGAAACGCGTTAGGGATTGTAGGGGCAGCCCGATAGGACTGTTGCGGAACGTAGGGAGCGTTAAAAAAATGCGAAAGCATTTTTAGCGACTCTCCGAAGCAACTGCGTTGCGTAGGCGTAGTGGAGCAATGGAGCCGAAAGGCGGAACCCCGCAAAGCCCGGCGGCAGCGAAGCTGACGCAACGCCCAGATATAAAACAGTAGATTCCAGACAAGTGGTTTAAGGAGGTAGAGCGAATGGAAAACGAAATAATTCTTTATACTGATGAAAATGGCAAAACAAATGTTTCTGTGCGCTTTGCAGATGAAGATGTTTGGGTAACTCAAAATCAGCTTGCAGAAATATATAATACTACGCAGCAGAATATCAGTCTTCATATAGATAACATTTACAAAGATGCAGAACTTCCAGAAGCCTCAACTCACAAGGATTTCTTGTTAGTTCAAAAAGAAGGAAAGCGTAATGTAAAGCGAAATATAGCCCATTACAATCTCGATGTAATTATTGCAATTGGCTATCGTGTTCAATCTGATGTGGCGGTTCGTTTCCGTCGCTGGGCAACGCAGAGGCTTCATGAATATATTCAGAAAGGCTTTACCATGGACGACGAGCGGCTAAAGCAGGGGCGGAACCGATATTTTAAGGAACTGTTGCAGAGAATCCGCGATATCCGCTCAAGTGAAAGGAATTTTTACCAGCAGGTTACGGATATTTATGCAACCGCAACGGATTATGATCCTCGTTCAAAAATGACGTTGAATTTTTTTGCGACAGTCCAGAATAAATTGCATTATGCTGTTCATGACGAGTTTTGTGAACCGCATATTTTATCGGACACAAAACTCGCTAGCGAAGCGATACATACTGCGGCAGAATTGATTTATGAACGGGTAGACAGTGAAAAACCTTTTGTTGGAATGACGAATTTTAAGGGCGATTATGTTACAAAAGATGATGTAAAAATTGCTAAAAACTATCTTTCAGAGCTTGAGTTGAAAAGATTAAATTTGCTTGTTTCTGAATTCTTGGATTTTGCTGAATTTCAGGCATTGGAAGAGAAACCAATGAAAATGCAGGATTGGATTACAGCATTAGATAATCAGATTGTTGCTCATCAGCGGAAAATTCTTGAAGGCAAAGGTTCAATTTCTCACGAACAAGCAATGCAGAAAGCAGAAAAAGAATACGATTTATTCCGCCAGAAAGAGCTTGCAAATCTAAAAAGTGACTTTGACTTGTTTTTGCAGGATGTAAGAAAAATAGAAACGCGTTAGGGATTGTAGGGGCGCGAAGCGTTCTCGTTTGGTGAGCGGAGTCGAACCAAACGAGAATGAAGCGATAGCGTAACCCCGAAAAGCCCGGCGGCAGCGAAGCTGACGCAACGCCCAAATGAAGAGGAAAAGGAAATGACACAGGAAGAACGCAGATTATATTTGATAAGTGAACTCCTCAAAGAAGATAAGGGTAGTGCAGGCTTTAAGCTGGGGCTTGTGCCCGGAAATGAAGGCGGCTTTGTGATTCCTGATGATGAAAAAAGTCAGCGCGATATACTCCGGGCTTTGATGAATATTCGTGGTCCATATTTCATTAGCGAAGACTTTTTGAGAATACAGGATGAGTACCTGCAGCAGGTTAATAAAGAGCGGGGGATTACGGATATTGCGGATTTGAAATGTATAAAAGAGATTGTCGGGTCAAGCCCGACAATGACAAGGGGACTTTATCTCTGGCAGGGCGACATCACCACTCTAAAAGTTGATGCAATTGTTAATGCGGCAAACTCGGCTCTGCTCGGATGCTTTGCTCCTCTTCATGCCTGCATCGACAACTGTATTCACACCTTTGCGGGCATCCAGCTCAGGCTTGCCTGTAACGAGATCATGCAGAAGCAGGGGCACGAGGAAGGAACGGGGCTTTGCAAAATCACGCCGGCCTTTAATCTGCCGAGCCGCTTTGTGCTTCACACTGTCGGCCCCATTATTTACACAAGGGTAGGGGAGAGGGAAAAGCTCCTTCTTGCTTCCTGCTACAAAAACTGCCTTGAAACGGCTTCACAAAATCAGCTTGAATCGGTTGCCTTCTGCTGCATTTCTACCGGAGTTTTCAGATTCCCTCAAGACCTTGCAGCTCAGATTGCAGTTGAGACGGTAGAAAATTGGCTTTTGGAAAATCCAGATTCCAGCGTAAAAAAAATTGTCTTTAATGTTTTTGGGAACAGGGATTTGGAGATTTATAAGAGAGTGTTACGGTAGGCTAGGGCAGATAATCTGGGGAAGTTCTGTCTTTCCTGCTGGCTTGATTTCAATTGATATTACGAATTCGATATTTTTTGTTGGAGGTCTTTATGTGGAAAATATTATTTTTATGCAGTTTCTTTTGTTTCTTTCTTTTTGCCTGTGATACTGACACTGGTACTGGCAGGGATTTAGAAATTGAAAGGCAGTATTGTTCAGAAGAAGAACTTGCACAGAGAAAAAGCGGAACTCTTGCCTTGGAAAACTATGCGGAGTGGGCATTTCAGTATCCGAGCGGAAGCGAAGAAGGCGGAATGATAAATGAAAATGTAACTCCGGAATTAAAGAACAAGTATTTTTCACTCTTTGAAAGCCCTGATGGAAAAAAGTATATGCGCTTTTCTCTGGATGCCAGTGATAAGGGAAAATCACCATATGCATCTTCTGTACGAAGTGAATTACGGCATAAAATTGAATGGACTTTAGCCGATAAAACTTCCCTAGAATATACTTTTTACCTTACTTCAACGGATTTTTCTACTGCGAGATTTACCGTAGGTCAGTTTCTTCAGATTTGTGATACAAAGGAATCTCCCTTGTGCAGAATTGAAGTGGAAAATGGTCAGATTACTGCAAAAGTGATTAATTATGAAAAGGATGGTACTACAAAATCCGACGGAGAAACTCACAAATATTCCCTTGGTACGATTGTGCAGAAGCAGGAAGTGACAATTAAAATTGCTATAGATAATAAGGTAATGCGCCTGTATCGTGACGGGAAAGAGCTTGCCAGTCATATATTTCCCGCAAAGGTGGAATCTGGATACAAGAATTACTACAAGGCTGGCATCTATTATCAGAACAAGGATTCACCAAAGATTTTCTCCGAGGTTTTTATAAGGAATCTTAGCGTGAATACTGAAAATAAAATCTGTCGAAATTTGTAACAGGCGGTTATAATAGAGTTGAGGCAAAATAATGAACATTTCAATCAGGCAAGTAACAATAAAAGATTATGATGGAATCTACACCCTATGGAATAGCACGGAACAAAGCAGAAGAGCTTTAAACCCGGTTGATGACAGCAGGGAAGGAATTGAACGCTACTTAAGACGAAATCCCAATACATGTTTTCTGGCACTTTCAGAGGATGGTTCGGGGGATGAGCCAAAAGTTGTCGGGGTGATTCTAACAGGCCACGACGGAAGACGGGCAATAATTCACCATTTATGTGTTCATCCGTCTTTCAGAAGGGAAGGAATTGCCAGCCAGCTTGTTCAAAAAGCAGAAGAGGCTCTTCGAAAAGAAGGAATCAATAAAATATTTGGATTAGTTTTCAAGGATAATGATGCCGCAAATGCTTTTTGGGAAAATCAGGGCTACACAGTGAGAACAAATCTTAATTACAGAAACAAAAGCCTGAATGAGAATGTTCCCCAGGGGGAGTAATGATTAAAGGAATCCACCATATTTCAATGAAATGCGGAACAGCAGAAGAGCTGGCAAAAGTCCGAGAGTTTTATATTGAGCTCCTTGGTCTAAAAATCATTCGGGAATGGCAAGAAGGTTTGATGATTGATACGGGAAACGGTCTGCTTGAGGTTTTTACAAATGCAGAGGGAACTCATTCTCTTGGAGCAATTCGTCACATGGCCCTTCTTACTGATGATGTTGATGAAATTACGGCAAAGGTTAAGGCTGCAGGCTACGAAGTTTTTATAGAACCGAACAACAAGGATATTCCTTCAAATCCGCCTTATCCAATCCGCATGGCATTTTGCTACGGGCCGCTTAGAGAACAGATTGAATTTTTCATGGAGCGATAAAATGACAAGATACATTGCCTTACTTCGCGGAATAAATATCAGCGGGAAAAATAAAATCTCTATGCCTGAACTGAAAACTGCCCTTGGCGAAAAAGGTTTTGCAGATGTAAAAACATATCTGAACAGCGGGAATGTGATTTTTTCTGATGATGAGACAGATATAGTAAAACTTGCAGAAAGAATTCATGCAATCATCTTTGAAACTTTTCATCTTAAGATTCCAGTTTTTGTGATTTCCCAGGATGAATTGAGATGTCTTCTTTCAAAAGCACCGTCCTGGTGGGGAATTGACAGCAAAGATATTTATGACAATCTGATTTTTGCAATTGCTCCACACAGTATTGAAACAGTGGCCGATAAAATCGGGAAGCCGTCTGAGAAAATAGAAAAAGTTCAAATCTGCGGAAATTCGGCCTTCTGGTCTTTTGACCGAAAACTATATGCAAAGGCCAACTGGTGGAAAAAGACTGCGACTCCTGGCATCGGGGAAATGATTACAATTAGGACTGCAAACACTCTCCGAAAGATTGCAGAGATGTAAAACAGTTTTTTTACTCTACAACTGCCACTGCCTCAATTTCAACGAGTGCGCCTTTTGGTAAAGCTGAAACTTCAAAGCAGCTGCGGGCAGGTTTTGAAACAAAGTACTTTTCGTATACTGCATTGAAGGCTGCAAAATCTGAAATGTGTGCGAGAAAGCAGGTTGTTTTTACGACTTTTGAAAAGTCACTTCCTGACGCCTTTAAAATTTCTCCAAGATTCTTTATGGCCTGTTCAGCCTGAGCTTCAATGCCACTTCCCTCGATTGTGCCTGTTTCGGGATTGAGCGGAATCTGCCCTGAAGTATATAAAAATCCGTTTGCAAGGATTGCCTGTGAGTAAGGGCCGATTGCTGCCGGTGCTAATTTAGTTTCGATAGTTTTCATAGTAGGTCTCCAAATATTTACCTATTACTCAGATAGGGATATAATACAAATAAGGGGACAGGAAGTCAATGAAAGCAAAAAAGCCCGTACACAATTTGAAGTGCACCCCAATTATTGGACACTTTAACTAGGCTGATTTTAAGGACTGATTCCTGAATTGTAAAGGGGTCAGTCCTTTTAATTTAGCCTTAATTCTCTTTTCGTTGTACCAAGACAAGTATTCAATCAATTCTTTTTTGAAATGTTCAACAGACTCAAACTCCTGTAAATACAAAAGCTCAGATTTTAATAGACCAAAAAAATTTTCCATAACAGAATTATCAAGACAATTACCTTTTCGAGACATGCTCTGTCGGATTCCTTTTTCTTTCAAACGCCTCTGATAATCATACATCTGGTACTGCCAGCCCTGATCAGAATGGAGAATCAGATTTGTTCCATCAGGAATCTGGGAAAATGCCTTTTCAAGCATATCGACCGTCTGGGCATAATTCGGACTTTCAGAAAGATTCCAGCTGATTAGTGACTGGTCATGCAAATCAAGAATCGGAGAAAGATAAAGTTTTGTTCCGAATAGATTGAACTGTGTGACATCTGTAACCCATTTTTCATTAGATTTTGTTGTGCTGAAATCACGCTGCAAAAGATTAGGAGCAATTTTGCCTATCTGGCCCTTATAGAAATTGTATTTGTGCTGTCGAACTTTACACACGATATGTTCTTCATGCATCAGTCTCTGAATTACTTTGTGGTTTGTAGATTTTCCTCTGTTCCTGAACTCTAAAGTAATCCTTCTGTAGCCATAACGACCTTTATTCTCATGATAAATCTGCTGGACAAGTTCTCGCTCTTCCTTGTGCTTATCCTGTTTCGGATGCGTTTCTGAGTAATAAAATGAACTTCTTGGTAAACCTGTAAGTTTTGTTAAATCTGAAACATTGTATTTTGACCTTAGTTCTCTGACAGCATCGATTGTTCTCTGTCTTTTTTCTGCTGCTGTTTCTTCCTGTCGTCTTCCTGAACTAAGGCCAGATATTTTTTTAGGAAATCATTCTCCATACGAAGATAAGCAAGTTCCTCATCCTTTGTCCATTCTTCTCTTGGTTTATTAGGTATTAAGCTTTTCTTTGGCATTTTTGAACGCCTGCCTTGTTTCTGAAACAGAGCTTCTGTACCACCGGTAATATA
>FLNY01001025.1_pt1 | contig 13676 bp, 8 predicted proteins | sample 1140381 | NCBI WGS metagenome assembly FLNY01 (sample SAMEA3878172, study PRJEB12797) | bioreactor metagenome | biome: Moose rumen | place: Sweden | collected 2011-10
GCGCGTAGTCTCCCTCCGGCTTGTCGAGTTTCACGGGCAGATAGCCCACGGGCGCCCCCTGCTGGAGGGTGAACTCCCCGTCGCAGTTGCCGCCCACCACCTTATAAGTGACGTCACCTTGCACAGCCTGCTTGTCGACGATGAAATTACCGCCTGACGTGAGCGGTTCGCTGTTCATTTTCACCCCGTTTCGGAAAACGTCGAACGGCTCAGCCTTGCGGTCGGAACGGAGCGTTCTCCAAGTGACCGCCACGGTTCCGTCAGCCTGCGGGATGGCCACCACCCCACGGTCGAGTTTCTCGGTGTTCAGCTTGCTGTAGTCATAACGCGGCTGAGCTCCCGCGGTGAGTGCAAGGAGAGAGAGAGCCATGGATAGGAATAGATGTCTCATGTGTGGTTAGTATTTTTATAATATGTGTTATTCATAATTAGACATGAGGAAAAGGAAAAGGTTTAAAGACTACACATTACGTAATACAAAACTTGAGTTTTTATCTTAAAAATCCCCTCCAAAAAAACGTTCAGACGACAAACTCAAAGTCAAACCTTCTCACTATTTCACAATTACTTAGTTATTTTACGCACTACAAATTGCATAATACAAATTGCATAATACAAATTGTATAATACAAATTGTAGTATGAAGTCGGGAAAAAATGTCCGAAATGTCTCACATCATGGCCAGCGCCTTGTTCTCCGCCGCCTCCATGATTTCGCGCTCCCCGGGTCCTTTGTCGTTGATTCCACAGAGGTGTAGGATGCCGTGGATGATGACTCGGTGTAGCTCGTTGTCGTAGGTGGTGTGTTGCTCCTCGGCGTTTGAGCGTACGGTGTCGAGGCTGATGAAGATGTCTCCGCTGATGAGGTCTTCTTCAGAGTAGTCGAAGGTGATGATGTCGGTGTAGTAGTCGTGCTGGAGGTACTGGCGGTTGACCTCGAGGATTTTTTCGTCGTCGCAGAAGATGTAGGCGATGTCGCCTACCCGCTTGCCGTAGGAGGCAGCCACTGCCTTGATCCAGGCAGAGGTGTCGCGGCGGCGGATTTTGGGGAGAGAGACGTTTTGGGTGTTGTAGGAAATCATAAAGTTTGAGGTTTGAGGTTTGAAATTTGAGGTTTATTTTCTAGACGAGCTAGATGGGCTAGACGTTCTAGATTTTCTAGATTTTCTAGACTTTCTAGACTTACTAGATTTTCTAGACATTCTAGATTTTCCAGAGGGGCTAGATTTTCTAGAGGGGCTAGAGGGGGAAACAATTGTTATTTTTTTTGGGGGGGGAAGTTACAAGACGCCCCACGGGGCGTCTCTACTGGCAACCGTTCGCCGGAGGGAGTTAGAAGACGCCCCACGGGACGTCTCTACTTCCAGCTGGTGATTTTGACGGGTTCTTCGGAGTTGATGACTTCGAGTCCCTTAGCGTAGATGTTGTTGTTGTCGTTGTAGAGTTCGTAGTAGGCGCTGGTCTCCCAGAGGTCACGTCCGATGAGCGCCTTGAACACCTTGCGAATCATAGGCTTGCTCTCCTCGAACTCCTGTTCGGTGTACTTGACCTCCGCCTTTTCCGCCTCGAGCTTGAGCTGGTTGAACATATCCTCATCCACGACATAATTCTGCTTGAAGAAAGCGACGTCCTTCTTGAGGTATTTCTTCTCGAGTTCCTTCCTGTTCTTGTCCATGAACTTGAGAACTGTTCCGTTGATGCAGCTCTTAGCGGTGAGTTCGCGGTGCAACTTGGTGTAGATGGTGGTGTCGAGCGGGACGTAGTAGTCCGGCATGATTCCCCCTCCCCCATATACAGTACGTCCGAGGTGTAGTGTCTCATACTTGAGCGAGTCCGCGAAATGAATGCTGTCGATGTTGGTGAGTTCTCCAGAGTTGAGTCGGTCCTCGATGTCCTTCTGGTAGCTCTTGGCGTCGCCCAGCTCGTAAGGTTTCTGGATGCATCGTCCTGTCGGCGTGTAGTAATGCGCCGTTGTGAGACGTATCATAGACTTGTCCGCAAGTTCGATGGGTCGTTGCACAAGCCCCTTACCGAAAGTTCTCCTTCCGACGATGAGTCCCCGGTCATTGTCCTGAATAGCTCCGGATAGGATTTCGGATGCCGATGCCGAATAGCTGTCTACCAGAACGACTACTGGGATGTCCTGCAAAGTTCCTGTGCCGTCAGCCGCATATATCATCTCGTTTTCTTTTCCAGTCCGGTTTCCTTTCTGGGAGAGTATCCGTTCCCCTTTCGGCAGGAACTCGTTAGCCAGTCTGAAAGCCGTCTGTAGGTATCCTCCCCCGTTACCTTGCAGGTCGATGATTAGCCGTTCCATCCCCTTCGCCTTGAGCTTCGCCACCGCCTCGAGGAATTCCTCGAGGGTAGTAGCCCCGAAGGAGTCCACCTTGATGTAGCCTACGCTGGGTGTAGCCATATAGTATGCGTCGATGGTGTAGACAGGAATTTTGTCACGAATGATGTTGAAGGTGTTGATTCCCTTGACCCCCGCCCTGAGTACCCCGAGCTTAACCTTGGATCCCTTCGGTCCCCTGAGGCGAGTCATGATGTCGTTGTTCGTCATCTTGACCCCCGCGATGGTAGAGTCGTTGACAAAAACGACTCGGTCTCCCGGCAAGATTCCCTGCTTCTCGCATGGTCCTCCGCTGACAGTCTTGATGACGACGAGAGTGTCCTCCACCATCTGGAACTGAATCCCGATTCCCTCGAAACTTCCGTTGAGGTTCTCGTTGGTCTTTTCCACGTCCTTAGCTTTGACATATGTGGAATGCGGGTCAAGCTGCTTGAGCATCCCCTCGATAGCGGCATCCACAAGTTTCTCGTCCTTGAGCTCATCCACATAGAGGTTTTTGATGAAGAATTCCGCCTGCTGTAGCTTCTGCATCTGTAGCTGGTCGAGCGTGACTGACTGTGCGAAGATGTTAGCTGCTGCAAAGAAGCACGCAGCGAAAAAGCATATTCTGTTCATTGTACAGTTTTCAGATTTCAGTTTTTAGTATCTTAGACTTTAGTTTTCCGTTTTTAATTTTGGGAGGAAAGGTGAGACGTCTTTTCCGTATGAGAGAAGTTCCCGTACCACACTGCTGCTGACGGCAGCGAGTGCCGGATTGGCAAATATCAGTACGGTCTCGATGCCAGTGAGCTGTCGGTTGACCTCCGCGATGTTTCGCTCGTACTCGAAGTCGGTGATGTTCCGTACCCCCCTGACGATTGCGTCGGCACCGACGCTGAGTGCGAGGTCGGTTGTAAGTCCTTCGTAGACCATCACCTCGACCCTTGGTTCATGCGCATAGATACTCATGATGTCGTCTTTCCGCTGTTCCGGTGAGAGGAGTCCTTTCTTTGTGGGGTGTACTCCGATGGCGATGACGATGCGGTCGGCGAAATTGAGGGAGCGTTGTACAATGTCGGCATGCCCTATGGTGAAGGGGTCGAAGCTGCCTGGGAAGAGGAGAGTCATTATTTTAGTTTAAAGTTTAAAGTTTATAGTTTAAAGAGCTATGCAGGAGGTTTTTCCCGGAGATTCCGGATAACCCGGAGAGGCCGGCATATCCGGAGGGTCCCAGCAGGATCAGGTTATGATGCTTCTGCTTCCTCCTCGTCGGGTAGGTCCTCCTCGATGACGAGGTTGTCGATGATGAAGTTCTGACGCTCCATGGTGTTTTTTCCCATGTAGTACTCGAGGAGTTCCTTGACCTGGTCGGTCTTGCGGAGTGTTACCTGTTCGAGGCGTATGTCCGGTCCGATAAAGTTCCGGAACTCGTCGGGTGAGATTTCGCCCAGTCCTTTGAATCGCGTGATTTCCGGTTCCGGGGACATAAGCTCAATTGCCTGCAGCCTCTCCTCCTCGGAGTAGCAGTAGCGAGTGATGTAGTCGCCCTTGTCCTCCGGCTTGTCCTTAGTAAGCTCCTTGAGGTTTTCCTTTTTGAGCCTTTTCTTCTTGTTCCGCACTCGGAAGAGAGGTGTCTGGAGGATGTAGACATGTCCTTTACGTATGAGTTCCGGGAAGAACTGCAGGAAGAACGTGATCATGAGGAGGCGAATGTGCATGCCGTCGACATCGGCATCCGTAGCCACGATGACCTTATTATATCTGAGTCCGTCGATTCCGTCCTCGATGTTGAGCGCCGCCTGGAGCAGGTTGAATTCCTCATTCTCGTATACCACCTTTTTGGTTTTTCCGAAGCAGTTGAACGGTTTTCCCCGTAGCGAGAATACCGCCTGGGTGTTGACATCGCGGCTTTTGGTGATGCTTCCGCTAGCAGAGTCTCCCTCAGTGATGAACACGCACGTCTCCTCCTTCTTGTCGCCCTTCGCGTCGTTGAAATGGAAGCGGCAGTCGCGAAGTTTCCTGTTGTGCAGGTTAGCTTTCTTTGCCCGTTCCCGCGCCAGCTTGGTGACTCCGGCAATTGCCTTTCTATCTCGCTCGTTGTCCTTGATTTTCTGCTCGATGGCCTCCGCCACATCCGGGTTCTTATGGAGGTAGTTGTCCACCTCCGTCTTGATGAAGTCGCCGACGAACTTATTGACCGAGACGCCTCCGTTAGGCGCCATGGTGAGCGATCCGAGCTTGATTTTGGTCTGGCTCTCGAACTGCGGTTCCTCCACGTTGATGGCTATAGCCGCAACGATTCCGCTCCTGATGTCAGCGAACTCATAGTTTTTTCCGTAGAACTCCTTGATTGTCCTGGCGATATGCTCCTTGAAAGCACTTTGGTGGGTTCCCCCCTGAATAGTGTGCTGCCCGTTGACGAAAGAGTGGTACTCCTCGCCGTACTGCTGGTTGGTGTGTGTGAAAGCGATTTCGATGTCGTCGCCCTTGAGATGTATAATCGGATAGATGGGCGTAGTGTCCATCGTGTCGGTGAGTAGGTCCTTGAGACCGTTGCGGGAGATGATGCGCCGTCCGTTATAGTAGATTTCCAGTCCGGTGTTGAGGTAAGTGTAGTTCCGGAGCATCGTCTCGACGAACTCCGGCTGGTACTTATAGTTAAGGAAGAGCGAGTCGTCGGGTTCGAATGCAATCATCGTTCCCGTCTCCTCGTTGGATTCCTCCGTGATGTCAGTCTGTATTTTTCCTTTTTCGAACGTAGCTTTCCTGACCTTTCCGTCCCTGAAGCTGCAGACCTCAAAATGGAGGCTGAGCGCATTGACCGCCTTAGTACCGACCCCGTTAAGTCCGACGCTCTTCTTGAAGGCCTTTGAGTCGTACTTTCCGCCGGTGTTGAGCATAGACACCGCCTCAATCATCTTTCCCTGCGGAATACCACGTCCATAGTCCCTAACGGTGACCTTCTTGTCGTCTTCGATGTCCACTTCGATCCGCTTTCCGGCGTTCATCTTGAACTCATCGATGGAGTTGTCGATGATTTCCTTGAGTAGCACATAGATTCCGTCCTCGGCATGTGATCCGTCGCCCAGTCGTCCGATGTACATACCCGGTCGGATACGAATATGATCCATGTCCTCCAGATGGACGATATTGTCGTCAGTATACTTGACGGTTTCTTGCTGACCGTTCTCAAAAATGTCGTTGTTCAGTTTTTCTTCAGCCATATTGATGCCCGGCTTTTTGCCAAGCGTTAATTTATTTAGTTTAGAGTTGAGAGTTGAGGGTTGAGGGGGGTAGAGCTGGAAAAGCGGCGGGGAGCGGCCGCAACAATGTTGCGGCATAGGAGACAACTCCTTCAGACACAGGAGACAACTCCTTCAGACGCCTGCCATCGTCATTCAATGGGCTTCTTCCAGCATCTACGGCGCTTGTGGATACGCCCCTCGAAATATATCCACTGGTTCTGGACCTTGGTGTTAGTCTCGAGTTCTACGCTCGTCTCGCACCACTCGTACCCCCCGCTGATGAAATAAGGCAGTAGGTCCTTGAAGAAGAGCGCGTTGACGCCTTTGCTCTGCCATTCCGGCCTGACGGCAATGAGGAGCATCTCGAGGTGGTTGGCATGCTTCCATTTGAACGCCTTGAGTAGGTGGAACCATCCGAAGGGGAACAGTTTTCCCTTGCATTTCTGAATCGCCTCTGAGAGCGACGGCATGCAGATGCCGACAGCGATGAGTTTTCCGTCCTTGTCCTCAATGGTAGAGACGAGTTCCGGGTCGACGAAGCTCATGTACATATCGATATACTGGTCGATTTGCTTCTCGGAAAGCTCCGAATATCCGAATAGTGGTGTGAACGCCGCGTTGATGACATTGAAGATGTCTCTTCCGTATGCCTTCTTGATGGCCTTGCAGCTCTTGTACTTCTTGATTCTGACCCCATATTTCTTCTCGACGATAGCCGACACCTTCATTAGCCGTTCCGGCACGCCGGTCTCCCTAGGAATGATGAGTCGCCATTCAACCCAGTCGATAGCCTTCTCGAATCCGAGTTCTACCATATGGTCGACATAATAATGGTGATTATAGATTGTGACCATAGTGCCTATTTCGTCGTGTCCCTCGTATAGCATGCCCTCGGGATCCATGTCTGTGAATCCCAGCGGTCCCTCAATTTCGTTCATACCACGTTCTTTTCCCCATTGCTCCACCGCCTTAATGAGTGCTGCGCTCACCTTCTTGTCGTCGACGAAGTCAATCCATCCGAACCTGACGCACTTATTCTTCCACGCCTCGTTAGCCTTGGAGTTGATGATAGCCACCACCCTCCCCACAGGTTTTCCGTCCTGGAAAGCCATGAACATCTGTGACTGGCAGAACTCCCTCGCTGCATTCTTTTTCGAGAGGGTGTTCTGTTGGTCGAAATAGAGTTCTGGTACTGCATACTTGCAGTCGGCATACAGGTCGTTATGGAACTTGACAAACTTATTAATTTCCCTTTTGGACTCGCCAATGGGTTTGATGATAATCTCTGACATATAAAAAACACAAGGAGTATAAAGGAAGAAAAGAAGTATTATTTATTCTTCTTAAATACCCAAAAAAGTTAATAAAAAATGTGTGAAAATACTTAAAATTGCAATTTTACGCAAATTTAGCAATTATCTTGCAAATATACCACATACGGCATACAAAAAAGTGTGAAATAAGTCATAAAAACAAGTTTTTTTGTGTTTTTACGAATAAATTTTAAATATTTTTTGCAGTTTCCACTAAAAATTCATAAATTTGGTCGTTAAATCTACACCTAGCAGAAAAAATCATCCAAAAATACAACTAATTACTATGCGACAATTAAAATCCTTCTTGTTGTCAGCCGTAGCATTTTGCGGTACAATGACAATGTCTGCCCAGACGACAGAGGCAGACTACCAGGAGGCCCTTCAGCTTGGTTATCGTCCAGCACCCTATTGGTTCGTACAGGCTCAGGGCGGTCTTGGCACCACCTTCACAAACAAGTCCTTCTCCGACCTTCTGTCCCCGACAGTAAGTGTTGGTTTCGGTCGATTCTTCGGTACCGGCGTAGGCGCCCGTCTCCACGTTAACGCGTGGGAGTCGAAAGGCGGATTCAAGTCGATAGACAAGACCTACAAGTTCAACTACATGAACTACGACCTCGACCTGTTGCTGAATCTGAGCAACATCTTCTCGAAGACCAACCGTCACTTCGTAGACGTGATTCTTGTAGGCGGAATCGGTCTGAACTACGCTTGGGGTAACGACGACCTGGACAAGATCCTGGCTAACGGTCCGCTTCCTGCAGAAAGCACTTCCAACGCCTGGGGCAAAGGCAAGAGCCGTGAGCACCTTTACAGCCACAACCTCCGTGTAGGCTTGCTGTTTGACTTCAACGTAGCCAAGAACTGGAGCGTAGGCCTAGAGGTAGACATGAACTCCCTGTCTGACCGTTTCAACTCGAAGTACAGCAACCGTGACGATTGGATGATGACAGCCCAGCTAGGTGTGACTTACAAGTTCGGTTTCAAGTCTCCTAAGAAACCCGACCCCATCATCGTGAAGAAGGTAGAGCCCGTGAAGGAACCGGAGCCCGTGAAAGAGCCGGAACCCGTGAAGGAGCCAGAACCCGTAGTTGCACCTCCGACACCAGTGACGCCTCCTACCCCGGTAGCTCCTCCGAAGCCCGTAGAAGTAAAGCCGGAGCCCGTGAAGGAAACGATTTACTACTTCGAGTCGAAGACCGAGCTTGACAGCTCTAACAGTCCTGAGGCAAAGATTAAGAAGATCGCCGAATGGGCAAAGAAGTATCCAAAGGGCAAGATCACCGTAACCGGTTATGCCGACAAGGGCACAGGCAACGCCGCCCGTAACCTGATGCTTTCTCAGAAGCGCGCTGACACAGTGGCTCAGGCCTTGAAGGACGCCGGAGTACCCGCCAGCCAGATCAGCATGGTAGAAGGACTTGGTGACACGGTTCAGCCTTATCCAGACAACAACGACTGGAACCGCTGCGTGATAATCGAAGGCGAATAAAACCCAATCAGAGATATTGCAGAAAGTGCCAACCGAAGGATTTCGGTTGGCACTTTCTTTTGAAGGGTTGGAGGGAGGGGAAGATTTCTTAGAGGGACTAGACGCTCTAGATGTTCTAGACATTCTAGATGTTCTAGAGGGACTAGATGTTCTAGACTTTCTAGATATTCTAGACATTCTAGAGGGACTAGATGTTCTAGACTTTCTAGGGGGGGGAAGGCTTTCTAGAGGGGGGGAGGAAAGCCTGGAGGATTAGGAGACAAGGAGGAGGGATATAGAGAAAACGCGCCCCCACGTGCATCGCTGCACACGGGGGCACACCCAAATATAATATAGTTAGCTAGTAGTGACGATAATAATGACCAATAATCATGCCGAGGGTTAGAAATACCTATAAGCAAACTTTATGGCCAATAATCAAGCCGGGGTTAGTAAGGCCAAGCTCCATCGGCGTTGCCCTCCTTGATGCCATCGAGCGCGAAAGAGCAATAAATGCTGAGGTTGCTTCGGTTGATGATGGTCATCGTACCGTTCGTGCCGTTCTGGTTAGTTGCGTTGATGTCCCAAACCATGAGCACGAGTCCGTTGTCGGCCGCCTGCTTAGCCGTCTCGTAGAAGAACGACTTGATGGACGCGTTGTGCTTGTCCTGGCTAGCTCCGCTGACACCGCTGAGGTCTCTCCAGTTAGCTCCGCATTCCCCCACGATGACAGGATATCCCTTGTCGACGAAGTTTGTCTTCATAAGCTGGAACTGGCTCTTCACCCAGTCCTCCTCTCCGAATGATGCGTTGTTCTCGGAATGGTGGTTGTTCTTTCCCCAGTAGTAGACTCCGCTACCCCCGCAGAAATCCCACGGGTCGTAGTAGTGTACCTCGACCATGAGCGCATCCTTTGCCTCATCGTTCGGCATGGTGAATCCATAAGCCGCGTTGGTGGTGGATGCGATGTTGACCGACGGTCCCTGCACGACGAGGGCACGCTGGCTGTTGTTACCACCCGTAGCCCGGACAGCCTCGACGAAGGCCTGGTTGTATCGGTTGAGGATAGGTGTGAGCTCCTGGTGATGGTTATGGAAGAGGTCGTACTGTTGGAACGGCTCGTTCATTCCTGCGAAGAGCAGGTGCTCGTCGTAGTCCTTGAACTCGTTTGCAATCTGCGTCCAGATGTTCTTAAGGTCGGCAATCTTGGCCGTGATGTCGTTCTCGTCCACCTTCTCGTAAGAAGAAGCGCTCTTGGAGAATCCGAGCACCTCAATCCATCCTCCGTCGTAGTGGTCGTTGAGCATGACATAGAGGTCAGCCGCGATGCAGTAGTTCACAACCTCCTTCACGCGTGCCATCCACTGTGCGTCAATCTTTCCGTCGGACGCATGCTGCATCCATGAGCACGGGATACGTACAGACTTGAATCCCTGGCTCTTGACATAGTCGAGCAACTGCTGAGTAGTTTTAGTAGACTGCCAAGCCGTCTCTGCCGCGAGGTTGCTTCCGCTAGCCTCCATGGTGTTTCCAAGGTTCCATCCCGGGTACATGTTCTTCGCGATGGTCTTGGCATCCGAGGTGATGTTGCCCATCTGTGCACCTTCCTGCGTGATGGTGGCTGTGACGGTGATGTCGTCGAGGATGAACGAGATGGTACCCTTACGCTCCGATCCGGCGTTCTTCGCCACGACGAAGGCATGGGTGGTCTCCTCCATTGCCCTTGTCTTTGCAGTGGTGAGTGAGTTGGAAATCCACTCGTTGTTGATTTTCACGGAATATTTTCCGTTCGCCGCCACCTTGATGTTGACGATACCGCCTTCAGCACCGATGGTAGACTCTTTTCCGGATGTGATGGTGATTCCGTCAGCAGAGAGCTGAGTGACGGTGACAGTCTTTGTCTCCCCCGCCACCGTCACATTGATGGTGGCAGTTCTTCCCTCCACCCCGTTGTATTCAGCGGCAGTGACCTCGTAGTTGTAAGTTACTGCCGACGATGACTTAGGCGCGACATTGAGCCATGACTCGCTGGCAGCAACCTGCGGAGCGGACGGAGCCTTCACAGAGAGTACGGCCGTTCCACCCTCACTGAAGAACGTCATCTCAGACTTGCTGACGATGAACTCCTTGGTCTTTCCGTAGTTCGCCTGGCTTTCGTCGTCATCGCTGCACGCCGAGTTAGCAAAAGCGAAAACTGCCAGCAGAAGCAGTGACATAAATTTGAAATATCTTTTCATTTCTTTTTTCAGATTTTTGTTTGCTCCCGCCGACACCCTGTGGATGCCGACAGGAGCCTAATAATGTTACTATCTATTCTTTACCCGGAACAATCACACTGTTGATTGTAGCCTTCACCTTGGACGAGTCGACGAGGTCCTTCCAGAGTCCGTAGAGCTCGATGGTCCAGACGCACGGTCCCGGAGTCGCATCACCCGAAAGCGGTGCCCAAACCTCGTAAGTTCCGTCTCCTGTAACGTTAGCTGCCGCCTTTTCGAATCCACCCCAGTACTGGCATCCCCATGCCTGGTCTGCGAACGAGAGCTCGGTCTTGTATGAGCCAGCCGCGCCACTGGCGAGGTTACCGTCGATACCTGTGATCGTGAAGTTGACAATCATATAGGAGTTCTTGAACTTGAGGTTGCTGTAGTTAGCCCCCTGGTTCTTTGAGTCGCCCCACTCGTTGTAGATTTCGACACGACCGTCCACTCCGTTTCCGTCCTTATTGTTGAAGAGGACTTTGGAGTTGTCCACATAGTACTGAATAGCGCTGTCGTCGACGTCGAATGAAATGCTCTCGATGGTGGCCTTTACGTTGCTGATGGCATCACCGAGCTGCGTGTGCAGACCGTCGATGTCGATGCAGAACACAGCAGCCCCCTCAGCCAGAGCCGCCGTCTCCATCCACACGGTGTACGTTCCGTTCTTCGTGACGTGGCAGTCGTACTTGCAGTTGAATCCGCTCCAGAGAGACGGGTCCCAGCTGTCGTCAGCGTATTCCAGTCCACCGTAGCAGTCGACACCATCCTCAGGAAGTCCTTCAAGCGTGAACTTCACGATCATGTTCTTCTCAAACTTGAGCTTGTTGATGTCGATGGGCGGGTTGGCGTTGGTTCCAGCCCCATAGAGGTTGAATATTTCGATACGGAACCGTCCGTTATTCTCGATGTCCCCATAGATGATCTTCGAGTTGTCGACATCGAGCGTAGCCTGTGGCTCAGCCTCGCGCACGGAGCGGACTGAGAGACCGAGCTGCCGGGCGCTGGTTCCCGTAGCGAAATTGTCGTTGGAGAAAGTAATGGTGTTGGCATAGTCACCGTTGGTAGGGTTAATATTTCCCGACCAGTAGTATCCGGCCACTCCCTCGTCGGCGACAGACGTCAGATTACGATATCCAGCGGCAGGGAAGAACACGTAGTTCCCGTTCTTTGCCGTGAGCTTGTATCCAGGAACCCCTTCAATCTCCGTAAATTCCTTTGTCGTGTTGGCCATGAGCTCCTCAATCTGAGCCTGTGTCGGCATCATGCTCTGCTTAGTTGCCTCTCCGTCGATAGCGCTGCTGATGGCGAGCGCAATGTCGTTCTGCGTCCCTGCGATGTCGCCTGTGGCGTACTGCGCCGCATACTCCGATGTTTTGAGTCCGGTGATGTCACCATATCCATAGAGACCACCGAGCTCCGTCTCAGCCTCTGCTCCGAGGTTGTACTTGGCCCACATGACGGTAAGTCCGAGGTCGACATACTCCATCTCCATGTTCTTGGTTGTGAAAGACTGTACGTCGCTGTATACCAGTCCGTCTCCAATCTTGAAGTAAGACGCATAGTAGTAAGTCTTTCCCGGAAGCAGACCCTCCACTTGCTGAGAGAAAGAGGTAGCCTCACCGGCAGCCGGGAAGTCGACGCCCTCCTGGACCCCTTCCTCATCAGCCGCGAGCTTGAATCCATACTCGATTTCGGTAGCCCCCGCATTGATGATGTCGGCCGTCTGGCTGACCGTAGCGTTGAGAGTAGCCTTCGTAGCCGTGACCTCGCCCGTTGTAGAGGCGATGTCGGCATCGGTGGTGTAGAAAGACTTCACATCTCCATACTGCGTGACTTTTCCCTGAAGGGTGACATAAGTGGCATAATAGTAAGTTTGTCCCTTCGTCAGCTCCGCGATAGTAGCCGTTACCGTTCCATCCTGTGCAATCGTTCCCGGCTGTCGTTTACCGCTGGTAGTCGGGGTGTTGGAAGTAGAGTATACCGTACCGACCTCGTAAGACGCCGAAGCGAATGAAGAGAGGTCGAGCACCGTACCCGTAGTGGTGGCAGTAGTCGCCGTGACCGCCGCCTCTCCCGTCTGTACGACAGATATAATGTTTCCGTTGTATGCCTTGTAGTCGTCGTCATCATCAGAACAAGCCGTGAACGCGAATCCTGCTGCGAGACATGCGGCACCTAAAATATATTTTGCATTCATAATTCGTCAAAGATTTTTATAGGTTATTCAGTTGCTTCAGGATTCATCACGTTGCTTCCGCTGTCCATCACTACCTTGATAGTGACCTCGAGCGAGCTGGTGAACACATAGTTAGGCGCGTCAGCCGCAGTAGCTCCCCACGGGTTGAGGATATAACGTCTGGCCGTTCCCGGGTCGTCTCCCACACCACGGTCGATGACAGAGTCGTCGAAGGGCACGTCCTTTCCATCCGCCTTGATGCTGGTGATGATGAGGTCGACATTGACGTTGTCCTTGAATATCTTCGCCACATCGAGGAATATACCGTAAGGCTTGTCGCTGCTACCGTTGATAGTGAATGTGTAGCTGCCGTCGCCGGTGATGAAGACGTTCTCAGAAGTCTGGAACACCCAGTCGGTGTCGAAGAACTGCAGAATACCCGTGTATCGCTTCACATCACCCGCTCCCGCCACAACGGGCACGAGGTGGTAACCCATATACTGAATGCGGTTGCCCTGGTCGTCCTTCATCTCCGATCCGAGCCAGAGGTCCTTGATTCCACCAGTGTAGTCGTCGAGCACCACCTGCATGATTCTGAGCGTGTTGTCAGCATTAGCCTTCATCTGGAAAGTGCCGTCAGAAGAGAGGTTCTCGGCGATGATTCCGTCGGAGAAGGTGTACACACCGTCGTCAGAGAGGGTGTAAGTACCCGAAACGACGTCTCCGCTGCCAGCAGTGTACTTGTAAGAGTTGTCATTACGGTTGAATTCCAGACGTATGTCGCTGATGGCGTCGTTGGCGGTGTAGCTTCCCGTGATCCCCTTGTTGGTACCGTCGAGGTTCATGATGTCGAACCAGTCCTCCTCGGCGAACTTGAACGTC
>FLNY01000775.1_pt1 | contig 13659 bp, 13 predicted proteins | sample 1140381 | NCBI WGS metagenome assembly FLNY01 (sample SAMEA3878172, study PRJEB12797) | bioreactor metagenome | biome: Moose rumen | place: Sweden | collected 2011-10
GCACGCCGCGCGAGGAAGATGACTCCGCCGAAGGAGGCGGGATCCTCCAGCCCGCCATCGTCTCCCGTATCGGTCGACGCATCGTCTTTGACGTCGATACAGCCCGCAGGCTGGCCGACGGTTTCCAATCAACTCGGAAGAGATAGTGGCAGATTAGGCTCCTCTTTCAGGGCGGATATTGCCATCGCAGGACAAAGCTCGGGATGCTTTGCCCTGCGGTGGTGTGCTATATTCTCTCGAGCCCTAATGGGCTCTCCCTTCAATCAGTGCTTGCTGTGTCGTTGGCAACTCATCACAACCCTTGTAAGGGGGTTGGTATTGTGTTACCAATCGACATTGCATGTTGGCAGAGGACGGGCAAGCCCGGAATTGGCGAATCCGAAAAAATACCTACCTTTGCGACGAAGCCGATTGAACCGATGAAACTGCTGCAAGACTACGCTTCCATCCTCTCCGGACTGCTGAAAGACCAGCGCCTTTTGGCAGAGGAGCGTTATCGGTTGATGCACTTTGTCGTGAAGCAACAGGTTGAGAGTTGTCTATGTTTTTAACGCGATAGCCAAGCCCATACCGCACTTTTCATTGGAAGCCACATAGTGGATAGAAGATAATCGGTTTTGGAATTATGGGGAAAAGTTATACTTTTGTAGAAACTTCTTTCGACATGAAAAAATCTATCATCTTACTACTGTTTATCGCTTGTGTTTCAGGCAGAATCGCCTCTGCGCAAACCATAAGCGGAGAAGCACCGCGATTTCGCGTTGCTGTCCAGGGAGGTTATGGATACCGATTGGGAAAGATACAGGAATCCGGCCACAACGTCATTAACCAGCATAACAAGAAATTGAAGTGGGGGGTTGTTTATGGTGCCGATGCAACCTGGTTCGTCGCCAATGATTTCGGTTTTGGACTCAAGTTCAACAATCTGCGTTCCAAGGCAGAGGATGCGGTAACCATAACCTATGACGATGGCTCTACAAAATCAGGAATGTATCGCGATGTCGTGGATCTTCGATTCCTTGGCGCTATGGCATCAACTCGCTCTGTTACCCCAAGCGGCAGATGGATCTTCCTGGTTGACTGTGGCCTTGGATATTTATCATTAGTGAACAATGGACGAGTTATCGACCCTATGGCCATCAAAGGAGGAACTTTAGGTTTTTGCGCTGATGCGGGCGTGGATTTCCGGCTGATGAACAAGTTGTATCTTGGATTGTCAATCAATGCAATCAGTGGAACTCTAACCTCTTATTCTCTTACCCAAGACGGTCGTACGGAGACCATCAGCCTTGATAAGGATGAGTATGAGACACTTCATCACATGACAGCGTCCATTGGCCTGCGGTTGTACTTATAATGACAATTATTCTTGACTTGATGAAAAAGGCTCACATACTTCTGCTGCTGAGTTTGGTGCTGACCCTATCCTCCTGTGGGGCAGCTCGGTATTACGCTGGTTTCACGCCAGAAGCGGCAAAAAAGGGAATGGTTGTATTGGGGCCCAGTTCTGTCCAGTACTATATTGATAAACAGAATAAAGAAGCTTATGACGATTCCCTTTCAACCGCTTCAGAGTCGTTGATAGCCACGGTTTTAGAAGAATTGAATCTCCCTGTATCCCAAAGAGTTCAACTCGATTCTGTCCAGAAGGAAGAGGCTGTTGCCTTTATGCGCTTTATTACAGCAAAGGACAAAAAACTTCGGGGAGATTACCCTATCCCTGGTTTGTTTGATGAACTGCTGGAATCAAAAGGCCAACGTTATGGGTTACTCATCTATGCAGACGGAATGAGTCGCGATACCAAAGGGTATGCGAAGGAGGTAGCCAAGGATGTCCTTCTCGGGGTGGCCACCGCCGTTTTGACGATGGGGACGATGTCTGTTTATGGAACTTCAGTGTATTGTGTTTCCCATATTTATGTTGCTATTCTGGACTCGGATACTGACCGCGTTGTGTTCTATAACTCATCTGTCCCACGGGAGAGTCATCCGCTGAAGCCTAATCCCGTCCGTAAGCAACTTGAAGATGTATTCAAGGATTTTTTGAAACAATAAGATCCTTCTTCTGCCAATATTTCAAATTACAATATCGAACTTATCCTTCATTCGCCCTTTTGAGTAGAGGGAGTATTCATGTATGCTTACAAACAACTATTGTTGACTCTTTCTTGTTGATATTGGGATACGATTTGGGATACTAAAAAACAAAAAATCCCACTCAGCATCATCTGAATGGGATTCTTGTGGAGGTGAGCGGACTCGAACCGCTGTCCAAACGCCGGGCCAGGCGGCTTTCTACATGCTTATCCGGCCTTTGATTGTAGGGAAGGACCTGCCGGGCGGCGGGCGAATCCAACCTTAGCCTTTAGGTCTTGACTGCATTTAAAGGCGTCCTGCAGCGCAGCCTCAAATTGATGATACCCCTTTGCCGGTTCTTAAGAGGCGGAAGCCCCGAGGGATACTCGTCGGCCCCGCAACCTTGGCGGGACGGATTAAGCTAATTGGACTTGGCCGAATTAGGCAGCGAGTGCATAGTTGTCAGTGGCAACTGATTTTTTGAAGTCTCACTTGAGCGGGCAAGGCTTCGAGGCCCGACATGCTTACCGTCCAATCCAAACGCTGTCAAAACCAAAACACCCCCATTGGACAAGTGGATGCAAAGGTAAGAAAAAATTGTTTAACTTTGCAACCAATGCGAAAACATGCGTTAATATTGCTTTCTGTCCTTGTTGCTGCTTCCTGCGGAAGTTCACGAAAGGCAGCCACTCCCATAAGCGCAGAGGATCTTAACACATATCCCGTTCAGCAGGCACAGATAATCCAGACAGAAGTGGGGGAAGTCTCAAAAGAAGAAGTCTCCTCTTCCCCGGAAAAACAGGAGCCGGAGGAAGCCGCACCTCAAAAAAAGGACCTTGCTTCCCAGATTTTAGAATATGCCCGCACTTTCACCGGAACGCCTTACCGCCTTGGCGCGCGCGGTCCTAAGGAATTCGACTGCTCAGGTTTCACGACCTACGTTTTCAAGCACTTTGGCTATGACCTGCCTCCGTACAGCGTGAGCCAGTTCCGCGAAGGTACCGAAGTAGAGTCCTTCGGAGACCTGCGCCCCGGAGACCTTGTTTTCTTTGGAAAACGCGGCAGCGTTCGCAATATCGGCCATGTGGGAATAGTTGTTTCCATAGACGAGGAAAGAGGCGGGTTCTACTTCATTCACGCATCTACGGCAAAAGGGGTGAAGGAAGATTCATCCCTTCACCCCTATTATCTCATGCGCTACATGGGCGCACGGCGCATTATCAAGGATTAGTGCTTCTTGGGCGCGATATAGCGTACATAACCAAACTGAATACCCAGCTGCTCGACGTCGCGTGCGATGGTGAATCGGTCAAGCTTTCCGCCTGCTCCCACAATAACCTGCCCCTCTTCGTCATTTGCAACACCCCACTGCTTTGTCTGGCGGCTTGTCTGATATGCAACACCGAAAATGGGGACGCTAAGGGTTATGGCACTTCCATCCCTTAGGCGTACCGCAAGACCGCCGCATGCCTTGAATCCGATGTCAAAAGCGCGCGTATGACGTATTTTGACGCTTTCTGAACCATCCTTTGGAATGGGCCTGGACGCGACTACGCCATAATTGCTGTAGAGGCGGGCTTCGCCGAAGACTCCCACAGTCCTGCTGCCGAAAAATGACATGTATTTGCGGCCGTTAAAGGAAACGCCGCCGGCATGGCGAAGCATATGACGGTGTGAGAACTGCCAGTTGAGGTCTTCTTCGTCAGAACCTATGACGTCACGGAAATCCAGCCGGAGGTCTGTATCCAGGAGATAACCGCTGTAATGTACGCTCACGCCAATGGAAAGATCGTCGGCGATAAATGTGGAGAAGGAAGGTGAAACGCTCCAAATCTGTGCTTTTCCGTTGCCGATATTGAGGAGTGAGAATACGGAATAGCCGTCTCCGTCTGCATTGCCGGAAGCGACAAAACTACGGAACGTTCCGCTTATACCGAAGGCATGGTTGCCCTTTTCAATGAAGGTTACGTGTCCCTTTTCGGGATCTGTGTATCTGTTCAGGATTCCCGATAATCCCTGCCCGGAGGCACCCAAGGCAACAGTCACAAGGACCGCGGTAAGAATGAGTTTTTTCATGGGTTACTGAATTTCAAAAAGATTAAGGAAACCCGTCATCATGAACACCTGGCGGATGTCGTCATTGATGTCTTTCACAATAACCTTTCCTCCTTTTGCAGCCGCTGCCTTGCGCATTGTAAGGAAGATGCGAAGCCCTGATGAGGAGATGTAATCAAGACCGGAACAATCAACGATAATGGTACCGCTCGCGTCTTCGAGGACGGGTTCCATCTTTGAAGATACTTCTACGGATGACGGCGTGTCCAGACGGCCCACAAGGGCCACTGTGATAACTTTGTTTTCTTTGGTAATTTTCACTTCCATATCTTTACAGTTTTTTTGTCATTGTGAGTATATTCTTGTCCTCAAGGCGTTCGTAGCTCACCTTGTCCATGATTTTCCTTACAATGTGAATACCGAGACCGCCTATTTCGCGTTCTTCGATACCAAGGGTAATATCGGCCTCAGGAGCAGACGTGGGATCAAATGGCACTCCACTGTCCGTCACCGTAAAGTCCAGACGTTCTTCCCTTATGATGGCCTCGATATCCACCAGACCGTCGGTGCCGGGGGGATAGGCATAGAGAATAACGTTGGTGACCGCTTCCTCCAGGGCAAGGTTAAGGCTCATGGAAAGGCCGGTATCAATCTTGGCTTCCCGTGCCACGTCTTCCATGAACCCGGCGAGCTGCGGGATTTGCTGGATGTCATTGTGGAGGACAAGACGTTTCTCCGTAGGTACTTCGTCGTCTTTCAACTCCGGCAGATAATGGATGAACAGCATGGTTATATCGTCGCTTTGGGGTGCTTCACCCACGTAATTGGAAATGGCATTCTGCATGGCCACGAGATGGTCATGAGCCTGCCGGCGCATGTGCAGTACGTTTTCCATCCTGCTCTCACCAAACAGGTGATGATGTTCATTCTCGGCCTCGGTAACGCCATCCGTATATAGGAAAATTGCATCGTCGTACATGAGCCTCGTCTGCTGGGCAGTGAAAGTCTTGCCGCTCACTATAGCGAGGGGTAAGTTGGAATCTACTTCGAGTTTCCTCACCTCGTCCGAAAGTATGAGAGGCGCGTTGTGTCCGGCGTTGCAGTAATCAAGCTGCCCCGTCTTCATGTCAAGAATGCCCAGGAAGAAGGTGACGAACATGTTGTTCTCGTTGACACCGGCCATGGAATCGTTTATTGCCGATACTATTCTTGCAGGATTGCTCTCATGGGCCGATACATTGCGGAACAGGCTGCGTGTGACCGCCATCACGAGGGAAGCCGGAACACCCTTCCCGGAAACGTCTCCTATGCAGAAGAAAAGCTTTTCGTCCCTTATATAGAAGTCGTAAAGGTCTCCGCCGACTTCCTTCGCCGGAACTATGGTTGCAGCCATGTCTATGTCTGTTCTCTCCGGGAAAGGAGGGAAAGCCTTGGGGACCATGGACATCTGGATGTCACGGCCAATCTTGAGCTCGCTTTCCATGCTCTGCCTCTTCTCCTCAACCGCCTGGAATTTTATCTGGTTTTTAGCCACAGTCCTCAGAATGAGAAGGAGCATGGCGATGCCGAGTATCTGCAGCAGAGTTACCCATGTGCTTGTTTTCTTGAGATTGGCAAAAATCTCGTTCTCGGGGATAACTGTTGACATGGACCATCCCGTTCGCTCTATGGGAGAGAAATAAACATAATTGTTTTTGCCTTTCAGCCCCTTCACCTGCATCATGCCGCTCTCCCCGCTTAACATGGCGTCGGCAATCTTGTTGTAATTCTCCTTGTCACTCAGTTTTTCGGCAAAGTCGTACACGTTGCTCCTCATCACCAGGCTGTCTACAGGACACATCATCACCGTGCCGTTACGGCTTATAATTGTCCTGAAGGAATGCGGATACAGCGCTTCGGATTCACCCAACTGCTCATACAGCCAGTCAAGAGCGACATCTGCCGTGAGAACCGCAGCATTATTGCCTTGCTTGTCGGCGATGGGGATGGAATACGTTGCCACGAGGCGTTCAGAGCCCTGAGTGTCGTAATAAGGCTCAGACCAGTGACCTTCACCCATCTCCAGCGGTTTTTTGAACCACTCGCGGGAAGGGTAATCATACTCTGGAGTAGCAAGTGACTTTACGATAAGTTCCCCCGTGTCTTCATCTGCATATGCGAAGGGTGCAAAAAGCGGCATCTTGCTGTTATAGCCCGGCACAAGTGAAACAGAACAACCCACGATTGTGGGATTGTCATTAACCAGGCCGATGGCGACGGAGGCAAGGCTGTCCGGAGCGTAAAGGCACCACTGCACAACGCGGGCGCTGTTCCTGAGGGCTGACTCGGTTTCCGTTACAACCTCCATAATCTTGTCCTTGGTCTGGTCCATTGCCCTGTCGGCCCTCAGAAGTGCTTCCTTCTTGATGGCGTTATAGGAGAATTTCACCTGAAACAGCGCAGTACCTTCCAGGGTGAGCGCGGCGACAAGAACCAGTAGGAGTCCCATGAGCGCAGACCGTTTGATTAGCGCATTGAGCGGGTGTTTTTTCAATTCTGCCATAGTCATTGTTTATTCATCATCTGTATCTCCCATAACAATAAGGAGATGATCACCGGTTTCAAGTTTCATGCTGCCGTGCGGGACAAGGAATTTCCCGTCTCTTCTCACCATCATCACGCGTATTCCGTGAGGAAGGTGCATGTCCCTCAGGGTATCGGCCCCTTCCTGAAGTTCGCCGGGACCGACGATATGATCCCTGAGCATGCCCATCTCTTCAGGAAGGTCCAGGCCGAAGTTTTCCACTTCGGGGTCCTCATCCATAATAAGATTGAGCTTTTTTGCAACGGCAGGCAGGGTCATGCCCTGAATGGTAAGGGAAAGGATGGTTACAACCACGACGACATCAAATATAAAACCAGCCTGTTCCACATTATGGACAACCGCATAAAGGGCAAAGAGGATAGGTCCTGCGCCTTTGAGTCCCACCCAAGAGACGAGCATCTTTGCCCTTACGGGAAGTTTCTTGAACGGAAGCAGCGTAAGAAAAACGCTGGCCGGACGGGCCACAAACATCATGAAAAGGCCTATTAGCAGTGCCGGAACGATGACCCGGGGCAAATTCGAAGGGTTTGCAAGAAGGCCCAGAATGAGGACCATCAGTAGTTGTGCCAACCATGAAATACCGTCAAAAAACTTGAGCACTTCCCTCTTTTCCGGAAGCTTTCCGGAATTGCCTATGCGGATTGCAGCCACATACATGGCAAGCAGACCGCTTGCTCCGAGAATAGTTGATATACCGTCCGTGAGGAACGCCACGCTAAGGGTAAGTATGCTCACAAGCGGTGCGGAGCCAGGATTGATCTTTTGTATGAGCCATGCGCCGAAACGGCCGAAGAGCCGGCCCAGAAGCAGTCCCATAGCCGCCTGATAGAGGAAAACGAGTAGGGAGAATGCCGCCATCACACCTTCCGAAGGGAAAGAAGAGATAAATTCCCCGCCCCCCGTAATTATGCCGGTGAGAAGGATGGTGAGTATGTAGGCCATAGGGTCATTACTGCCGCTCTCAAGCTCGATGAGCGGGCCCAGATTTTCCCTCAGGTGCAGTTTACGGCTGTGAAGAATGGAAAAAACCGAAGTTGAGTCTGTAGATGAAAGGATGGCCGCAACAAGGAGTGATGCGAAAACGGACAGTCTTGTACCGTTCACGCCCCTGCCCGACACAAAGTAAATGAAGGCTCCCGTAAGTGCGACAGTGAGAATGACGCCAAGAGTTGACAGCAGCGCGCCTTGCCGAAGGACAGGCTTTGTCTCCTTCATGTCTGTATGGAGACCGCCGGTTATGAGGATAATGGCAATGGCAAGGTGGCATAGGAATTCTGCCATATGGAGATTGGTTAGCTGTAGTCCAAACCCGTCATTTCCCGCCGCCATGCCTATGATGAGCACGAGGAGCATTGAAGGGACGCCAAACCTGGAGCCAAGCTTCTGTGACATCACCGCCACAATGACGAGGATGGCAAGAAGGAGGAGAAGATTCCCCGACTGCAGCTGAATGGTAAACATCTACTTGAGGATTGGCTTTAGGACTTCCCTGAATTCGGGCATGGGGCACCGTGTATCACGTTCCACAATAAGTGTTTTGAGGCCGGCATAAGGGCCGATGAGCGACTCGACTTCTTTCAATGGTATGTCCTTGCCGAAATATTCCGGGGCAAAAGCCTCCCAGAACTTTACGGAAAGGCTTTTTGGCATATGAAAAGTGGGAAGGATGAATTCTTCCGAGGAAAGGCAGCAGCTAAGATATACCATGGCGATGTCAAAGAGGTGGTTTCCCCAGCAGAAGTCTCCAAGGTCTATGAAATATTTCTTTCCGTCCGGAGTAAAAATGCCGTTGGAGAACTGGAGGTCTCCATGCACAGCCGTATGCTCATCCGGGGTATCGGAAATGAATTTTGACAGTTTGTCCTTTTCGGCGCTGGTGAAGAAAGGATTCTCCTCCAGCAGCCTGTAGTAACGGTCCTTTACGTTCTCAAACTGAGTGGTATCTACCTTGGTTGCATGTAAATCCCTGCACATTCCGGCAAAATCGGCGGCAAACTCAGCCAGCCTTTCGGGCTCGTCGGCAGTTGCACGTGAAAAAGACTTCTTCCCCGCGATGCGGCGAAACAGGATGCCGTACCTGCCATCTTCAGTGACAACATACTCGCCAGGCTCAGGTGTGAGGATACCCATGGCGTAAACCTTCCTTGCCAGCTTCATCTCATCCAGAGGCTGTACGATCTTCCCCGGGAAATAAAGCTTGAGCATGAGCTCGCTGTCATACTTGCAGTCGTAGCTCTCCCCGTTTGCACCGCCGCCGAAGAGAACAAAATCGTCAAGGGATATCTTTCTGGCTTCCATATGTTTAACTATTCATAAACGGCAACTCTTCAACCTGTGAAAGGAGGAATTCCGCCATCATGTCATTTGCAGGAGAGGGACCGTTGAGGGTGTCAAACAGGAATCTGAGGCCAGCTTTGCCGCCGCCGTTCTTGAGAACAAATGCAATGCAAAGGTTCTGCGGAGCGATGCTGGACGATATGATATCCAGGTCTGTAAGTCCCATCTGGTATGAAGCAATCTGGAACGCCCCGTCGGAATAATCCTTTATAAGACGGTCGATGTCTCCCAGGGTATTGAATTTGAATGCCTTGAAAACCTCCAAATAAGGCATGAGCGACACTTCATGGATCTCTGCCTGGTTTATTGCCGCAATGTCTGACAGAAGGCGGCCGAAGGGATGAAGATTCAGATAACTGCGATATGTTTCACCGTCAAGCGGAGCATCATCCAGATTGCCGGATGCCACGAGGCCCTGAACCCTGCGCCTGTAATCGGCAAGCTCTCCCCTTATAGTGGAGAATTCATCATCTACAAGTTCCAGAAGCCCGGCTATGCGGCTCATCGACCGCCTGTAATGCAGGGGAATTTCAACTCCGCTCTTGTAACCGGTGTCGTGGTTCATATTGGCCCACGCATGCTGCAGGAGCGTTCTCATCTGTACTTCGAACTTATAGGGGAAGTCTTTCGTGGAGCAGACATAATGAAGCGACAGGTAGCCGAAACTGTCTATTTCCAGAAGTTTGCGCTTATCCACGGAATTGGCCCAGTCCACATCGTAAAGGCGGTCCACTGCAGAAGCGACCTTGTCTACATCGGCGCTGTAGAAGGTAATAACACGAAGGCCGACAATATCTGTTATGTCGGCCAAAGTCTTGTATTTGGAGCCTTTCAGCTCAAGTTTTCCTGCAAGGGAATCTTCCGTCTTTACCCTGTACTCCACCGCCGCAACTACAATCCCCGCCTTTGCGAAAGTTTCGCAAAGCGTCCGGTGGATCTGGTCGGCCATACTGACAAATAGCGGCTTGTTCTGCCTGTATTCCTCCAGTATGGCGCAACAGTGTTCATCAAGGTGCCTGTCCATTCTTGCCTATGCCTCAGGGGCCATTGTAGTATAGACGTTTGTCACATCCTCATCGTCCTCCAGAAGGCCGATAAGTTTTTCGAGGGTGGTCCTCTGCTCCGGCGTCACTTCCTTGAGGTCCACGTTGGGGATTTGCTCGAAGCCTCCGGAGATGAGGTCGTAACCCTTTTCTTCTATATACTTCTGGATTTGTCCATATGCGCCGAAGTCCCCGTAGATTGAGATTTCTACGGTAACGTTTTCATCCTCGTCCTCCACTTCCTGCTTGAATACTTCCTCTGCGCCAAAGTCAATGAGTTCCAGTTCAAGTTCGTCAACGTCTATGGGTTTTGCAGGGTCTTCCTTGATGCGGAAGACGCACTTGTGGTCGAACATGAAGGCTACCGAGCCGCTTGTCCCGAGGGAACCGCCGCACTTCGTGAAATAGCTGCGCACATTCGCCACGGTGCGGGTATTGTTGTCAGTTGCCGCTTCTACCAGGTATGCAATGCCGAAAGGACCGTATCCTTCATAGACTATCTCCTTGAAGTCTCCGCTCTTTGCCTCGGTTGCCTTCTTGATGGCGCGCTCGATGTTTTCCTTGGGCATCTGCTCGCTCTTGGCCTCCGCTATGAGGGCACGGAGACGGGGGTTGCCGGTCACTTCGGCGCCGCCCTGTTTCACGGCGATGGTTATTTCCTTGCCAAGTTTGGTAAACGTTTTGGCCATGTGGCCCCAACGCTTCATTTTCCTTTCCTTGCGGAATTCAAATGCTCTTCCCATAATTACTCGGCTGTTTCGATGCGGGTGATATACTTGTCAATCTCAATTGCCTCGGGAGCGCCTGCCCACTTGTCCTTCACTTCCTTGTAGAAGGAGAGGGCCTTTGCGGGATCTCCGCAAGCCTCGGCGGCGATGCCGGCCTTGATGAGATAACCTGCGGCAAATGCATTGTCGGAGGTCTTTGCAGCCTTTTCGAACCACTTCACGGCCTCCTGATAGTCTTCAAGGTCGCAGTATGCGTCGCCGATGCAGGCCTGGGCCTTGCCAAGCATTATAACATCTTTACCGTTATACTTCTTGAGGTAGGAAATAGCTTCCTCGGGAGCGCCGCTCCTCAGTTTTGCGATACCTGCGTAAAGGTATGCGGCCTCGCCTGCCTTTGAGCCATACTGGGAAATGATGTCCTCAAGGCCAAGCGAATTGTCGTCTCCTGCGAGGGCAAGCTCGTACTCCCCTGCCTCGAACCAGCGCTCTGCCTGGGCGAGCTGGTTCACGGCCTCGACTTTCTTAGGCTGAAGCACGAAACGGTTGTAGGCCAGGATTGCAAGCGCAATTACAAGAAGGCCGATAACGATGCCATAAATGAGTTTACCGTTCTCTTTGAAAAACTGATCTGTCTTGGAAACAGCCTCAACAACGTTCTGCTGACGGATTTCCTGTTCTGACTTGGTTACTTTTGCCATAATATTAATTGTTTTCTAATTATCGTTTAAGCCTGCAAATTTAGGAAAAATATTATATATTTGCAATTGTAATAAACGTGACATGCCCCGCCTCAAGAAAATAATCGCTGCCGACTTCAGGAACATCCGGATGGAGCAGCTGTCCTTCTCTCCAAACGTAAACTGCATAAGCGGTAACAATGGTGAGGGCAAGACCAATCTCCTTGATGCCATTTACTACCTTTCCATGACCAAAAGCGCATTCCCGACGCCAGACCGTTACAATTTCAGATACGGATGTGAAGGGTTCTCGCTTTCGGGCACATATGCCATGGAAAACGGTGTGGAGTCGCGTTTTTCAATGGCAGTAAAAGACGGGGAAAAGAAACTTGTGAGGGACGACAAGCCCTATAAGCGCCTGAGCGAGCATATAGGAACACTTCCCATAGTAATGGTATCCCCCGGCGACAGCGCCCTCATAAGTGAATCGGGCGAAGAGCGCCGGCGCCTTTCAAACGCAGTCCTCTCCCAGATGGACAGGGAATACCTGTTCGCAATACAGGCATATACGCGGTACCTCACGCAGCGGAACAGGCTCCTCAAGGACTTCCGGGCCGATGAAAACCTCCTCGGCGTCCTTGACGAAAAGATGGATCCCCTTGCAGAGCGCATCTTCGACTCAAGAAAGCGCTTTGCGGCAGACATGCAGCCCGTCGTGGCCGAATACTACCGTCTCATATCAGGCGGCAAGGAAGGCGTTTCCATCGAATACAAGTCAGACATTGCATCGGCCCCGCTGAGGGAGATACTGCGCAGCTCAAGGGAAAAGGATTTTGCCCTCAGATACACATCGGCAGGCATCCAGAGAGACGATTTTGTATTTTCAATGGACGGCCATCCCATTCGCCGTGCAGGCAGCCAGGGGCAGCAGAAAAGTTTCCTCGTGGCGCTCAAGTTCGCGCAGTACGAGATAATGAAGCGCTCCTACGGTTTCGCCCCCATTCTCCTTCTTGACGACGTGTTCGACAAGCTTGACCTCGGGCGCATTTCCAACCTCATATCAATGGTTGCGGGGGCCGATTTCGGCCAGATTTTCCTAACGGATACAGACTCTGCGCGCATCCGCAGCATAGTTGACTCAATTACAGACGACCGTGCATACTTCGTTGCGGAGAGCGGACATTTCACGGAGGTTCAATAATGGCAGACAGCGTTCGCATACACCGGAAGGATGCCGTCCCGATGGAGGAACTGGTTCATGATTACATAAAGTCCATGCGCCTTGCAGCCGGGCTCAATACCCAGCGCATCTTCGCCGCCTGGGACGCATGTTCCGGCGCCGGGAGGTTCACAATGAAGCGCTTCTTCCGCGGCGGCAAGCTGTACATCACGCTCAGTTCATCGGTCATTCGCAACCAACTGTATTTCCAAAAGAAAGAGCTCATCGAAAAGATGAACTCTTATCTCACTAATGATGAACTGTTTACGGCCGACAACCGCACGGTAAACTTTATTAGCGAACTTATTCTGAAGTAACTACCTCGACCGGCTTGTGGTCAGGAACAAGGCTCTTCATAATTATCCAGGCCAGCAGATATGCAAGACCGCAGAAGCAGAACATGATGAAGTAGCCCGCAGGCTTGCCTTCAAATCCCATGAACGTGAAAGCGGCTCCCTTGCCCTCGGCATAGGTGAACAGGGCGCCTGCAACCTTCTGGATAATCATGGAGCCCATACCGCCCGCCATTGCACCTATTCCGGTAATGGAGGCAATGGTGCTCTTTGGGAACATGTCTCCTACTGTGGAGAAGATATTTGCGCTCCAGGCCTGATGCCCGGCGCCTGCAAGGCCGATGAGGATGGCGGGCCACCAGGGACTCATTGTCCCGAGCGGCTGGGCGGCAAGCGCCACCAGAGGAAAGAAGGCGAATAAGAGCATTGCAAGCATCCGTCCGTTGTACGGATTCATGCCCCTCTTCTCGACGAAGAGCTTGGGAAGGTATCCGCCGAATAGGGAAATAACCGTCACAATGGCGTAGAGCGTAAAGATAAGCCCCCGTCCCAGAGGCGATGACGCCGGTGCATTGAACTGATCCTGGAAGTATGCAGGAGCCCAGAAAAGGAAGAACCACCACACGCCGTCCGTAAGGAACTTCCCC